>Ga0131853_10010137_pt1 | contig 17244 bp, 10 predicted proteins | sample TergutLab28metaG_FD_92764 | JGI IMG/M metagenome (GOLD analysis project Ga0131853, IMG submission 92764) | Labiotermes labralis P1 segment gut microbial communities from Petit-Saut dam, French Guiana - Lab288 P1 (version 2) (version 2) | ecosystem: Host-associated > Arthropoda: Insects >... | reverse complement strand
TCGAGCCACGGGGTACTATTCCATGAGTTCAGACCAGGAGGTCACTGATGGGGTCAGCATTCTCGGGCGATTTGGCATTCGGTTTGCAGTGGTGAGCAGCGACGTAAAGCTAGAGGGCATGTCAGGATACACATCCTTATCCTCACGCATGAATGATGCCGGCTTTACGTTGGTAGATGCCGCGGGCAATGTGTTTGAATGCACGGTTCTAGCTGCTGGAAAAGACCTGGAGTTTGTTGACATCGGCACTCTGAGTCTTGCCGATGCAGGCAGCGATTACGTCAAGGACCTGACCTTCCAAGCACCCGGAATGACAATCCCCGTAAAGCTCCTAGGTGAGATAGACCACGGGTTTTAATCGAGCCAGAAGACAAATGTCCCCTTTTATCCTGTCAATCTGCCCCGTTCCAAGCGCTTGGTTTCTGTGTTATCATGATTACCCAGAATGGAGGCAGTTATGGCTAAGATCGGCAACAGCGCTACTCTTGAGAGGCAGCCAGCTGAAAAAAGAATCATCAGGGTCTCTGATAAGAGACAGATAACTATTCCTCAGAAGTATTTTCAAGAGCTCGGGTTTGAAAAAGATGCGATCTGTTACATAGACGGAGATTCTATAGTCATCAAGCCAATTGCGCGTTCTGGCAGAGAGTTCTCTGAGTTCATACTTGAGGACTTGATTAAGGAGGGCTTTGAGGGGGAGGCTCTCTTGGATGAGTTCATTCGGCGTCAAGCGCAGGTGCGCCCGGCTATTGAAACGATGATTGACGATGCTGAGCTAGCTGCACAGAATCCTGAGAATTACACGAGTGTTGAGAATCTGTTTGCCGGGAACAGCAAATGACAAAGCTTGTTGTTCAGCCTGCTGCTGGGCGGTATTTCAAAAAACTCAAGGATAAAAAGCTGCAACAGCTGTTCAAAGACACGATTGCTGCCGTCTTGGAAAATCCCAGCCTGGGCGAGATGAAGCGAGGAGACTTAAGCGGCATCCAGTGTGTTGATGTCTTTCACAACAAAACTAACTACGAAGTGGCGTACAGGGTTGTGATTGTTGAATCAGCGGAAGGCCTTGACGATACGGTTGTTGTTGTGATTCTTGCCGGCACTCGCGAAAACTTTTACGCGGAGCTCAAGCGCCACATCAAACGCATGTGACCAGGAGTCGTCGCAGTACAAAACAGCCTCCTGTCCCCTGTCCCTCACTTACCACAAGGTGTTGGCTAAAGGGCAGTCTTGTATCTTGGTGTCGTTAGTGAGTATCACCAGTTTCTCCAGTGAAGCCTGGGCTACAATCAAGCGATCGAAAGGGTCGCGTTGGTTCCACTCCATCGTTCCTGCCAGCAGGGTATGCTCAGCGGACAGAGGGAGACTCTTAACACCAAGCTTTCCTGCCACAAATGCATAGTTTTCAAGAATGCTCCCATACGTTGAATCAAGCTTACCAATTCGATGCTTATTGGCAATCTCATAGGCCGATATAGAAGAGAGGTAAATGTGCGTGCTCGCATCCTCGATTATCGAGAGAGCCTGCTCTCCGAGGCGCTCAGGGCACTTCACCGCCCAGAGAAAGGTGTGGGTATCCAGAAGATATCCCCTATTGCTGTTGCTAGACACTAGAGCCCCCACAATGCCAGCTCATCCTCTGGCAGCGAATCAAAGAATGCGTCGCTCCAGTGCTCTTTGCCTCCGATGAAACCGAGTTCCCGTTTGGCAGGCTGCTCGCAAGGTACAAGCTGAACCATAGCAACACCACGGTTGGATATGATGACTTCCTCACCAGCCAGTGAAGCAGCAACCAGTTTGGAGAGATTTGTCTTTGCTTCTTGCATATTAGCCTTGACAGTCATAGCAGCTCCATTCTCTTGTAGAGTTATGGTAGCAAGCTAATCAGACTTAGTCAAGTAGACCAGGTTAGCTTTCAATGTGGTACAGAGGGACGGGGTTAGTGTACCACTTTGGCTCTTGAGCCAAAGTGGTACACTAACCCCGTCCCTCTGTACCACATTTAGGAGTACAACATCAGCATGGATTACTTTAGAGCAGCTTGTTTTTATCAGATATATCCCCTCGGGCTTCTGGGGGCTGAGTTGGATAACAACTTTGATCTTCCTCCCGTGTCCAGGTTAACAAGGCTGCATGAATGGCTCCCCCACTTGCGCCGGCTCGGTGTCAATGCCCTCTACCTTTGCCCTGTTTTTGAATCCTCTCGTCATGGCTATGACACCAGGGACTACATGAAGGTAGACCGCAGGCTGGGAACTAATCAAGAATTGGCCGCTTTCATCGCGTCATGTCATGAAAACGGCATAAGGGTTGTTTTGGACGGCGTTTTCAATCATGTGGGACGTGATTTCTGGGCCTTTCATGATGTCAGGGTCAACCGCGAGAACAGTGATTATGCCGATTGGTTTCACATCGATTTCTCCGGAAACAGCAACTACAACGACGGTTTTTGGTATGAGGGCTGGGAAGGGCACTTTGATCTGGTAAAGCTCAATCTGCACAACCCCGCTGTTAAGAACCATCTATTCGACGCCGTGGGAATGTGGATAGACAACCTTGGCATAGACGGACTTCGTCTTGATGTGGCGTACTTGTTATCTAAGGACTTCTTAAGTGAACTGTGCGCGTACTGTAGAAACAAGAAATCCGATTTTTGGTTTGTGGGAGAGGTGCTGCACGGAGACTATCGCCTTTTCATGGACAATGGACTCCTCAACAGCGTGACTAACTATGAGTGCTACAAGGGCCTCTTTTCCAGCTTCAATGCAGTTAATCTGTTTGAGATTGCCTATGCACTCAATCGTCAATTTGGAAACGACCCCTGGACGCTGTATAAAGACAGACCGCTCTTCAACTTCGTTGATAACCACGATGTCAACCGTATTGCTTCCCTGTTAAATGAGCCTCGGCATCTGCCATTAATCTATGCTCTCTTGTTTACCATGCCTGGCATACCCTGTGTCTATTACGGAAGCGAATGGGGCACTCAGGGATATAAATTCAACGGCGACGAACACCTGAGGCCGCAAATCGACCTTCCGATGTGGAATGAACTCTCTGACCTTATCTCACTGCTTGCAAAGATACGCAGTGAGAACAGGTGCCTTACCACTGGTGGCTACGAACAATTACATCTCACCAATGCTCAGGTCATCTTTGAGCGTTCTCTTGATAATGAGAGGGTCATCGTTGCACTGAATATTGCACCGGAAGATCACATCGCGCACTTCAACGCCAATGCTGGCCAGGGCTTCGATGCCCTCACCGGCGAGCGGGTGGACTTTGGCGGCGGGCTCTGTATTAAGGCGTATTCTGCGATGATCATCTGCAATCTCGGTTAGGAGAAAGGGACAGGGAATAGCCTCCAGCCCCACTCCTTACTCACCTCACCCGTGCTGGAATAACGTGCCAATCCCAGCAGAATAACACCTTCACTTAAACGATAACAAACGCATCGGGCTTTCGTTGTCATTTAGCAAATAGTTAATCGTCGTATAGAGCTCTGTGGAATCATTGCCAAAGCCGATGGCGCGCCCAAAAATATATGCCGCAACATACTCTCGCCAACTTTCGTAGCGTTCCGTTGCGTTCTCGGCCGCAGTTTTCATGAATTGCCACGCCTCATCCTCTGTCAGAAATCCTACGTGGGCGCTAGATCTAGCTACAAACCCTGTGCGCCCATAGTCCCAGGCTGCAAGTGTATTAATTTCCATCAACTCCTGCTCCGTGTACCCGGCGTTTATTAAGACTGCTTTAGCCCCTTTGTAGCATTCCAGGCCTCTAGTTAATCGCTCAAAAAGCTCTGCCGGTATTACATCCAACCGAAATTCGTCATCTGCCATCATTTCTTCCATGAATTCTGGCGTCATTGCACTTTCCGGAATCCCCAGCGTGTAAAGCGTGCGCTTCGCTGTGGCTTTATAGGCCTTCTCAAGTCCGGCTATGCTCTCTAAACCTTTTGGCGTAAAGGGAGCACGGTTTCCTTTCTTGATGAACACTTGATAAATATCGTCTGCAAAAGGCGTATGGCCGTCTGCAATAGATAGCTCCTTGGCGGTTTCTTGCGCTGCTATGCTATCTTTGATGCCCCACCAATTGCGAAGCCCTCTTTTTGTTGACCCTTTTCTCTCTGATAGCTTTATCGTCCGGCACGACTCGTTATTATGCGTGAATAATATGGAGCCAAAGGCCAAATACCTTCTTTGTTCTTCTAAAGCATCGTTTTGTCCCTCATTTTTTCTTCCAAACATTTTTTTCACTTCTCCTTTTTCTTATGCTTCTTAGCGCTATGCTATCCTCTCTATCTTCCACTTTTTTAAGAGAGGAAATTCACTCAAGAAAGTTTTCATCTTTTCCTTCATTTCATCAAAGGAGTCTCCATAATAATAGAGAGCTGTGTACTCAGAGCCATCCCAATAACTGTACAAACGCCCACTGCGCCCAAGCAGTGAGACCGTTTGCTCAACAATCTCAGATAAATCATAGCTTTGATAGTTTTCTTGCGAGAGCTCTTCAACGTTAATATATAAGGCTAAACCCTCAAGTCTCCCCAAGGGATAATTGAAATCTTCCGCGATTAGGTGTGAGCCCTTTGGGACACCGATCTCATCAATAAGCCTCAAAAGGTCATCTATCTTTTCCTTCGTTCCCTCATTTAGGCAAATTTCCACGTCACAGTATTTCACTTCACCATTTTCTTCAAGTAAGGTTCCGCCTCCTTCAATAATCCCAAGATCAAACCTCTCGAGCACCTCTCCCATAGGATCTTCATATATATCACCCCGATCCAGGGGCTGCAGCCTTGCATTAATCTGAAGCGTCAAATGATACAAGGAGGAATCTTCATGCAAATATTCCTCTGTCTCTTCTTCACTTTAAAAAAGGGTATTTTGCCCAATCACTCGCTTCACATCCAGCCAGAACTTTGTGAGGTTTTCAATCTCCAAAGTTTTTAAAAGGCTGCCAAGTTCCTTGTGTGATTCTTTTTCAAACGGATACAGATCATAAGAAAGGGCAAAGGTGCATAAGTCTTTTTTTCCCAGCTGTGTGCATACATCCTTGCCAAAAAGGGAGTTTACAAATACATGCACGTCATTCCAGGCCAAAAACCCTTTTTTGCTCCAAACGCCCTTGTTTGTAACAATTGTATTGGCAGCCACAAATACTACCTCCTCGCTTTGCAAGGGAGGATTCACACTGCGAAGATTGCTGTCAAAGCTCTCCGGGTTATTAAAAGGTGTAACATAAGCTTTGTCTGTCTTGCCTTTAAACCCGAGGAAATACTCCGCCACTTGGTGCTGATATGCAAGTCTTATCAAGGTGTCAACATCCGGATGCTTTGCATTGATGTCTGGCAGAGCACTGTAGTCTTTTAGATAATAGCGTCTATCCTTTTGTGTTAAAAAGTACTCCTTGCCCGGCTTGTCGACGACATTCCTAGAGATGAGAGGCCGATATTTTTCATCGAGAATATAGAGTATCTTGGTGTCGCTAAAAGGTAGTTTCTTAGCAAGCTTATCTAAAGCTTCCCAGCTCTTGGAACCATCATTGCTTATCATATCAATGTTATGCTGTATCGCCTGAAGGTCTCTCGTTGCCCAACAGAGTGGGCGTACATTAAAGCTGGAAAAATAAGCAGGAACTTGGTTATCAGAATTGTAATCCACAGCGCAAGGTATACGTTCTCCCACCTCAATCTTATGTCCAGGCAGCTCCTTGACCTCAAATTCCTGACATCCGTAGCGCTGGGGCGCAGGGACTTCGAAAGTTAAAAGCGGAACCAGTGCTATGACCGTCAGCGGATCTGTGCGGTGAATAATCGCGGGGGAAAACTCAGATGCCTGATAGTCAATTAACTTGTTCCTCGCAACCCTGAAGGCGAAGTAAAAAAGGAGCATGCTGATTAAAGCAGCAATCACAGCTAAAATAAACCTATCAAACCAAAAAAATGCCGCTGCGCCAGCGAGAAGGAAAAGCGCTGCAACAAAAAATGCCCTTGCCCACCTCGTATAACTGCGGTATACAGTATCGTATTTCCGCACACGTTTGGCATCCACTGTAATCTTTGTTATCAGCGATGCAGGCGATTGTTTGTTTCTCAGCATGGTTTACCTCGCTTATCTCCCATCAGGATATAACCGTAAAGATGAATATGACAATGCTTATGATTGACATAAGTGTGAAATATATTTTGTACCCAAGACCTCTGTCGCGCTTTTTGACGTGGTGCTTACCGGTCGTGGCATCAGGAGGCATCCAACTGGCATCAAGCTCATTGTCCTCCAAAAGAATTACATCTTCTTTTAGATAGCTTCCAACCAAAGATAACAGAAAAATAAGGACAAAGGCTGCGGAGACAACAACGGCAATCGGATGCCTAAGCATCTCTCCAGCGTTCTCACCTGCAACAAGTGCCATATATCCACAGAAAAGGAAGATGCCCGTAGCAAAAAAGATGAGAATTATCCTCAATTTCTCTTTCCAGCGGGCACGTTTGCCCACAATCCTAGCAGTTGCTTTACTGTCGTTATCAAGCATGCTCCTTGATAGCAGTTTACTGCCGGCATCTTTGCTTATCATTAAGTATTGACACAGTTTTTCTCCATCGTATTTAGTCACTCCATTGTTTTTCGTTCTGGTTTTTCTAAAGTTTTCTATGGAGATGCAGAATCCCTCTGCCGCAGGAAAAATTTTAAACTTTGCGTAATCCGTATTCACTGTATGCAAAACCTGCAGTTTGTCCAAAACTGAAAAATCATTGTATCGCAGTGATTCCATAAACCTCGTCGGATCCTCGATGAATGTAGTGTTCATTTCAGTTTTCTTTGCCCATCGCTTGTTTGCTTCGTCAAAGGGTTTTCCTGTCCGAGTCATGCAAGCAATTGAGATAAGCGCAAGTGTAATAAAAGCCACCAATATCAGCGTGAAGAAAAAGGCGCCAGCAGGTATTGTGAACAAGGTCACAGTGCTTGGAAAAGAAACAGTGTATCCCTCCGAAGTAATCGACTGCATGGCAAGGAAAAAATTTGATGGCTGGAGCAAAGAAAGAAAGGCTTCTATTGTCCCTGCGCCTCTAGAAAACATATAGAAAAATGTCAACGACAGAACGCAGAATAACAAGGTAGACAATAATGCGACAACAAATGCCACTAGGTAATTTCGTACTTTAGATCTTGCTACACAGAAAAAGGCGCTTAAATACGCAATAACAACAATACTGGCAACTGTTGACACAAAGTCAGACTCTGCACTAGAAGAGTAATAGGCAAGCACCATTGCATATACAACGCTTACAATGGGGATGAGAAGTAAGAATGTCAAAGCTGCATAAATGATAAGCAGTGGGGAAACTTTGCCCGACGGTTTATAATAACGCTGCAATCGTAATCCTCCTTTAATACTGAACAAAAAGCGCGGCATGCTCTAAGAGCTCAGCAAGCCTCATATTCGCACTCTGCCGGCAGTAGCCGAGTGCGCCCCCGGTCTTATCTCAGTATCACCCGAAAATGGGACACTGATGGTTGGAGGTTTTCTGTTTGCATGACAACTTCTTTTTGGCAATCTCAGCCTTGGCCGTTTGACGCAAACATATTAGCATTCATCCTGCCCGCAAAGGTTTACTTGGAGCAGACATGTTAGCCACGCCAGCCCAGTTCTCCCCTTATTACGCAGAATCAATCCAGTCTAAGTATTCCCTGTAGCCGCCGGCTACGGGAAGCAAGAGAATCTCGGGCACTTCGTAGCTGTGGTTTTTCAGGATCTCTTGCTCGATTGCGTCGTAGTGGTCTGCCCGGCACTTGATGAGTAACAGGATTTCCTTCTCGTTACAGAGCTCGCCTTTCCAAATAAAGTTGCTGCTGATCGGTAGCATCTGCACGCAGGCAGCCAGGCGCTTCTCCAGCAACACCGCTGCAATCTTCCCGGCTTCCTCGTCATTGGCGCAGGTTGTGGTGACCACTGCGTATTTTTTCTCATCCATTATTAGCACAGCCTTCTTGTTTGGGACACGCTCTTGTTTCTTGTTATTCAGCCTTCATATTACGGGCGTAGTCTTTTGCGGCCTCTGCGTAAGAGATTGCGTGGCGCCTTTGCTGCTGTGCTTCCTCTTCGGTAAAGGTCTTTACCACCTTGCCGGGTACGCCAACGACGAGCGAGCGTTCGGGGATGTCGGCGCCTTCTTTTACCAGGGCTCCTGCGGCTATGATTGAGCCTCTGCCCACAACGGCGCCGTTGAGGATTGTGGCGTTCATGCCCACTATCACGTCATCTTCGATTGTTGCGCCGTGAACCACCGCGTTGTGACCAACGGTCACGCCTTCGCCGATGATGACGGGGCAGTCTTTATCAACATGCACGGTTGCGTTGTCTTGGATGTTGCTGAGGTTTCCAATTCTTACCGGGGTAAGATCTGCTCTAATAACGGCATTGAACCAAATTGAGGTGTCGCTGCCCATCACCACATCTCCAACTATCATTGAGCCTGGGGCTATGAAGGTTACCTGCGAAACGTCGGGGGTCTTTTCATTTATTGTAAGAATCATCTTCTTTCCTTTCTTTGTGGTACAGAGGGACGGGGTTAGTGTGTGGTACAGAGGGACGGGGTTAGTGTACCACTTTGGCTCTAGAGCCAAAGTGGTACACTAACCCCGTCCCTCTGTACCACACACTAACCCCGTCCCTCTGTACCACAAAGAAAGGAAAGAAGATGATTCTTACAATAAATGAAAAGACCCCCGACGTTTCGCAGGTAACCTTCATAGCCCCAGGCTCAATGATAGTTGGAGATGTGGTGATGGGCAGCGACACCTCAATTTGGTTCAATGCCGTTATTAGAGCAGATCTTACCCCGGTAAGAATTGGAAACCTCAGCAACATCCAAGACAACGCAACCGTGCATGTTGATAAAGACTGCCCCGTCATCATCGGCGAAGGCGTGACCGTTGGTCACAACGCGGTGGTTCACGGCGCAACAATCGAAGATGACGTGATAGTGGGCATGAACGCCACAATCCTCAACGGCGCCGTTGTGGGCAGAGGCTCAATCATAGCCGCAGGAGCCCTGGTAAAAGAAGGCGCCGACATCCCCGAACGCTCGCTCGTCGTTGGCGTACCCGGCAAGGTGGTAAAGACCTTTACCGAAGAGGAAGCACAGCAGCAAAGGCGCCACGCAATCTCTTACGCAGAGGCCGCAAAAGACTACGCCCGTAATATGAAGGCTGAATAACAAGAAACAAGAGCGTGTCCCAAACAAGAAGGCTGTGCTAATAATGGATGAGAAAAAATACGCAGTGGTCACCACAACCTGCGCCAATGACGAGGAAGCCGGGAAGATTGCAGCGGTGTTGCTGGAGAAGCGCCTGGCTGCCTGCGTGCAGATGCTACCGATCAGCAGCAACTTTATTTGGAAAGGCGAGCTCTGTAACGAGAAGGAAATCCTGTTACTCATCAAGTGCCGGGCAGACCACTACGACGCAATCGAGCAAGAGATCCTGAAAAACCACAGCTACGAAGTGCCCGAGATTCTCTTGCTTCCCGTAGCCGGCGGCTACAGGGAATACTTAGACTGGATTGATTCTGCGTAATAAGGGGAGAACTGGGCTGGCGTGGCTAACATGTCTGCTCCAAGTAAACCTTTGCGGGCAGGATGAATGCTAATATGTTTGCGTCAAACGGCCAAGGCTGAGATTGCCAAAAAGAAGTTGTCATGCAAACAGAAAACCTCCAACCATCAGTGTCCCATTTTCGGGTGATACTGAGATAAGACCGGGGGCGCACTCGGCTACTGCCGGCAGAGTGCGAATATGAGGCTTGCTGAGCTCTTAGAGCATGCCGCGCTTTTTGTTCAGTATTAAAGGAGGATTACGATTGCAGCGTTATTATAAACCGTCGGGCAAAGTTTCCCCACTGCTTATCATTTATGCAGCTTTGACATTCTTACTTCTCATCCCCATTGTAAGCGTTGTATATGCAATGGTGCTTGCCTATTACTCTTCTAGTGCAGAGTCTGACTTTGTGTCAACAGTTGCCAGTATTGTTGTTATTGCGTATTTAAGCGCCTTTTTCTGTGTAGCAAGATCTAAAGTACGAAATTACCTAGTGGCATTTGTTGTCGCATTATTGTCTACCTTGTTATTCTGCGTTCTGTCGTTGACATTTTTCTATATGTTTTCTAGAGGCGCAGGGACAATAGAAGCCTTTCTTTCTTTGCTCCAGCCATCAAATTTTTTCCTTGCCATGCAGTCGATTACTTCGGAGGGATACACTGTTTCTTTTCCAAGCACTGTGACCTTGTTCACAATACCTGCTGGCGCCTTTTTCTTCACGCTGATATTGGTGGCTTTTATTACACTTGCGCTTATCTCAATTGCTTGCATGACTCGGACAGGAAAACCCTTTGACGAAGCAAACAAGCGATGGGCAAAGAAAACTGAAATGAACACTACATTCATCGAGGATCCGACGAGGTTTATGGAATCACTGCGATACAATGATTTTTCAGTTTTGGACAAACTGCAGGTTTTGCATACAGTGAATACGGATTACGCAAAGTTTAAAATTTTTCCTGCGGCAGAGGGATTCTGCATCTCCATAGAAAACTTTAGAAAAACCAGAACGAAAAACAATGGAGTGACTAAATACGATGGAGAAAAACTGTGTCAATACTTAATGATAAGCAAAGATGCCGGCAGTAAACTGCTATCAAGGAGCATGCTTGATAACGACAGTAAAGCAACTGCTAGGATTGTGGGCAAACGTGCCCGCTGGAAAGAGAAATTGAGGATAATTCTCATCTTTTTTGCTACGGGCATCTTCCTTTTCTGTGGATATATGGCACTTGTTGCAGGTGAGAACGCTGGAGAGATGCTTAGGCATCCGATTGCCGTTGTTGTCTCCGCAGCCTTTGTCCTTATTTTTCTGTTATCTTTGGTTGGAAGCTATCTAAAAGAAGATGTAATTCTTTTGGAGGACAATGAGCTTGATGCCAGTTGGATGCCTCCTGATGCCACGACCGGTAAGCACCACGTCAAAAAGCGCGACAGAGGTCTTGGGTACAAAATATATTTCACACTTATGTCAATCATAAGCATTGTCATATTCATCTTTACGGTTATATCCTGATGGGAGATAAGCGAGGTAAACCATGCTGAGAAACAAACAATCGCCTGCATCGCTGATAACAAAGATTACAGTGGATGCCAAACGTGTGCGGAAATACGATACTGTATACCGCAGTTATACGAGGTGGGCAAGGGCATTTTTTGTTGCAGCGCTTTTCCTTCTCGCTGGCGCAGCGGCATTTTTTTGGTTTGATAGGTTTATTTTAGCTGTGATTGCTGCTTTAATCAGCATGCTCCTTTTTTACTTCGCCTTCAGGGTTGCGAGGAACAAGTTAATTGACTATCAGGCATCTGAGTTTTCCCCCGCGATTATTCACCGCACAGATCCGCTGACGGTCATAGCACTGGTTCCGCTTTTAACTTTCGAAGTCCCTGCGCCCCAGCGCTACGGATGTCAGGAATTTGAGGTCAAGGAGCTGCCTGGACATAAGATTGAGGTGGGAGAACGTATACCTTGCGCTGTGGATTACAATTCTGATAACCAAGTTCCTGCTTATTTTTCCAGCTTTAATGTACGCCCACTCTGTTGGGCAACGAGAGACCTTCAGGCGATACAGCATAACATTGATATGATAAGCAATGATGGTTCCAAGAGCTGGGAAGCTTTAGATAAGCTTGCTAAGAAACTACCTTTTAGCGACACCAAGATACTCTATATTCTCGATGAAAAATATCGGCCTCTCATCTCTAGGAATGTCGTCGACAAGCCGGGCAAGGAGTACTTTTTAACACAAAAGGATAGACGCTATTATCTAAAAGACTACAGTGCTCTGCCAGACATCAATGCAAAGCATCCGGATGTTGACACCTTGATAAGACTTGCATATCAGCACCAAGTGGCGGAGTATTTCCTCGGGTTTAAAGGCAAGACAGACAAAGCTTATGTTACACCTTTTAATAACCCGGAGAGCTTTGACAGCAATCTTCGCAGTGTGAATCCTCCCTTGCAAAGCGAGGAGGTAGTATTTGTGGCTGCCAATACAATTGTTACAAACAAGGGCGTTTGGAGCAAAAAAGGGTTTTTGGCCTGGAATGACGTGCATGTATTTGTAAACTCCCTTTTTGGCAAGGATGTATGCACACAGCTGGGAAAAAAAGACTTATGCACCTTTGCCCTTTCTTATGATCTGTATCCGTTTGAAAAAGAATCACACAAGGAACTTGGCAGCCTTTTAAAAACTTTGGAGATTGAAAACCTCACAAAGTTCTGGCTGGATGTGAAGCGAGTGATTGGGCAAAATACCCTTTTTTAAAGTGAAGAAGAGACAGAGGAATATTTGCATGAAGATTCCTCCTTGTATCATTTGACGCTTCAGATTAATGCAAGGCTGCAGCCCCTGGATCGGGGTGATATATATGAAGATCCTATGGGAGAGGTGCTCGAGAGGTTTGATCTTGGGATTATTGAAGGAGGCGGAACCTTACTTGAAGAAAATGGTGAAGTGAAATACTGTGACGTGGAAATTTGCCTAAATGAGGGAACGAAGGAAAAGATAGATGACCTTTTGAGGCTTATTGATGAGATCGGTGTCCCAAAGGGCTCACACCTAATCGCGGAAGATTTCAATTATCCCTTGGGGAGACTTGAGGGTTTAGCCTTATATATTAACGTTGAAGAGCTCTCGCAAGAAAACTATCAAAGCTATGATTTATCTGAGATTGTTGAGCAAACGGTCTCACTGCTTGGGCGCAGTGGGCGTTTGTACAGTTATTGGGATGGCTCTGAGTACACAGCTCTCTATTATTATGGAGACTCCTTTGATGAAATGAAGGAAAAGATGAAAACTTTCTTGAGTGAATTTCCTCTCTTAAAAAAGTGGAAGATAGAGAGGATAGCATAGCGCTAAGAAGCATAAGAAAAAGGAGAAGTGAAAAAAATGTTTGGAAGAAAAAATGAGGGACAAAACGATGCTTTAGAAGAACAAAGAAGGTATTTGGCCTTTGGCTCCATATTATTCACGCATAATAACGAGTCGTGCCGGACGATAAAGCTATCAGAGAGAAAAGGGTCAACAAAAAGAGGGCTTCGCAATTGGTGGGGCATCAAAGATAGCATAGCAGCGCAAGAAACCGCCAAGGAGCTATCTATTGCAGACGGCCATACGCCTTTTGCAGACGATATTTATCAAGTGTTCATCAAGAAAGGAAACCGTGCTCCCTTTACGCCAAAAGGTTTAGAGAGCATAGCCGGACTTGAGAAGGCCTATAAAGCCACAGCGAAGCGCACGCTTTACACGCTGGGGATTCCGGAAAGTGCAATGACGCCAGAATTCATGGAAGAAATGATGGCAGATGACGAATTTCGGTTGGATGTAATACCGGCAGAGCTTTTTGAGCGATTAACTAGAGGCCTGGAATGCTACAAAGGGGCTAAAGCAGTCTTAATAAACGCCGGGTACACGGAGCAGGAGTTGATGGAAATTAATACACTTGCAGCCTGGGACTATGGGCGCACAGGGTTTGTAGCTAGATCTAGCGCCCACGTAGGATTTCTGACAGAGGATGAGGCGTGGCAATTCATGAAAACTGCGGCCGAGAACGCAACGGAACGCTACGAAAGTTGGCGAGAGTATGTTGCGGCATATATTTTTGGGCGCGCCATCGGCTTTGGCAATGATTCCACAGAGCTCTATACGACGATTAACTATTTGCTAAATGACAACGAAAGCCCGATGCGTTTGTTATCGTTTAAGTGAAGGTGTTATTCTGCTGGGATTGGCACGTTATTCCAGCACGGGTGAGGTGAGTAAGGAGTGGGGCTGGAGGCTATTCCCTGTCCCTTTCTCCTAACCGAGATTGCAGATGATCATCGCAGAATACGCCTTAATACAGAGCCCGCCGCCAAAGTCCACCCGCTCGCCGGTGAGGGCATCGAAGCCCTGGCCAGCATTGGCGTTGAAGTGCGCGATGTGATCTTCCGGTGCAATATTCAGTGCAACGATGACCCTCTCATTATCAAGAGAACGCTCAAAGATGACCTGAGCATTGGTGAGATGTAATTGTTCGTAGCCACCAGTGGTAAGGCACCTGTTCTCACTGCGTATCTTTGCAAGCAGTGAGATAAGGTCAGAGAGTTCATTCCACATCGGAAGGTCGATTTGCGGCCTCAGGTGTTCGTCGCCGTTGAATTTATATCCCTGAGTGCCCCATTCGCTTCCGTAATAGACACAGGGTATGCCAGGCATGGTAAACAAGAGAGCATAGATTAATGGCAGATGCCGAGGCTCATTTAACAGGGAAGCAATACGGTTGACATCGTGGTTATCAACGAAGTTGAAGAGCGGTCTGTCTTTATACAGCGTCCAGGGGTCGTTTCCAAATTGACGATTGAGTGCATAGGCAATCTCAAACAGATTAACTGCATTGAAGCTGGAAAAGAGGCCCTTGTAGCACTCATAGTTAGTCACGCTGTTGAGGAGTCCATTGTCCATGAAAAGGCGATAGTCTCCGTGCAGCACCTCTCCCACAAACCAAAAATCGGATTTCTTGTTTCTACAGTACGCGCACAGTTCACTTAAGAAGTCCTTAGATAACAAGTACGCCACATCAAGACGAAGTCCGTCTATGCCAAGGTTGTCTATCCACATTCCCACGGCGTCGAATAGATGGTTCTTAACAGCGGGGTTGTGCAGATTGAGCTTTACCAGATCAAAGTGCCCTTCCCAGCCCTCATACCAAAAACCGTCGTTGTAGTTGCTGTTTCCGGAGAAATCGATGTGAAACCAATCGGCATAATCACTGTTCTCGCGGTTGACCCTGACATCATGAAAGGCCCAGAAATCACGTCCCACATGATTGAAAACGCCGTCCAAAACAACCCTTATGCCGTTTTCATGACATGACGCGATGAAAGCGGCCAATTCTTGATTAGTTCCCAGCCTGCGGTCTACCTTCATGTAGTCCCTGGTGTCATAGCCATGACGAGAGGATTCAAAAACAGGGCAAAGGTAGAGGGCATTGACACCGAGCCGGCGCAAGTGGGGGAGCCATTCATGCAGCCTTGTTAACCTGGACACGGGAGGAAGATCAAAGTTGTTATCCAACTCAGCCCCCAGAAGCCCGAGGGGATATATCTGATAAAAACAAGCTGCTCTAAAGTAATCCATGCTGATGTTGTACTCCTAAATGTGGTACAGAGGGACGGGGTTAGTGTACCACTTTGGCTCAAGAGCCAAAGTGGTACACTAACCCCGTCCCTCTGTACCACATTGAAAGCTAACCTGGTCTACTTGACTAAGTCTGATTAGCTTGCTACCATAACTCTACAAGAGAATGGAGCTGCTATGACTGTCAAGGCTAATATGCAAGAAGCAAAGACAAATCTCTCCAAACTGGTTGCTGCTTCACTGGCTGGTGAGGAAGTCATCATATCCAACCGTGGTGTTGCTATGGTTCAGCTTGTACCTTGCGAGCAGCCTGCCAAACGGGAACTCGGTTTCATCGGAGGCAAAGAGCACTGGAGCGACGCATTCTTTGATTCGCTGCCAGAGGATGAGCTGGCATTGTGGGGGCTCTAGTGTCTAGCAACAGCAATAGGGGATATCTTCTGGATACCCACACCTTTCTCTGGGCGGTGAAGTGCCCTGAGCGCCTCGGAGAGCAGGCTCTCTCGATAATCGAGGATGCGAGCACGCACATTTACCTCTCTTCTATATCGGCCTATGAGATTGCCAATAAGCATCGAATTGGTAAGCTTGATTCAACGTATGGGAGCATTCTTGAAAACTATGCATTTGTGGCAGGAAAGCTTGGTGTTAAGAGTCTCCCTCTGTCCGCTGAGCATACCCTGCTGGCAGGAACGATGGAGTGGAACCAACGCGACCCTTTCGATCGCTTGATTGTAGCCCAGGCTTCACTGGAGAAACTGGTGATACTCACTAACGACACCAAGATACAAGACTGCCCTTTAGCCAACACCTTGTGGTAAGTGAGGGACAGGGGACAGGAGGCTGTTTTGTACTGCGACGACTCCTGGTCACATGCGTTTGATGTGGCGCTTGAGCTCCGCGTAAAAGTTTTCGCGAGTGCCGGCAAGAATCACAACAACAACCGTATCGTCAAGGCCTTCCGCTGATTCAACAATCACAACCCTGTACGCCACTTCGTAGTTAGTTTTGTTGTGAAAGACATCAACACACTGGATGCCGCTTAAGTCTCCTCGCTTCATCTCGCCCAGGCTGGGATTTTCCAAGACGGCAGCAATCGTGTCTTTGAACAGCTGTTGCAGCTTTTTATCCTTGAGTTTTTTGAAATACCGCCCAGCAGCAGGCTGAACAACAAGCTTTGTCATTTGCTGTTCCCGGCAAACAGATTCTCAACACTCGTGTAATTCTCAGGATTCTGTGCAGCTAGCTCAGCATCGTCAATCATCGTTTCAATAGCCGGGCGCACCTGCGCTTGACGCCGAATGAACTCATCCAAGAGAGCCTCCCCCTCAAAGCCCTCCTTAATCAAGTCCTCAAGTATGAACTCAGAGAACTCTCTGCCAGAACGCGCAATTGGCTTGATGACTATAGAATCTCCGTCTATGTAACAGATCGCATCTTTTTCAAACCCGAGCTCTTGAAAATACTTCTGAGGAATAGTTATCTGTCTCTTATCAGAGACCCTGATGATTCTTTTTTCAGCTGGCTGCCTCTCAAGAGTAGCGCTGTTGCCGATCTTAGCCATAACTGCCTCCATTCTGGGTAATCATGATAACACAGAAACCAAGCGCTTGGAACGGGGCAGATTGACAGGATAAAAGGGGACATTTGTCTTCTGGCTCGATTAAAACCCGTGGTCTATCTCACCTAGGAGCTTTACGGGGATTGTCATTCCGGGTGCTTGGAAGGTCAGGTCCTTGACGTAATCGCTGCCTGCATCGGCAAGACTCAGAGTGCCGATGTCAACAAACTCCAGGTCTTTTCCAGCAGCTAGAACCGTGCATTCAAACACATTGCCCGCGGCATCTACCAACGTAAAGCCGGCATCATTCATGCGTGAGGATAAGGATGTGTATCCTGACATGCCCTCTAGCTTTACGTCGCTGCTCACCACTGCAAACCGAATGCCAAATCGCCCGAGAATGCTGACCCCATCAGTGACCTCCTGGTCTGAACTCATGGAATAGTACCCCGTGGCTCGA
>Ga0131853_10010135_pt1 | contig 17244 bp, 14 predicted proteins | sample TergutLab28metaG_FD_92764 | JGI IMG/M metagenome (GOLD analysis project Ga0131853, IMG submission 92764) | Labiotermes labralis P1 segment gut microbial communities from Petit-Saut dam, French Guiana - Lab288 P1 (version 2) (version 2) | ecosystem: Host-associated > Arthropoda: Insects >... | reverse complement strand
GCCATTATCTCTGTAACCGTTCAACTTTGGATATAGGTGTTTTGGGTTATATCGGTATACTTTAACATAAGGAACACTCTCCCGAAGTCTGGCACATTCCTCCTGGGACACCCTGTATATACACACCATTCAATGTTAAATAAGTGATTTTTTCACTAAGTTTTGCATTCTACTGCAAACTTCCAAGCATTTTGTGAAAGGAGGTGCAGGAGGGGAGAAGGAACCTAGGATCCTTGTACTGGCAAGCTCTCAAATTTCACCACCTACATGTACCCTACATGTATCAACTGTAGCTATGAAAGTGGACACACTGGCACGTTAAGTTATTAACCTGTTTGTTGTTGGAATACACCACAGAATCAGTAACTATCATCTGACTGGAAGGACCTCAAGGAATTCTACTATCGGCAATTTCTTTACATTGCGTGTACCGGATTAACACTAACTTGAATTACCACTAAAATAATGAGGCACCTCATCTATTCTAGCCAGAAGCTACAGCCATGGTAATAACAATAAATATTACAAGCATTTGTCCTTAGCTTCATAATAGCTGCCAGTTCTTAGTGATTAATTTCTTCCTAAAATCTTTCGATGGAGCCAATACCTGCACTCTTTTTCCTTACCATGTCTAATATTGTTATGATTAATTTTGCTAAGTACTTTATCAAATAAAATGCACACTGGTAAATGAAATGAAAAGTGTACCAGTTGTGTTGAGTGCTTTGACTATAATTTCCAGGCAGCAAAGCATATGAGAACATACGCTCAAAACTTAAATTCCAGGTGTATTTGTGTAATGGGGGCAGGATTAAAGACACATTTTTCTCTTGAAAACCATTTACCAAGCAAATACTCATAATATACATCTGGATATAAAATTAAATTTTTTGTAACAAGATTTCCATTGCACTTACACAACTAATTTTTTTGAAAAGCAGTGGTCAAAATCTGAACTTTCTTCCAAGGTACTCTTTGGCATGAATGCTGAGGGGAAAAATATCAAATTAACAGCTGCAAGATTCTGTGAGTTTGAATCTGGAAAATAATTATTTCATCATTGTCCCTTTTTGCAGGAAGTAGACAATTTTTAGAATTTTTGAATTACATTCCCAAGAATTGTCTCGGACCATCAAGTCTGACTTTTTGGAAAGAATGTGTTTTTAACAATAGTCAAATTTAGAAAGCACACTTAGAATGTTCACACTCTGTGAACTACATCGCTAGGTTAAAAAAATAAGGCAAGGAAAAGAGAAATCCCTTCTGAATTAAAAAAAAATAGCTGTATGTGGGAATATAAGCTCTGTAATCCTCAGAACACCTCTGCATCACATTTAGGAAAGTAAGGAAATATACTAGTCATACCAGTAAGTGCTGAGCATATAAAAGAACAGAGAGCAGATATGCCATATTTTTTTTTCACTGAACTGAACTTGACCACAACATACCAAGAAACAGACTGCTGAAGAAATACCTCTAGGTTGGCTAACATACAAAGAAGGTCACTTAACATTCTGCAGGACAAAATGCTTACATTAAAACCCCAACAGGAAACGGTATACAACAGTGGCACGTCCGGTCTGGCCTTCATTACGAAATGATTGCGTAACTGTGTTTTGCAAACTTTAAAAGATATTGTTATAGCCATCATTTGACAAAAATACAAAAAATCATCCTTGCGTGACAACATTATTTACTCCTTTCTTCTGCGAGTTCCTAAAATGAAGCTCTAAAAGTGCTGTAAAATAAAACCACAGTGAGGCACACCAAATGAAACAGTCAGGCCAGGAAATCTAACAAAATTTGTGAAAATACAGGGTACACATTCTGTATGCACTTCATGATAGTCATGCTGCAAAGTATGGCACTATTTCTGAGTGGATTTTAATTATAGCTTCCACATATATTCATATCTGAATGGAACATATGAATACATGAATATCCTCTGAATTTAATGTGACTAAAACTGCCTCCCTGTGACTAAGGTCTGGCAAGTGGCAAAAACATGTTACTCACAAAATCATGCATGCCTGCACACACAGATGTGACTGATTTGTAGTCTTCTAGGAAATGTTCTTGCACAATGGCTGTGGTAATACTGCACTTTAACAAAGGTCACCAAGAGCAAACAGTGTCTACAATGAACTTATAATAAAGCTCAGAGAACAGAAAGGGCCTTCAGCCTAATGGTCACAGAAGACCGAACTGTACACCTAATAAAACAAGGTCACATACAGACACAAGACGTGCACCGCAAGACGTAGTCAAGACCTGCTTGCAATATAAATATATGTAACATATATAAGGTGTGATACACAGATGAGAAAATTCACTGTTGAACTCAGTGCAACTTGCAACGCCATCTGGTTAAGAGGTGACAAGACAAGAAACTCAACATTTTCCATGAGGGCAACTTATGTATTAGTATATAGTGGCTTTCCTCGTTTAATGCCAGACAAACTCACACAGGAAGCATAAAACACAAAAGGAGATTAAAATATATAATCCATTACAAAATTTAGGATGTAAATTCCTGAAGGATGAGTTTTTTTTTTTTAAATTAACAGCAATACTAATAAGCAAAATAATGGGTCTGTATCCCACAGGAAGATGGCACTGTAGCAGTTATTGTATTATTCAACAGCAACACATAAATCTTTAAGAGAATCAAAGGAAGAAGATGCCAGTGACACACAGGTATGAAAAACCACAACCCTTACCCCACACACAATGTAAATGAACTGCAACTGGGGAATTTATACCAGAGCACTGGCACAATAAACGACAACCTACAATACATGACATATTTGACTGATTAGGTGCATGTACAGAAGGGGCCTCAGTACAATACACTTTGTTCAAATGGCACTTCCTTCACGACGGACCTAATATTTACCAAATATATTTTTGTTCCTTGCCTAGTACAGACATTCCATAAAAGAAAATTTTAGGAGAAAGAACATAATGGGTTCTGATTTCTGGTGTAGAAGGACTGGTGATACATTATACTTTTTAGTTTACAACCTGTGATAGACCCAGACTCTAGGAATCAGTAAGGGCTGTCACTTCGCAGCATGATGGATGAAATAACATTTTTGCATCAGTACATTAAATGAAAATAAAGGGAGAGCATGGAGTTCAGAAAACTGAATCACAGTAGAAAGGCACTGTTCAACCACATTTACTTTTTTAACTTTGGTAGATCGGTTTATGAATGCAGGACTTCATTTCTGCTGCTGAGTGCCATACAACAATTTCCTGCTGAAAGATGCAAGAAAGTAATCCTCACACACTGCACCTGCTAACTCTGTATTTCAGGACATGGACAGGCCTAAATGGGAGACCTTAAAACAAATAGTTCTACCATGTCTACCCTGCAGTACTACAGCCAAACTGTTGAGTGGGACAATAGTAACATTCACTCAGGAAAATCATGTTAAAATTATCTTAGTCCTTGTAACTGATCAATTTTACTTTATGACACAAAGAATAATATTCTATACCTGCTTCCTCAGGGAAAATGTTTACACAGGGATAAAATACCTCACTAACATTTGCTGATGTTTCCACAAGTTCCTGTTTTCAAAGGGTTCCTTAATTTCTCTGTCATCTCTTACTTATAAAAGCGTTACAAAATGCAAGTGACTGTACCTCAAGATACTCAGACAAAATCAGTTACATACAGTATACAAGATGTCAGTTCACACATGTACACTATAAGAAGGTACCAATGATTTTATGTGCAAATAAGTACATTAGAATAAAACAATTTAAGGACATATACCAACTGGTGATAATAAACTAATGGAGTACTTCATCAAGAACAGTGAATTATTTTAAGTCTGATTATTCACCATGATGAAAGAAATAACCAATTTCCCATTCAAGTCCCTGCTGGCTGTAGGTGAGTTGGGTACAGGCAACCCTCTTCACACATACTTGTGCTACCCACGGTTTCATTTCAATCTTTCCCCTTCACCTGAACAATCCAGCTGCTAAGTAACTCCTGCAGCCATCTTCCTTAAGTAACATCTAGCCCCTTCAAAGTTATAATTTATTAACTACAAATTGATACATTATTTTATGTTTGTATTTTTATTTATTTGTTCTGTGTACTTCACGCTTTGCATAACTATTTAGGCCTACGGCTTGTCTTAATATTTATGCAGAGTATAGTGTACAAATATTTTGTACAATCTGCAAATATTGAAATATTTGTGTGTTCAAAAATTTAAACCCCCATTAAAATGTTATGAATTTCCTATTTTACACATTTTCAATTTACATAGTTATTTTTTGAAACAGAAACACCATGTATAAAGAAAGTCACCTGCAAGCCCTTTGTACTTCCTCACTTACGTTCTCACTAACATTTCCGAAACTTTAAAAATCGGACATTTCATACCCTAAAATAAGCTGTCATAAATGTCTGAAATACATATATTACTCCTTTAAGCATTCATGTAATGTTTCCTCAGTAATTTTTGAATATTTACATACAAATTGAAGATGGCATCGTGACTAGTTAAAACTGAGTTCCTATTTGCAATATAATGTGCCAGTTTCCTTTCTGACAATGTTGCTGATACACCAAATACATGCATAAATACACATACACACACTGTCTCCCCATAATATTATCAAAGTTAATTTGCCTATGATGCCATGTATTTTACAAGGAAAAACATAAAATGATGCAATATTATAAGTTGTACTGCACAGAATTACATGCTTAAGCTAAATCTGCATCACAAGCAAGTGTATATGTTACACAGCAACAGATTTTACTTATTCTTGTACATTATCAACATTAGGTTTCTTTAAAATTGTTGGTTCATCTTTCAGAAAAGTGCCCGACCGAGAACCAACACTAAGTGGCTTCTCCTCTGAAGATTCCCCTCTCTTATTTGGAGTGGAAACTTCATTATTGTTCTGTCTATTCTTGCCATGAACAGAACCATTAGAGATCACCTTCCTGGTAGCATTATTATTAGCCTTACTTACATCTGAAATTCCCCTTCCTCCTGTATTACCTCTTACTGCTTCCCTTCCATAGTTTCTGGAAACTCCTCTTCCAGGTTCACTGCTGCTCTTCACTGGACTTGCAAGTGGTTGGTTGCGGGTTTGAAGTCTAGTAGGAGTACGCTTAATTGCTGAAGTGGTAGCAGACTGACTGCAGAGAGATTTAATAAACTTCTCTGGTTTAGCAGTGCTTGATGTCATGTTGTTTCCAGAAGTAGAATTGTCATTTGTGGTTGATCTAGTTGCAAGCAATAAGTTCCTTCTCACTGAAGGCGACCCTGTGTATGGAGAGGATGTGACACCAGATCGCAGTCTAAAGGTAGGAGAATCACGGGGAGAATCTATTGTCTGTCGCATCACAACTCGCCTTGCAGCAGCTGCTGGTGACCTTGGTTGGGTAATTTCATTTTTGGTTTCTCCATTCTTTGCTCCTTTTGCCAAGTTTCCTTTACCGCCATCAAAACGAGTGCCAGTTGAGTGTGACCCTTTAGAAGTAGGCGATTTAGGAATGGGAACGGTCTTTGCTACTTCAATCTTCCTTACTGTGGAAGTTTCACCAGTGAAAGATTGTTCACTAGCAGCTAAAACATCTGTGGACACTGTTGCTTCCACGCCTATCTTGGCCAAACACTTTCTTCCTCTATCTTTTATGGGTGGGGTATCTGGCCTTGTAGATCCTAAGCTGTGGCAAGGAACACCTGCAATGGCCTTGGTCTTTGCTGACAACTTCTCTCCACTGGCTACGGATTCTGTTAATGAATCTGCTGACATAGCTACTTCTTCTCCAAGCTTTTGCCTGACTGAAGGCGTGTCTGGATGCGTGCAGATGCAACTCTGACTAGTAATACTATGACCTACATCCTTTGCTGAATGCTGGTCACCACCATTTGACTGCACCTCACTAAGGGAATCTGTTGACATGGCAGTGACTTCACTGTCCTTTCTCTTCTTGCTCCTTATTTCCTTTCCTGGCGGAGTTTCAGATCGTCTAACCAGGTTCCTGCTTCCCACAGTAGTAGCTCTACCCCTACCAGACCCTTCACCACTTGATGTTGAGCGCTTCATTGCTGGAGATGATGTGCGAGATGAGTCAGATGATGATATCACAGCTTTTCCTGCCCTTCGTGGCATAGCCCCAGACTTTTCTGGTGTTCCCATACTTGAAGAACTTGAATTGGTTCTCTGCTTTGCAGACTTCGATTTGTTCTGTAATAAAAAATGTAAAACCACATGTTCCACCCAGCATCTCAATACACATAAGCAGGAGTCAACAGTGCCTTCACTGACATGAACAGTTGTCTACATTTCTGAACATATAGATGTACAGCAACCCACTTTGAACATCCAGAAGAATTCGGAGAACTTCTCTAAAAAAAAAATTTGACAAGACTTTGAATACAATCACATAGCACACAAAATTAATATTTTACATCTGTTCCACAGGAGACAAGGCTTTCTAATCTACACCTTGTTTAAATAAAGTAACATTAATTACACTCAAGAAGAAGAAGGGGTCGGTCCCAAAGAGATTCATGCAACATATGAAACCTAACTAAACCACTGCAAAAAAAATGTTGGTATATTAACTCACATTAATTTAACCTAAAGTTGGTTAAAAAACATGGCAAACATTTAATACTACACTGTAAAATTTCATCTGAATCCCCATGTTGATCTATACCATTAAGCTTTGTAACTGTAACTGTTTTCCTCTCATATGTATTTGTTACTAGTTCCTGATGTTGGCTTGTTAAAGTATTAAGCCAAAACACATAATATGTAATAGACAATAGAGAGAACTGTCTAATAAACCAGTTGTCATTGACAATCATACATCTTCTTTGTAAAATAAATACTGTACATTTGGTACCTGAAATATGCCTGTCTAATTATCGTGAATAAGCCTACATTATTGACTGATTGGAAGTAATAAGAAGAAATCATAAGGAAGAAAAATCCACTTACTTCTAGAACCCTCAATGGCCAAGTTTTCGGTCTAGGAGTTGACTCTCCATTTTCTGACACAACTTTCTTGGCCTGCGATGACAATGTTTCAGCCTTATGTGGTGGTACATGTGTGCTTGATTGTGACTTCTTTGCAGACTGCAAACGGGACTTGCTATCAGCTTTCAGTGTGGATACACGTCCACCAGACGCTGCACGCCGTGCTTGTTGAGTCATGGCCAATTTGACCTGGCGCAGGTCTAGACTGTGAGATCCAGAACTTGAGACTGAGCGCGGTGCAATGCTGCCAGCACACTCACCGCGCTAAACGGAACAGTATGTGAACCGTATCTCTTAGCATACTCACACATTATGAAATGTTGCATCCAGAAATATGGGTGTGTGAATTACATAACAAATTTGGATTACTACTTGCTCTCGTTTAAAGTAATGTTATGTTTCTTGAGGGATTCTAAACCAGAGTTCATGTTTCCCTGATGAATATTTCTGATAATTTACAAAAACCAAAGCTACAATATGTTCAAAAAACAATTCATTATTGTACCATAACCCACCCACTGTGTAACAGAGCTATTTCCACTCCTTCCAGGATCAAATCAAGTTTCATTCATTAATAAATATACAAAAAGTAGAGAAATACGAACAACATTAAATCAATACTTCCCAACTTCCACTACAAAATAATTATGTTACCTATAACGTCACATCCATAAGTTCCTGGACCGAGTCAATAACGCAATACATGGTTACCTTTGTTATTGTTCACTGATCATTGTCATTCCTTTCAAAGCACTCACCTTCTGAGTTTATTCCATATGCCCAATGTTTCCTACAAGCACAACTAGGAATGAATTTTGGAACTGCAGCTAGTATGGTCAATAGTTATTCCTGAATTGTAGGGATATCCTGGAAAGAGTAGCCTCACAGCTATGATTTCATTCACAGAAACAAGAAAAAACTGCAAGGCACCAAGTAACCCAAGTAGGAGCAGTGGGTGACCACAGCCAAATTTTTAGCAGTCAAAAACTCTTGCTGCTTCTTCTTGTTAGTCAGCAACCAAGGCACAACCTCTGCAGAGATCCACCACACATTCCAGTCCTCCCTTAGAATCACCAGCATGTCCCACATGAGAGATCAAACCAATCAGTGAGCTCTAAAATGGTATATCTTCAGTCTTTCTTGACAAGTCTATGAATTTTCCATGCTTCTGTCTGTGCATCCTGTGGAGCGATGACCTGCACACTCTCAATCTTCAACCAAAGTTTGCCATATTTAATTTAACAAAACCATTCAAATGTCCATGTTGTCTCCATAGCGATGTCATGGAAAGCTGTTTTGAACATTTAATGTGCTTCAGAAGCAGTTTTCTTGGGTCTGACACAAAATGCAATGCTGATGCACTGTACCTGCACATTAGCCATTAGCAAATCATCCACTGCACTTCACACACACACACACAGAAATAAACACCTGGTGAGAAGGAATGCACAGGGCTATGGCTGCCAAGTCATTACTCATATTTTCCATTTTTGGACCTAGTGGCAAGTTTGGGAACTTTTCGATAAACCTTCATGTGTAAAACACAAACATACATCTTCTACTGAACTACATAATAAATAAAACAAATTAATCTCTATAACAATCAGGAGAGGAGTACAGCTACAAAGCTGCATGTTACTTCCTCTGTCCTTCATATCTATACTCAGTGAATGATAATGTCAATATTTTGTCAATACTTCTGTTTTTGAAGTGAACATATGAGGATTCAAATATAAGTGATAAAATGACCACATTTCATTACATTAATTAGTGTATTCTAATGCCATATTGTAGCTAACCTTTGCAAGACCAGCATGCCGGGATCTGTGACCTTCCTCTGTTGGAACCAGAACAAGACATGCAGCTTCCTGAATCTTCTTCCTCAATTCTACTTCCATCTGACCCCAGGACGGACAGCGAGCTGCTCTTGGGGCTTGGCGCACCAAACTTACTTCTACTCGCTTCTGAATTCTGTTTAGCAGCTCAACAAAATTCTAAACAAGACAAGTACATAAATCTCTTTACATTAACAGTTTGATGCATTCTTCGCCATGTTCAGAAAACATACCAGCTAAAATGAAGCCTATTCCAAAAGGAAGCCTTTAGAGACAAACACATAACGATGTTCTTTACTGTTGCCTGAACTGCCATGACTACTAAATAAAAAGACCACATACGCAGTTCCTGACCTTGACTGTAATCGTCAAAGTAAATATGTACTAGTTACTGCTCTGTTTTCAAAGGTAAACAATATGCAAGGGTATTACCATCTAAGCACAACTATATTGTCAGATAATATCTCAACTACATGTTTCGGGCCTTATGGCCATTGTCAGATTGGATACAGTATCAGAGGAAAAAACTACGTAATATAAAATGGTACAGTACAAACATTAGTGTGGTGTAAGTGGGGGACGAGATCTCGTTTACAAAGATATGGAGGGCTTGTGTGCTGAAGATGTTGTATTTGGTAGATCTATACAATGTCATATTGCAGCTGTGATGTTATAGTGTATGTCGTTTTTTTGCTGGAGGTGTCATTCGGAATGGAGGAAGCGGCTGGTATGTGGCGTTGTATTTGCTGATAGTAGTGGGGGGATGTTCACACTGATCTGCTTGGCGTCTGTGTGGATGTCATAAGATGGCCGTATATCGGTTGTGGATGTGATGTGGTGAGGTCAGGGTAGATTGTTCTAGCGGCGAGCTGGAGCGTCCAGTAGACGATTGTAGTCACCCATGAAGATAAATAATGTAGGGAACTAAATTAGAAATGAACAATGACATAAATTTAAATTTTAAATTTAAACTAGACCAAAAAAACCCACCCTCTCACATATTCTGATCATCAGGAGTCTACAAGCTTACCTGCCCATATTGGAATAAGGCCTACATAGGACAGACTGGAAGATGCTTTTCCAAAAGTTATGACAAACACAGAAGGGCATTCCACAGCAATAGCCATATGTCAAACTTCACCATACACCTCCTTGAAGAAGCTCATTCTTTTGGCCCCATCAATTACATAATGCAGGTGCTACATCATCAGAAAAAAAGCACACTTAAACACTATGGAAAGTTTTACATCCGTGGGGAACATGCTGCCGGCAACCACCTGAATGACGACCATACCATCTTCCCCAACAAGATCACTGACAACCTCATAAAAACCAAATAACCCCCATCCTCACATACCCCAGGCAACCCCGACCCAGACTCTCCACACATATTTCCGTTCCACACCACAAAGTTCTCACTAATTCATATTGTTACTACACACACATACACTCAGTGTTCCATATTTTCCTTGATGTAACAACATGTACACAAAGTCATTCTAATTAACAATACAGTATGGTGCACAGGAAAAACAAGACCAGACGTCCAGGTTAGAACTAAAACAACCGCACAGCTAACATATATTCCACATCACACACTGAAGAGGAGATCACACATACATATATGTTGATACCAGGTGTAAATAACAAGTGAGAACAAGTGTTTCAGATTTACATACCGAAGAGGATGCTACACATGCAGACAGGTTGATACCAAGTGATATCCAAGTGATAACTAGTGATTCAGACATTATTTCTCACCACATATCCACAAGACATAGAACATAAATATTGTGAAAATTTCCAGTGACAACAAGTGATGCTAAGAATATTCTCAACACATCTCCACAAGACACAAGATATAGTCATCGTGAATGGGCCACCTGTGACAGCTCACAGAAACAAGGAATAACATACTTTCTTCTGACTGAGATCACAGCCAAAGACCACATACTTGTAAGTAGTATTTCCATTATAATACCGTGATATAACATAGTTCCATGACATGCATACACTGACATTCTCACACCCACAGGCCACACACCAGCTGCTTAATCCATTTCATTTCCGCCCTTATATCCTTTTAATTAGCTTACCTATTTCTACTCACCCACTCCACATTTTATATTGCCTACATCTCACATTGCTTACACATTACATCTACATTTTATTCTAGTTAGCACACACCACTACAATTACTTATCCATCTTTACTTCCTCAATTATTTTTATTCCTATTTTACATTTATATTATTATTTTTATTTTATTTTATTCTATATTTTTATTTTATTTTTTCTATCATTTTTACTTTTATTTTATTTTTATTTCTATTCAACTATTTTTAATTTTCCTGTCCTGTCTCTAGTTTAAATTTAAAATTTAATTTTATGTCATTGTTCATTTATAGTTTAGTTCCCTACATTTATTTATCTTCACGGGTGACTACAATCGTCTACCGGACACTCCAGCTCACCGCTAGGACAATCTACCCCAACCTCACCACATCACATCCACAGCCGATAGTTAATATACGGTCCTCTTACGCCACCCCCCCCGCCCCCAAGCAGATCAGCGGGAACCCCCCCCCCCCCCCACACTACTATCAGCAAATACAACGCCGCATACCAGCCGGTTCCTCCATCCCCAATGACACCTCCAGCAGAAAAACGACGTACACTATAACGTCACAGTTGCAATATGACATCGTATAGATCTACCAAATACAACATCTTCAGCACACAAGCCTTCCATATCTTTGTAAACGAGATCTCGTCCCCCACTTACACCACACTAATGTTTGTACTGTACAATATTGTATTATGTAGTTTTTTCCTCTGATACTGTATCCAACCTGATGATGGCCATAAGGGCCAAAACATGTAGTTGAGATATTTATATGTATCTGACAATATAGTTGTGTTTAGACGGTAATACCCTTGCATATTGTTTACCTGTGATTAACCAACACAACGAGGATGACTCACCTTGAAGATGCTCTGTTTTGTTGACTTAGTGTTGATTAATAATTTTTATGAATTTTTTTTAACTTGCAAAAATCATGCTTGATAAAGACAACATCACTGAGTACCAACACCAAACTTCTTGTGAAACTGAAGAAAACTGCCACAGAGGCTTTCAATTTATTACATGAGGTGTATGGACAAGACACCAGAGAAATATAAAGCGATTTCACAGCATGACTTTGGTGGATGCTTCAAGGCCTGAAAGGGTCATGTGGAGCAGCGTGTAGGTTCAATTGGAGATGACTATGAAAAGTTTAACAAATACAACGATTTCATTAATTATTTTCTGAAACAGTCTTGTTACTTAATACAGGCATCTTTTACTGTGTTCCAGGACAATACGCGTGATGTACAACATGACAGCAATTCAATTTGAGAGCTATCTGACTTAGTTTTCCACAATGACAGAAAATGGAAATGTTCTAGGAATAAACAACAGAGCATCCCAAATAAGGTGTACAACATCACAGTAAAAGGAAAAGACTGAAATTCCATTGGAAACAACCAGTAAGGAAAACGAAAGTAAGGAAGGAAGAACATGGTAATAAGGTTGATAATGGGACCTTTGAGGAGACAAAAAAGATGGAGAAGTTTGCTTGCTAGACAACAAAAATATTTAATGATGGAAGAGGAGAAGAAAGAACGAAAAAAAAAGGGATATATAAGTCACTATTTTAGGAATACCTAACCTTCATGTAACAATGTCCAACCATTATAAAAACACCCTAAGAAAACTGAGATGTTTACTTATAATGTGCAAAGTAATGCATTTCTTCAATAATTTGCAACGTACTTACAGGACTCCACTGCATTTCAGGTGGTGGTTCTGATGATCGTGCAACTGTCAGGATGTTGTGGAGATGGGTGTGACTCTGACAAGCCTGATCAGGTGGTAGGCGATCTGTTGCTGCCATCAAGCTATCCTCTAAACGGCTGATATTCCAACTCAATTCCTTCCCAAGGGACAGGAAACTATAATGAGAAAATATGTTCTCTATGGAATCCTATTCTACTCCGAAGATGTGCTGCTCAATGGATTACTTGAAATCAAAATGGACACTAGCTAACAAGAAAACAGAGTTTGTGTTTGTAGCTATATAATGTATGCTCCAAAATATCAGTGCTCTACTAAGTTCATGATTCAGTTGTCTGTCACATAAAGTTAGTATCATGTGCAAACAAAACTTTTTAAATTCCAAGCCTGCATAACTACAGCTGAGCACAACCTTACTCCTTCAGCATATCAATGCATGGGGTACTGCAGGTGGTTTCAAGTAATGGCAATCAACACAGATCAGATTTTTTTTTTAAATTTCTTATGAAGTGTGATTTGCTGAAGTTGTTATATGTTCACAGCATAAACAGGTAATATTACTGCAGCACAAAAAAACTACCACACATTTCATAAAACCAAAGAAAGAGCACCATCTTAAGTCTAAAAGCACTGAACATGTGCAAGTATGCATCTATCAACATACAAGAACAGACATATGAATGCACTGTGTGTTCCAAACAGCTGCTTCAGATTTTAAGTTTACTGTGGGCAACTAGTTCATCATACATAACTTTCATCTCCAGTCAAAGACAATAAACATACCCATCACTGCTGAGGACACGACAGAAGTTATTTGCAATGAATTTGATGGAGGCCTCCAGAAGTTGTGATGTTATGCCAAACACAGGTTCTGTCCAACGGACATTAGGCAAAGTAGCTAGAAGCTTGTCACAGCACATCACTGTTTCTAGAACGTTGTCTACTGTCTGCAAATATATACATGTGGTCTGACAATAAAGTAATGAAGAGACTCTGTTGTAACAAATATGGTCACCAACTCTAAGTGTGGTTACACTCAACATATTTGCCTTAAAACTGTATTCTGTATTTACCTGAAACACAGTTTTCTCACGTAAGGAGTCGCATGTCTGACGTCCTGCTAAAACTCCTATAAAAATATGTTTTTCTGTATATAAAGTTCTTGTGTAAAAAATCTTCCCCACTCTAGAAGTTCATTTTTCTTCAGACTATTATGAAAAATGTCCCATTTCATACACAAAATGCTCATCTGATGATAAAATTCTTATGCAGGAAACAATGTATTGCGTAAGAAATTTTTCTTAATACATCATTTGATAAATTGGGGTTTGCCTTACAATCATGTACAAAATTAAACATGTTTGGTACTAGAATTTTCCTGAGCACTGAAGATTGTGAAGGGGGGTCGGTCTTGTAATCAGGGTCATCCTATACTCAGGTAACAACAGTATACTGTTACTCAATGTGTGGTCCCATTCAATGTATTTGCCTTACATCTGTACACATGGATTGTCTGTCTGCCATGCCTGGAAACACTGCTGGATGTCAGTTTCTGAAACCCCTAACAGCAATGCCACCAATCTGTTCTGAATGTCATGGGTTTCAAAACGAGACTTTCTGGGAATATGAAAAAGTCACTTTGTGATGAAGAAAATTCTTATCACTGTTTGTATAGAATTGTCTTTTTAGTGAAAACAGCCTTAACAAAAGTGCTGTTTGGAAAGACTGCATCATTATGCAAACTTCAAAAATTTGGTGTCTTTCGGCCAGTTCACAACTGTGACCCATGTCAAAATTACTCTGTCGCTCTGTACACATTTAATAAGTTAAGAAGTCCTGAATGGATTTTCATGAAACCTTATACTAGTGAATTTTATGAAAAACTGTCAGGTAATTTCACCCTGAGATAATACTGCTTTTAGAAAGTTATGTTATGCTGAGTATGCCAAATAAAAACAGGGAAGCCAAGAATGATGAAGAAGAAGAAGGTACGTGATTTCAGTTTTCATTTGGATTGGATAATTCTAACCACCACTTTCCGTGAAGATGTGATAAACCATTTCTCTTACCATGTGTACAACATGCTGCTGGTAGCATTTATCAATAAGTTCTCTAGGAAGTGAAGCAAATCCTTTAGTTGGCCAAATCCTCACAAAGTACTTAGTAATCCAACGTAAGCTCTTCCGGTATATGTCATCAAGACCATATGCTGCAGCAAGTGGAAGGCACTCAAGTACCCCAGCAGCACACATAGCACATGGCTGAAACAAAGCACACACTCAAACAAACAGTTCCACAGCCTTCAAAAGACAGATGCCGTCTCCTGAATTGATCACTTACCTTGTGGAAAAAATGGCAGTATTTTACTTTAAGTGTGTACATGATGACTTCTTTAAGTCCTTCGAGGCCAAGCATATCAGCCAGTGTTGCCAATTCAACAATACTAATGGTGTCTGGAATGTTGCTTGTTCCACTGTAGATATGGCACAATGCAAAATGGACTGCATTGTAAGAAAAGCTGGAAAAAGTATGAAGCACTTATACCTCATAGATGTCAAACATTTCACCTTATCAGTCAATCCACATGTGTAAATGATTCTAATATTCACTTATCACTAAGAGTGGTAACTACATCAAAATTTTACTGATTGTAATATTAATCAATAACAATGTTCATCTCTATTTTAATCTGTATGCTATTGTTCTGAAGTATAAACACAGATCAAAATTCAATTAATTTGACAGTCATGGTCTAGAAACTATTAGTATCACACAAATACATACATTCAATAAAATATTCTCAGGCTAGCACCTATGTCAAGGTGGTTAAATGGCAAGTCAACCAACGTTTCAAGGACCATCTCTGTCTGTCCTTGTCATCACGGAGAACAGAGGACCCATATGGTCCTTGAAACATTGATTTATTCACCATTCAACCACTTGACATGGCTGCTAACCTCAGAATATTCTATTGAATTTAGTTGCCATAAAAGCTATAAATTATACAAAATACACATATCTTAAACATCAGCTTAATCTATAATTAAATTGTTTATTTACTGTTCATTTACAATTCCACTGATCCTGCTAGGTAAAACAGCCTATGGTATATAGAATTAGTCATAAGCTTATACAAAAATAATAAAACACATAAATAAAACATAGATGCTTTGTAGAGGAAAGCATCAGTCATATAAAATTACATGTAAAAATGGAAATGTACTACAGAATATAATACAACTTCAATAAGTAATTATTACATTATATTGTATGAGTTATACTGGCTTACCTATGGACAATAAATTATTATGTTTAAAAATATGAAAGATATTATTGGGTTAAATAATTGTTATTAGATATTATTGAAATCCATGTATTGTAATACTTAAAATTAGGAAACCAAGATCTTTTTTCAATTTATCATGAAAATATCCATCAAGTGGTAACCACTAAGGGATCCCTTCATTTCAACTGATCAGTCACCTTGCAGCTGTGCTTGAAAGAACATACTGTATTAGCAACTGTAATGACATATTTTGTATTCCATTTAAGGTTAAACAATAAACAGAAAGTGCATACAGTCCCAATTACTAAAGACCTTAATGCTGTCACATAGTACATTCAACAGTGATCTGGGACAAGACTTTCCAAATAAATTCATACTATATCAATGAACTACAAGCTTGGAACCATGTGTTCAGTTATAACATGCACAGTGGTTCAGTCTTTTGTTGCTCCAAACACCACACATTGTAACACAATCAAGAGAACACCGACCTCTTCCAATGTATTAATAATCTTCCACAACTTTTTCAACGCCTGCAAAGAACTTGGGTCATAGAACAATGTATTTACATTTTAAATGGAACACGTAAAGGTTTAAAGGACATTTTATTTTCAACTTTCAAACTGACATTTAACCCTTTAACGCCAGAATTAAATCCCTCTGAGCAAAACGGCCTGCCAAGATTTTTTACTAGGGATTTTAAATATTATTGCTTACTCTTAGAAAAAAGCATATCTCATAAACTTTTCCTTCAAATTTAATCAAATAAAATTTTGCACTCTGCTTATGAATTGGTTAACCAGGAAAAAAAGTTCATCTATTTTTTAAAATAAATTTATGCCTGTGAATCACATGCATTATATGAAATGTGATGTAAATAATTCATTACTCACATAATTCTGGCTGCTGCAGTCTGTGGCACCTTGGATCACTGTTTTATCATGACACACAGTATTCACAAAGAGGGTGATATATTACAAATTTACTTCTGTGTGATATTCCACAAAACAAGGCACCACACACAGGTCCACATCACATCTGGTGCACTTATACACTATGCCCTTTCTTTGGCCGCGAGAAGAAAACAGGCGGCAGTGCAGTTGGGTTGATGATTTTGCAGGCCAGTGTTTGTTATGGTGAATTATTATTATTATTATTATTATTATTATTATTCTTCTTCTTCTTCTTCTTCTTCTTCTTCTTCTTCTTCTTCTTCTTCTTCTTCTTCTTCTTCTTCTTCTTCTTCTTCTTCTTCTTCTT
>Ga0131853_10010134_pt1 | contig 17244 bp, 9 predicted proteins | sample TergutLab28metaG_FD_92764 | JGI IMG/M metagenome (GOLD analysis project Ga0131853, IMG submission 92764) | Labiotermes labralis P1 segment gut microbial communities from Petit-Saut dam, French Guiana - Lab288 P1 (version 2) (version 2) | ecosystem: Host-associated > Arthropoda: Insects >... | reverse complement strand
TTGCGCTGACCACGTGACACCCCTCTATCCGCAAAAGTTGGCACTAACTTCGCCGACCGGCGGCAGCCGCTCTGTCGGTATAGTTCGCGTGCGGACTAAGGCCACGGAGTTTAGTTTAGTTAGTTAGTAACTTACCTGTATATTAATGTATATATATTAGACAATAGAATTTACAGTTATATTTGATACGCGGCTTGTCACTCACTTAACCCAAAGGTGTCCTCTAACCCCCGAAACCCTAGGTAATCACGAAGCCCCTGACTGGCTAAACGCTACCGTCATTATCCTGACCCGTGGGAATTTCAGGATAGGCCACACTACGGCCACAGTAGAATTACCCAAAGCTTACCGCTCGGCTTGGGCACTGCATGAAGTGGTGACAACCCCCGTGTCATTCCAGAAATTGGTGACGGCGGTGTGGACGCAACCTGGTCACTACAGTACTTCCGCTTTAAGGAGTTTTACTTTAGACTTCAATGATGGTTTTTGCATGTTACCTATACCGCGTATTTTCCCGTCGGTGGTTTGGATTACCGAGGACTACTCTATGTGTATGTACACATTTGTACAATTCATTTATGTGGGTATATGTATTTATGCACGTACATAAGCCGTACACTACTGGGATTTAGTATTGGAGGTTCACACTATCCCCCTCTTTGGAATGGAGGGGGTGGGGGGGGTTGACATTGCTCCATTCTACAGGAGCAGCTAATCCTGTAGCTGAGCTCACAAGCAGTATCCTAGTCTCGATCGAATCGTCACCGATAGTAGATAGCATAACCATACTTGGAAGGTTGCAACTTTAGTGTGTAGCTAGTCGTTACCACAACAGAACAAACTGGGGCTTCAACCAGACAGCGCGTGCCAGACTTCTGGCTAGGAGTTCGAGTTGCGGATATTGCGGGAAAGAAACTTTACTGTTGTGTAATTAGGACACATCACACTACTAAGGCATTGTTTACAATAACAAGTTTCTCGTGGGTGATACGTATGCTTGCCACTCAGCTAATCGGTTTGCCTCTACGTTAATTGCCCACACTCCCAACCCTGCATATTATTAGATCATTCATTTTCATTCCAGCTCACTGCAGTAGCACAGACATTGTCGTAGCTTGACCAACGCACTCAGTTGTTGCGGCGTCACCGCTGATCCAACCCAGAGCGCTGTCGCAGCGTCAAGAACCAGGCACACGTAGCCGGCATCGCGTGCTACATTGTCCGAGTGAGACTGTCCCCTGTGGCGATAGAGTTTGGGAGTTCGATTTACCAGAATTGAGGGGTTTTAAATAAGGCTCTTTACTCAGCAGTATGCCTTCCAAGATCGCAAAAATTATGTTCTCTACATGGGCCTTCATCGTGTCGTCAGCATAGCTAAACGCAGGCTTGGTTATGATCATTTGCAGGAGCTAATTTCCTCATGGGTCATTCCTTACACAACTAGTTTGTTTCAAAAATCTCATGGCATAATTACACACTGTTGTTCGCAGTACCGTTACGATAATATAAACGTGTTAATTTTGTCAGTATGCATTAGTATATGTTCATATACAGCAAATTATTTATCTAGTAAAAGACCTACCTTAAGGCCACTGACGTACATCTGTGGAAAAAACAGCAAAAATTATGATTGGAAAATACGATATTCCATTTTAGAATACACACTTGTCCAACCTAATTCAATTTTCTGTGTTGTACATTTCTTCAAGGGATTTTTAAATTACTTCAGAATTGCCGTCTGTCAGCTCTGCGCGCGCACCGTAATTTACCTGCTCTTACATACAGGTTCCTGTCTTCTTCAAATTCAACAAAGTATTTATTTTCTTTCCAGGTTGATGAGGGCATAGAAGCAATGCTGTGCTGCTGGCTACAACAGCTCCAGGAATTTGGGGGACCTGAAGTCGAAAAGCCTGATCTACTGAAAGGCTCTATAGGATCATTAAAGTCTCACCCCCAGGTTAAGAGCGCTGGCAGTACGAGTAGTCTGGCTAGGAATTTTCTGATGGACCCTAAGGCAAGATACAATGTAAGTACAGTCAGAAGTATGGCGTGCTAAGGCAGTGACTTTTCTCCAGTGTAATATCAAGTAAATGTCTTTTGTCATTTCCCTGTATGTAGTTCTTGAAATAAATAATAGTACTAGCAGTAATAATAATTGTAGCAGCAGTAGTAGCTGTTGTAGCAGTAGTAGTAGTAGTAGTAGTAAGTGTTGTAGCAGCAGCAGCAACAGTAGTAGTAGTAATAGATGGATTTAGAGACGCGTCAACAAAGATGGCTGTGTGTGCCTATATGCATATCTCACATATTTTTTTTACAATCAGGGCAACGTTTTATTCTAAAAGTAAGTTAAAAAGAGTATGTTGTGTAAAAAAATCGTTGTTAACGTACTGTACAGTACGACATGCCATAAAGTGTAGAAAACAATAAAATATTGCAAGCTGTACAGGAGGCTTCCTTAGAGTTCTTGACATTTACGTAAGTGACTACAGCAATGAAAGTTTCATTCCCTCCGCTCCCGGTTGAGGTGGCTTTGTTCAAAACCTCCAGCCCTTAATGGCTTATCGAACCTTGTTATTAATATCAAAAACCAAGTTAGATCATAGCACAAGAAAATCTCCTTTACATTAAACCCAGAAAAATTTGTAGGTTACAAAACTTGTAAAGAAGTTAAATATGTAAATAATTAAGTCAAGGCTAAGGTGTTTATTAGAGATGCTGTCTCCTGAATAACATATTTGTCATATTCTGAAGTGGGGATTTTTTGTAACTTTCCAAATTATTTCTGTTTTACTATCGGGATATTAAATTGTCATAGTCCACAGATTCATACTGATCAATCGTCTATCTTTAACCACATATACTTATGTCTCCTAAACCTGATTCAAGATTTTTAAATGGCCAACGAAACAACCTAGTTACAAGTTGGAGTCAAAATTTCACGGTATGACGAACAAACCTACTTACTTGATAAGAGGAAAAGTTACTGCAGAGGTCATTGTCCATCATTTTTTCGTAGTTATACGTTTGTTTCGCCTTTCACATTTAAAAAGAAAGTGACGTAAAACCAGCTCACATCGCAGATATAACGAAAAGCTTTCCTGAAATCTAACCAAAATCTCTAGATATTACGTGTTACGTTATCACGATGTTATAGAACCCCGTCTTGGCCCTACTCCAATGTCTTCCCACGTCACGCATCCAGACTGCTATAAGAAATCTTTATAAAAAAACACGAGCAATTTATTTTAAATTCGTAACTCATATGTTCCATTCGGTCGTAATAAAAAGAAAGCCTTCTCTGGAATCAAGTTGTATTCATACCAAGGATGAGGCATCCATCACATATGTGCCGAGAAAGGCTTTATTATCTAGTTCATATTACTCTAGCTGCGATACTAGCAATTCTGGTGAAGTGAAGATATGTTTCTTAAAAACTGTCCCTTTCAAATTTTAAACTAGTTTTCTGCTCTCGCCAAAAATTGGATGGATGTTGCATCACTGGATTTTGCCCCAAAAAACGAAGTTTTTAAATAAAAATGACTCGTGGTTAGCAAGAGACAAGATGGCGACCGTGGGAGATTTTTCTTTCAGCTTGCAGTTTGACTATGAAAGCCAATAAGCAGTTTGAAACAGGACTACGAAATTGAGTGTGGAGATGAAGGTAGTTCATACAGGTGTTTAGGCCTGTACGTTCCGTAAGGTTTGTAGCCCTACACTTAAAAATATTTGGAGGAGGTAATGCATGGATATACCTGTGTTCGGAAAAAAAATTCATTTTCTGTACTTTATCCATCGTGTACTTGTTACACACGAAACGGTTTTGAAACCAGTGACGATGAACAGCTCATTCTAAGGGCCCACCTCTTAGTTTATTTTCCCACTTCTGAAAAAGGAAGCAAAACCCGCTTTCGAAACGTCTTGTTTTAATTGTAGGTCGATGACGGCCTCGAAAAGAAACAAAAAGAAGTTTGTTACGAATGACAATACACTGTCATCAGTGCCCCGTAGTACTGAGTCACGTCTTTTCTTATTAACCCTACTTCTTTGACCGGCGTTACGTTGGACGCAGAGTCAGCCGTTCAAGTAAGAGTAGTTGTGCATTATCGTGAAAGAGAGGCACATTACTGGTTACAGAGCAGATTGCTATCCCTCTCCGAGTACGTGGGACTTCGCACGACCATTTACACGTCTTACCACTCATTTGATGTAGCGTCCAACTGATTCAAAACATCCTCAGCCACGGTCCATTTATTCTTGTGCAAACCAAGTCAGCATTGTCATAAATGCGACTCCGAGTCGCAGAGCGGAAAGGCCATGGAGGAAACCCCCCATCAGCTTGACCATGAAAGTCTTCTGTACTTCATTTGACTCTACATCTTTGTGTGTGAAGAAAATGGAAGAGACTGGTTCCTTTTAAATTCGTGTTTGAGCAGTTCACACTTCAATACTAATTTCTTTTCAGGGGGATTTGGTGCAGCTCAAGGAGATTCCAGTTCAGGGAACCTTTGAATTGAAGAACAAAGCTATGGATGTGCTCGTTACGGTAAGTGTTCGTATACCTTATGTCTAACGAAGCGAGTCGTAGAAAATTTTTAAGGTAAATATGTACTTTTACATGCCAAGAAGGCATGTGAGGCGGTGGATGTTACGCAGGATCACTCTTCGTAACTTTGTTATCGCGACGTTCTCAGTCTGGTAGGTGATCCTATTTCGGGAAACGGGTGTGGTTCACCGAATCACATATAGTTTTAATTATTTCTTTTTTACTTGTATTACTTACTCAATTAACTTTTTTATAAAATTTAAAAAGTCGTGCTGTATCAAGTTAAACAACTAAATCATATTTTATCAAATTAACACAGTCACTTGTACTCCCATGTACACCACACTAGTACGCGACTGACTTCCTTATTGGACTCCTAGCTTCCGTTATCAGCTCCTAACTGTTTCGGGGTTTAAATCTCTCCCCTCCTACCTATCAGCAACGGTTCTGAATGTACGTTGACAGATTAACCTACAACGCATGGCCATGAACCGTCCGTAACTGACGACAGCAATCCTAATAAACAACTGTACTAAAAATGATCGGCTACAATGTATTTATTCTTAACTTCAGCAAAGACAGAAGTGAGTGGTCAGCTTCTTACTTCAGCCGCTGTACCCCCGGAGAATTACCAATCTTACGCACTGAATGTGAAGCTAGCTGGGTGTCAGTACAGTTTTGGACGGATTGTAATAAAGAAAGTCTTGTCTGCTGGAGGTAACCGAACCACAGGTTGAAAATTTAAGTCACACGGAAGTTACCCTACTTTTTGTGGAACCTGAAGTTGCACTACATTGTTCGCAAGGTCCTTCGATTTGACCGTGTTTGCAGCTAGATGAATCAAATCTACTCACTCACACCCCTAAAGTGAAGGTCTATTATGGTGGTTTTTCCCACCTGTTCGTAGCTCTTCCGAGTGATTAAACTCTTTAGTTTTTATAGGGTTAGCCACGTCTCCATAAAGATGATTACCGACGTTAAGTTTCTGACTCCGTCCATACTAATCTGGCGCTAACCCGAGGGGGAAATTGGTGGGTGGGGGGTGGCGAATGAGCGCTTTGAAGGTGTTGGTTTCTTGACGAAACAAAAATTTCTTGCCCCTGACGGGAATCGAATGCCGTTCGCCACGCCCGTAGCAAGTGACTGTACTGTCTAAACTATCCCTATATTTGTTGTTGTTGTTGGTTCCCCCCCCCCCACCAACACACATGCCCCTCTACGACATGCTGCCACATCACCTAATATATATATAAAGACGCAATTTTAAGGAGTGTTTTAACATAAATATAAATTTAGTTAGTTACAGATAAAGATCCCTGATGATGGTCATTGAAGACTGAAACATCTTCGAGCGATATTATTGTGTATTTTAATGTAAATATAAAACTTTCAACGAAGTTAATAAATAGTGCACTTGTTGGTGTGTGAACTACGTGTATTGCAGTAATAATTAAAAGAAGTTTTATCAGTGAGCGTAGTACTAGCCCGAGAATGCTTGTGTGGCATAAGGATTAATATCTAAGCCCTTTATTCCGAAAACCGACTATTAGCTTCTTCATGTCTGTCTGTCTGTCTCTCTGCCTGCCTGCCTGTCTGTCTGTCTTGGAACAACTCGTTTCCCAGTGGACGGGTTGTCATTAACTTCCATATTTGAGAGTTTTTTTTTAAATTCGCCGAAAAAATCCAAGTATCATTAAAATCTAACAAATAACATGCCCTCTACATGAAGACTAATGCATATTTGTGATAATATCTGGCTAAGTTCTTCTTAAGATGAGGAATATGTCAGACAAAAGTTGTAAAGAAAATCAAAACACTTTTTTTTTTCGAAAATCGTGACGTTTGTGAGATGATGTGGAAAATTATAATAGAGCCAGACAAGCCGTAGATGACAATATGGCGCATGCGCTTTGCATGCTGGAAAACTGAGGCTACAGACGCGCACTCAGAATATGTAATACTTATTGCTTTTTCACTACAACAATGGTTTCGAGAAAGCTTCTATTTGTTAGTTGAAATGTCCTAAATTGCATGTCTTGTTGCGTTAAGATGTAACCACACTCCCTGTGTGATACATGTGTTCAGATACACGTACTTAGTATTTTGTGACAAATTGTGACCGTATGCGCAAGTATGATAATATAAAAATACCAAAAGTGTACATGGTACGAAACATGTTGGGTCTGCAATTAATAAAAACATCCTTCTGTGTGTAATTTTATATTATTACACTTAAGTATTCATTTCACGTCCCGGCCGCGATGTTCTGGATTGAAGTCACTGGGATAATTCTAGAGCATATTTAACGTGGCGCCGTAAACTTTACTCGAATGCTACTCCCCCGCATCGAAATACGGCCGCTTTACAGAGTGTCAGTATATCCAAGGAACCAGCTCCATGGAGTAGATACGTAGTTGAAAAGTCGAAAGTAGCTCTGAGTTAAACGGGATCTGTATGTCTTATTAAGCCAAAACATTCCTTGCTGTCCTCCAAACAGCCGGAAACTGAAGTATATTCTGGGCCAGTTTAATCAACCTAATATTTTCATATTCTTTATTTACGGCCCGTTATACTATTAGCATGGAAATATATACGACGCGTTCGATTTGAATAGAAAGACTGGGTGTATACAGACACCGATATTTCGTGTGCAAACTGATTTGCACCTACAGGATGTCCACAGATATTTTGAATTGATGTTCAGGAATAAAGGAACATATCATATTGTATTTTGTATTTTTATTTTGTTAAATACTCAGCATACAGAAAAGTCCCAAATAATTTTATATATTATCAAGAATACCTTCTGGATTTGAGTTCTATCCAGCCACAAAGCTGTCGTGTTGTGTTAAGAGCGAAGCAACCCTTGGGGTGGATGCAGCAACATACAGAGCCGGAATAGGCCTGTTTTTCCCTGGAGCCACCAAGAAGAAAGGAATAAAGTATTGGCAAAAAGAAGGAGGAGGAGGAGAGAGGTGGTTGTCGGAATAAGAACTAAAATATGATTTAGATCGTGTGCCAAATTTTAAGGTTAATATGAGCGAGAAAATAGACAATTTTTTATGGTTTTCTTTAAGTGTATTTGTTAACCGTTTGAAACGAAATATCCATAATGTTTACGGAAAATTTCTGGCAGTGGTGGGATATTCCAGTGAATTAATATATTGGTGGAATATGAAGCCGCGTCAGACATTGGTATTTAAGACTTTATGATTTGTAAACATCTGTACTTTAAGGTATCTTAATTTAGGGGTATAAGTGTCATTCAAGAGGATGTATTAAGGAAATAAACTCTTTGAAGACTGAAAATAGAGGGTGGAGGAGGGAGGGAGATAGAGAGACGTAAGGAATACTAGCGGAGTAGACAAAATAGGAAGCCATTTTGCTTTGGGGCATAAAGAACATCAGTCCTTAAGAGAGTTCCCAGGCTTCGTTCACTTCTTCTGACTGGTGAAGACAAGTTCAAAATGCGATGTTAGAATGGTGAGGCGTAGGGGCATGATATGAGTCGCCGAATTTTGATTTGTTTGTTACGTAATTCTGAATTGCGCAATCTGGAAAAGAAATTTGATAAATTTAAACGGAGAGGAATGCATGCGAAGAATGCAAAAGCAACTTCAAATTGGAAACTCGGCACTTGCTTCATGCCAGAGGAAAACAATGAAAAACTTGTGTCTCGACGGCCGGTCGCAGTTCCTTCCTGCTACATACTGAATTCCAGCTAGCGATCCGACGAACAACAGAAGGCAATCCCCTGGCACTCTCCTAATGTGTGTTTTGTTGCATAATTAATTATTACGTAGTGTAGAAAATGCATTTATAATTTTTGACTAAAAGTCACATAAATTCCATACAAAATGTCATATTCAGACAGACAAAATTCTGGTTGTACAATAGAAAAAGTATCCTTATGTAGGGAAATATTCTGTGTTTTATTTGATAAGCGTACAAAATATTTAAAGGCAATGTAAGGGCGAGGGGGAGAATTCTTAAATGTTATAATAGCCAATGATTAAGCGATTAACGTAACTTGTAACTTGTGTTGTGCTGACACTGATGATAACATGGTGATATCGAACAGCTTGTGCCAGTCATACTGGTGTAAGTATTTAAAGTTAAGCAGGTAATTATGTGATAAAAATCATCCGAAAAGTTGATTCTGTTCCCCAGAACACACACTGTAGTGACTGATTAACAATTCCACGTTCGTTTGGTAGGGGCTTTAATTATAGCTAGAATCTTGTTAGCTTTGTTTTGCTTACTGTTCAAACAGTGCAGCTGGTTGTACTTGTCACATGCTGTACATGATTCTGTTACGGATTTACACGACCTCAAGAACCGTGATAAAGCGTAGTCACAGTTGTTTCTCCAGATACACATCCACTCTGCGTGTTTTGTTTTGCAATTCCTTGAACTTAATTTTCACAGACGCGTGTACAAGTAAGAATATATACTGATCTATATTAATAATTGTCCAACGAGATGCAACACAAAGCAGTCTATTTATTATTCTGCAAGTTCACTCTACATGTTTCGGGTGTCAACCACACCCATCATCAGGAGTACACAAAATTGTAACCATAGCCTCCGGTACTGGTACTCCCTCCAACGTGGCCAAGTTGGCCACGTTGGAGGGAAGCAGCTGCACAAAAAATATGAGCTGTGCCGGCGGCTGTAGTTACAGTTTTGTGTACACCCGACGATGGGTGTGGTCGACACCCGAAACATGTCGAGTGAGCTTACAGAATAATAAATAGATGGCTTTGTGTTGCATCTCGTTGGACAATTATTAATATAGATCAGCGATGCACGGAACCATAAGCATAAAATACATACTGAATTACAACGGAATAATCAGAGCCATTTACTGAGTGTGAGCTGTGATAATGAGTGTGACTTGAATTCGGAAAGTCTCTGCTTTATTTCCTCGTGTCATATCCCGAGTTATTTTTATTATGATTGTTATTCGTCTTTCTGTAACAGTAACTTGATAGGGGATTAAATCTTTCGAGGTATGTTGAAATTTATGTAATATCAATTGCAATATGATGCATTTTTCCACTGGAATCATAGGAAATTCGAAATTAATAAATAGTTTTTTTGTTAATTGTGATAAGAGAAAAGTAAGTTTTCCAGTATCCACGAGAAAGCTAAGTTAGAAAGTCATAATTTCTTTTTCTCAACACAGCCCTCCAGTTTGACATTTACCATCAGTTTTCTATCCATCTTCCGATGCGTAGGCCTGCGTTGTTTCCGTCATGATACAGCCTATAAATGTAATGCAATGGGTTGAGTTTAGTTTGCTACTTGATCAAGTAAAAGACTTAAGTTATAAAATCACCTTATGCAAACCATAAACTTTGTAAAAAGAAGACGACGGGAAGTTTTGTGTATAAGAGCAGCAGGTGAACTCGTAGCCCGTTTTCGAAGTTAAGTAATTCAAGGAGAAGAAATCATCAAGGCTGCAGCAAAGCAAATAGTCGGTTAACCAAGTGATAACGTAATAATTCCCAAGCGATAGACCAATAAATATAATCTTGATTTATTTAGTGATTTCAGTTTCTTCGGTTTTATAACATCGAATTATGGGATGACCTGTGAATAGAAAGTGATTTGGGAGGAAACTGTCGTGATCTAATTGATGGTTCTATGTCGGAATTTGGCTGGAGGTGCTGAGAAAAACCGCAAAGAACCTTACTCATTATGGCCAGTCTAATAACCGAGATTTGAAATCGAGGCTTCCTGTACATGACGCAAGAATGATAGCCACTGAAGGGCAGAATTCTGTAAGTTGGACGTAACTCAACAGTCTACAGTTTTTTAACCAGCATTGTAGTGGCATTCCCTGTTGTGGAACGAGAAGATATATCACCCTCATGATCATACTCACCATTAGACCATGATTTTCACCCGTTCAGTTTGGTAATATTAACTTATTGTTTAACGTTAATTTCAATATCATCATTCCATATATTCCGTAGTCTCGAATTGACCCTTAATGTTCTTTCTCTCTACTTATTCTCCTACAGTAACAGACCTTTTAGCTGTGTTAGCTCATTCTTTGATAAGTCTATACGCTGCAAGACTGGTATTCGATTTCCGGTGTTGGCAGGAATTCTTCTCCGCCAGCTTGACAAAACCAAACTTTGAGATTTCAAGCTTCCTATTGCAATGCGTCCTGTCGCCATTTACCCGTCTCAAAGTGGCCAAAAGCACGATACTTATCATTTAGCCTGCATTTAGCAAGCGTCAAAGTTAAGAATATATAGAACCGTATTTGTCATATCCCTACATACAGATACTTTCGTGGATTTATGATAAATACTGGATATATATGCCTTCATAGTGCCCTACGCTATTGCACTACATTACATTACTAACTCCATGTGCAGGTTCCTTTTTGAAATTGTTAAAAAAAAAAGCTCTCCATTACGCAACTGGACAGGCCCTTAAAAAGTTTCAGGAGCTTGAGCCTCCCAGAATTTCTGGAGAGTCGGCACATGAAGGTGGTAAGTTTGTCAGCCTTAACCACCAGCCGCCTTAAACCCGCAAGACATGTTCCTGTTACTCATTTCTGTTAGGGGCTGTGTCGAACCCGGGGACATAGTGCGGCCGGAAGGGTTAAGTCAATGAAAAATTACAATGACACCATCAGCAATAGAACCCGCGAACTTCCGGCTTGTAGCGCAGTGCCTCAACCAACTGCACCACCGCGTACCCCTTTCTTGGAATTGTGCTCAGTGAATATCACACATTGCTGGAAATCGAAATTTGATTATAGCATCCTATATCAGATGAATGCATTTCACACCATTACATCCCACTCCTCTGAGAAGCGTTTTATATTATACATTTTCTATACGGAGGTTCTAAAAGACTTTTCCTCTCATTCGACTAAATATTTTTGTAAATATGTTATTGGCCCATTTACCTCCGTCAATAAATCACTATATTTTTTATTTTACAACTAGTGAAAACCTATATTATTTAATTTCATTCCTCTCCATGCTACGCAGTCATTGTTAATTTCGATCATTCCCCAAACCAGTCTTTTCAAACTCTAATTCTCGCAACATTAGAAACATATAATTACAATTTTATAGTATTCTCCAATTTTAAACTGCTCTGAACGTACTAAGTGAAAAGCTAATTCATTGATGCGTCTGTTCATTACAATGTTCTGTGTCACTGGGATCGTGCGAGAGAGATTCGTTATTACACAGGAAGCTTGAAACTAAATCTGGCTCTGCTGACTTGACTTCGAAACCAGCAGCTTGGAAATCTCATCTCCGAACAGGGAAAGTAAATGGATATCATGCAGGACATGAAGAGGAACTTTGAGTTCTTACAGAACAGAGAAGAGTATGATACGGACAAATTTCATCTTGTGACCCATTTCTCCCCAAAGTTCTTTTTAAGAGGGAAATAAATGAGAGAAATTCCACTGGGAATCTGACCAAGCCAACACAACTCACTCTAAAATAACCAACCATTCTGTTTCGTTCTTGTTTAAGCCTTCTTAATGCTTGTGTTATATGACTTCTTACACATCAACTAATATTGTCTCTCTGTCTTAAGTTTCTTACTTGGCGTTTCTTTTGTTCATCTACTGTATAGCATACTCTGACAGGCCCTCAAATTAAAACTGTCGTGACCCTGATTCTTACGTTTCATTTTTGTGACGACCTGAAGCAATGGCTTTAGTTAAAGGCGTTACTTCATGTAGTCTTCCAAAGTGTTTTGTGTCTTATGTTGAGTAAGTACAAAGTATTGCAATTGTGTGTATCACTCTGTAATAATTGATATTAATTGGTTAATGGCAGACAATTTGGCCGTGGGAGAAGAAATTGCTTCTGGGAGATGATGAAGCTAATGCTACAGAAGGAAAGCAAATATTTATGTAAATTTTCAAGCGATTGCACCAACGTCTCTTATCTTCACCAGGAACATCGCGCAGTTATTATGAAACCTTTCGTGGAAATGCAGTAACTTCCCTCCTTTATGCAGAAAAGCCTATTCTTTTAATTCCTTCAGTCAGCGAATATGATTTAGAATGGAATTAATTTTCCCATTAATTGTAAATAATGTGAACGGGTCTGTTACATTAGAAACATAAAAGACTATAAATACGTAATAATTCATGTATTTATTTATTCTGGTAAATTAATTATAGCTGTGCTTGATAGTCATGATGTATGGGAGATACACAAAACACCTAAAATATGCCGCTTGATTAATTTGTTGACCTCACAACACACTTACAATTTGCTTGCTATACTTCCTAGAATTTACGTAAGACAAAATATTCGTACAACGAACGGAAAATATAAGTGCATAAAAGTCCGCAAAATATATGCAAAAGTGTTGCAATAAGTAGGAAAGAAATAAATAAACATGAGCCACAAATAATAAATTAATGAGCTTGTTAAAGGATAAGATAGTTCCAATGAATAACATTCAGTAACAATATAGTTTACGTAGGCTTATGAATGAATGACGTACTCATAATTTTTATGTGGGTAATATATATATATATATATAGTGTGTGGTATTTTTGCCCTGAATTTTTATGCTTATCTGTGTCAGACAAAAATTTGTGTAAAAGAGAAAAAATGTACTTTCCTCGAGATAATTTTTAAACAAGTTTTGGACCTGCTGTTTCCATATTCTGTTTCAAAAACATTATTTTCTTTATGTGGACAGACTATATTGATCTGTACTTAAAGTCCTCGAACGTAGTCAGTGTTAGCAAGTGGTCTGCGGAAATTTGTCACAGAGTATGTCGGAACTGAGATAGCTGTATCTTCTGAGCCCTACGTCACCATGGCGAGACGAGAAGTGCGGTCACGTGTCATGCTGTCACTAAAACAAGAGTACTCCAAACTTGCGTGATTGTTGGCAGCAACAATTTTCCTTTCTTGTCACCAGAGAGATAATGTATCCTTAAAACATGTTGAAAGATCTGGGGAATGAAAGCAAAATTCCATATTATTTTTCACCTTAGACATCCGGTTGTGCTTGTACAAGTAACAAAATAGTTATTTTATGTCATCAATATAACTAATTGTATTTTATCACAAAATGTGGTCAAATTAGATGATCTCATACAATACAATGAGTTGTGTCGTTCACATAAAACAACTAATTGTTTAAACCAATATTGCATGCACGAGCAGATTACGTGAGGGAATTTCTTGCTACTCTAACTTCACCATATTCTTTCTCTGTCGCTTCTACCTAAAAGTCTTTTGTAAAATAGAAAAAAGATAGTTTTAATTCTCTTATTTACTTGTGAAATCAGGGCTCTCAATTTTAACATATCTTTTGCCGTAACGGAATGTAATACATTGAGTGTGTTTGTGAAGAGGTCACTGAGGAAACCAATTGACATGTAGACAAAGAATTAAATAGGAAGTGTTTTTACCAAATTTAAGGCAAATGCCAGACCGTAGATAAAGAACGTCTACGGTCTGTTTCTGTCCATCATGAAGGCCGTGAACCGAAGCGATTTCTGACGCAATCGCAGTGGTAATTAACAAATGCGATTACAGCTTTTCTTGGAAGTCCTTAAACGTAGACGAAACCACAGATCCTACCGAAGAAGCAATTGTCAGATGGGAGTCTTTCCCGCCAGAAGCAGGTCCTTATTAAAAACATATCAGAACATTCAGCCAAAAAGCCAAAGCATTAGGCGTAAGCCCACTTCAAGTTTTTATTTGTAAAGCAGTTCATCTCTGCGTTCTGAAGGAGGGAATATCTTAACTTAGTAAGCGAAGTCAGGTTGCGCTACATGCATATCCACACACTTAGGTTTTTGGTTGTTCGTTGGCTAATTGGGTAGATGGTTTGATGTAAGGGGGAAAAGCGTACATATATAGGTTAAAGGCGAGCGTCGTAATTTGGAGTACAACAAGGTCACAAGTTGTTTCCCAGAAATAGTAGTTATTGGAGATTTCTCATTATTAACGTTGTTTCATCCGTGGAAGTCACCATCGTAACGGTTAATTTTAGTGAATGATTATAGATAAAGCATTTAGAATTCTGCGAGAGTTAGTCCTTTAGACCCCTGATATGAGCACGTCTCCTCCGTCCGCAGATGCACGGTTTACGACACGAGAACCTGAACGTGATGATAGGATGCCTGACGGACCCTAATCGACCGGCACTGGTGCTGGAGTGGTGCAGCCGCGGATCGCTTGAGGACGTTCTGGTGCAGGACGAGATAAAGTTGGACTGGTCCTTTCGTCTCTCTCTGCTGACGGATCTCGTACGGGTAAGTAAGCCGATCAGTGCCAGTTATTGCTGATGATAGTTTGTCGGGGCCGGGTGACAACATTTTGGTGTAGGAGTAACTATCGTAACTTTTTTTTTTCTGACAGTACCTGTTTGGAATTCCATTCTCTCCAGGAAAGTACCCAAGCAATACTCTGAATGAGAGACAACCACCTTCTTCCAAATACTTACCTCTCCACATTTCATTCGACATTGTGCAACATCTGAAGCTGAAGTATCGTCATTAAACGACCTGAAAATCACAATAACAAGCAAATGATTAGTATTAAAGGAGCATATTCTAGGGCCGTATAATTTATTCAGCTGTTTACTTTCACACTAAGAATCTTAACGTGTGTCATCTCCATTCTGTCAATACAATATGTAACTATATAACAATCAGCCTATACACACAGACTGTTTATTTTATTTTGAAGCTTTCAGCTTGTGCATTTTTGCTGTCAATTTCTTCTTTTTATTCCAACTAAATGCACACAATACGTTAAACACATACATTTATAACCTATTACCTCGTACATGTTTCGGTGTTTTTACACCATTTTCAGGGAGACAATTTCGTTATTTTCTCGAGAACTATATGTTTTTTGCAATGTTATTACGTAGATGTAACGACATTGCAAAAACCCTATAGTTCTTGAGCAAGTAACACAATACACAGTGGTCTCCCTGAAAACGGTGAAACAAACAGCGAAATATTTAGGAGATAATAGGTGATAAATGTATGTAATTAACGTATTGTGTGCCTCTAATTGGTATAAAAGGAATTTGTTTTTGTTATATATTTACACCAAGAATGTCACAGTATTTTTGTCTAAAAAGAAAGATGGTTTAAAAAGGAATCTCCTTTTGTCGGAAATGCTGTCTGGTTCCAAGAATGCAGAACAAAATCCTCTGTCATCTTACCCATAATAGGTTTAAAAAAAAAGTATAGCTGGAAAAGGAACGAGGAGCAAGAATTTCATGAAACCCATTTCTTTTAGAATTATCCTTAAACACTGAAAGACAAGGTTTACTCTGGCCACAGTTGTATGTAGGAGTATACCAGGGGAGCAATTCTATCTCTGCTCATTACAATATCTACCGCTGCAGCAATAGTCTGTGTTTTAACTGCACCCGCTGGGTGGGTGCCGCTACTTTAGCAACTTTAGTATCTTACTATAAACGTAGAAAATTTTCCAAAACTGTCCAAGTTTTTAGGTTAAGTTTTATTATTAAACTTGCTTTCAATATTTTCCCGTTGAAGTAAAAATCAGCTGGTTTTCCTAGTGGAATTTACACCTCAGGTGGAAAATTTGTAAAAGTAAATAAGAAGGTTTAAACTTGACCTTTATAAATTACAAATAAGTGAAGAACATTTTAATATACGTCTGAAAGAAGAGAGGAGGAAGAAACATCTCAAGAGATTGAAAAGTGTGCCGCTTAGGAACAACGTAATGTAAATTAATGCTTATTATTTCCGAGCACGTAAACAAAGTTAAACGTACTGTGCAAAGTCTTTCGCCAAGAAGTGAAGATTTGTGCTAAAAAAAGAAAGTCTAAAGCGGAAAAAATATCCAGGTCCCTTGATACTGTGATCCAAGCGAGTTTCACTGTTCGTTGCATTCATTCATCTTGCCTAGTGCGTCTCTAGTTTTAAAATGTGTCACACATTTTAATTGCCGGTGTTTTGTCTTGTAACGTCGACAGTAAATACAAAGACTTGCCAGATATTCTTATGTATTCCAGAGTTGTTAGGAGAGACCGTCTTAAGTTCACAAACCACCAGTCGTTTTCACCGTTTCAGTCTACACTCTGATGTGTGACAGGTTTATAGACTTCTAAGTTATATGCGGAGAATAATTACAGACATTATTTCCCCTAATAATTCCTGTGTGCAAACAGTTATGACCTAACAAGTAGCTAATTGTGAGTACTATTGGCGGCAACGCTGACCGTATTTACCGGTGCAACGTAGGATTCCGCCAGACTACAAGTGCCAAGGAAGTTTGGATTTCATTATCGTCACCATATTTTACGGTAATGCCAATAACAACTTTGACAGCAGTGGAAACTGTGCTTTGATCCTGAAATTATTCATTTCAATTTGTTAGCCTAGTGTTATTTCGTAAGGAAGAGACTCGATTTAAGAAATAGCTGTAATCTGTGTGTGTGTGTGTGTGTGTGTATGTGTGTGTGTGTATATGTGTGTGTGTGTGTATGTATGTGTGTGTATATGTGTGTGTGTGTGTATGTGTGTGTATATGTGTGTGTGTGTGTATGTGTGTGTGTATGTGTGTGTGTATGTGTGTGTGTATATGTGTGTGTGTATGTGTGTGTATGTGTGTGTATATGTGTGTGTGTGTGTATGTGTGTGTATATATGTGTGTGTGTGTGTATGTGCGTGTATGTGTGTGTGTATATGTGTGTGT
>Ga0131853_10010133_pt1 | contig 17244 bp, 9 predicted proteins | sample TergutLab28metaG_FD_92764 | JGI IMG/M metagenome (GOLD analysis project Ga0131853, IMG submission 92764) | Labiotermes labralis P1 segment gut microbial communities from Petit-Saut dam, French Guiana - Lab288 P1 (version 2) (version 2) | ecosystem: Host-associated > Arthropoda: Insects >... | reverse complement strand
CTGTTCAAATTATCTACATTACTTTGGCATGGATCCTGTACCCACTGCATTTTTGCCCGCTTCCTTTGATCCAAAAAACCTAAACATTCTTCATCAAACCAGGGTTTATGCTGCTTCCATTCAGGGTTACCTGTGAAAATCATGCAGATGGGAACTGTAAAATTTTTCCACTGAAATTTCAAAGGGTATTCCACTAAAACTAATAACTTCAGTGACATGAAAAACATACAAGCCACTTTAATAGCTGTACCATGGTTCACACAGTTACTCTAGACTCTCACAACAGACAGCAGGGTTCAACATCAGGCCAGTCCATGTGGGATCTATGGTGGACAAAGTGGCACTGGGACTAATTTTTCTTCAGTTTTCACCTGTTAGCATCATTCCAATGCTTCATACTGCAAACACTTCTCTCTCTCTCTCTCTCTCTCTCACACACACACACACACATGTGCACGTATGACATGCACATGCACACACACAACTTTCATGAATGCTGAAGTTTGGAAATGTACTCAACTGTTACAATCTCTACATCAGGATTGCCTGTGGTTCTACTTTCTTCTTTTAGCTTTACATACACAAGGAAACCAAAGCAGTTATAATGGGGCAAATACACAGAATTTCAGATACTCTACAGCAGACGTATCAACCAACAACCAGAGAGGCGTACCTTCCAAATGAGTTTCGTATCTGGCTTCCAATGTCACACTGTCTTCTGGAAACAGGTTCTCATGAGTTTCTATTATTTCAATAAGCTGTTCTTCATGATCCTCTTCTGGTCCAATTGTTGCTTCTCCATCTGTTTCTGTCTCATCTGTTTCTGTGTCTACCTGTTACAGACAAACACCAGAAAATGTACTGCTATATAAACAATAATCCTAACAATACTCTAAAATCAGTTATTGACACACTTACTTCCCAGTGTAGAATAATATAACTTCACACTGTGTTAGATTTTATCTATGAATTTCCATCTTTCACCAACACCAGTAGTAATACAACTGAGAAAAAAGAAGAAACGTAAAAACCACACAATATGTGGAATTCCATTTCGTTTTAACTTATGGTAATATGCACTTTTCTCAATGCAGAAATAAAGTTTGGTGTGGTGTAGATTACAAATACATATAAAAACACTCATTACTGGTGCAAGTAAAATTATTTGGGGGGGGGGGGACATTTATCTATAATATGAAAAAGATATTATACATATATTTAAAGTAAAAAGTTACAGAAATAAATCCCCAGTCAAGGGTTCAGATTAGGTTAATATTAAGTTCATAATCATTTTAAGAACAGCATAACAATTATAATAATAACTTTCAATTGGCAAGCAGGCCTTCTTGTTCCTCAATGACAGCACAAAGGGCAAAGAAACTTATAAGAATTCTATTTTAGTAAATGACAAGTGCATTGAAATCAAAAAGTAACAGAATAAGATTCAAGAAAATAACAAATAAAAAAAAAGGAACTGGAAAGAAATAAGGATGAAGGAAAACATGACATGGAAAATTATTCAATGGTGAACATCTTGGGAAAATGAAAGATCTAAGAATGATAATTCAGAATCTATGTGCTTTGAATAAAGATGCATTTATGGAGAAGTGTTTTGTGTGCTAAGAAAAACAAAGTTAATGACAAAAAATAATTCTATACAGCATCCCACGCGTATAAAAGTCACACACACACACACACACACACACATAACAAATATTAATTTTCATACAGTAATTTCTGAACAATAAGCTTATTTTATGTTACAACTTTACAAAATTAAAAAATCTTTGTCTCAGTTCAGTATACAAATTTTAAGAATTTGTGAAATAAGATTTGTAAGTACAATACACACAATAAGCCTGTGAGGCACGTATCATTCACAGTGAAGCTTCGAATATCTCGCATATATTTTATACATATACACAGAAGTTGGTCAAACTGTGGACAAAATTATATGCAGCTGTGTTTCACCCTTGTTTTGAGTTAGGGATAAACTAATACGAAAATGTGTTACACATGGAGTATTATTATTATTACATATAATTCCTGTGATACCCCACACATGGAGGATATCAAATAAATTACCACTGGGGTGCCAACAAAATGAAAGGAACAAGCCAGATGATATATTAAAAAAAAAGGGGGGGGGGGAGAAAACGGTGGACAAAATCAATAAGACTGCTTACACAAGGATAAAGAAGAATGGACTAAGCTCCAATACAGGTTGACCCAAAATGATCAAAATGTGAACTTGGGGAAAGGGGTTGTCAGATAAAAATAAAAAATGACACTTGAGAGGCACCATTCCTTACCCCTCTGTGACTATCAAAAATATTATGCATCAAATTTTTTTCTCAGTGTCTAAATAACAAATAACCATTTATGGCCATCCAAAAGTTATGCTGAATACAAAAACTTTAGAGCTTATATTCACCTCAATCACTGCTGTTTCTAGCTCATGAATTTCCTTCCTCAACATTGCTTCCTCTGCACACAGTTCCTTACTTTTCCTGAGCTCTTCTTCATTGAACAAACTCTTCTCTTCAAGTATATCCTCAAGTTTAACATCCAAAATTATTGCATCAGTACTATTTTTCCTTAAAAGAATAAGAAAGTAATGTTTAAATTACAGAAAAGTAACGTTTAACAACCACAAGAATAAGTAAAAGACATGATTTTAACATACAGCATTACCTCACAACCTTTTCTTCCTGTTCATTTTCATTATTACACTTAATGATGTCAGACTGAACATGCTCTTTCTTCTCCAGAACTTCTTCTACATGCCCTTTTTCTTTGTTATCATCAGAATCCAAGGTAACTTTTGAAAATATTCTATCACCAGTAACTTCTGATTTTCCTTGCTGCTCTCTCTTTCCTTGCACATTTATCTTCTTACTTGAAATCGATGAGGTTTTAATAGATTTTAGTAGCTTCTTATTGTTATCTTCTTTAATGTCTTTCACGTCCTTCTTCACCTTAACAATGTTCGTACTGTTTCTGCGTGCTAACGTCAAACCAGGAACACTTCTCTTCAGTTCAGTAATCTTCATTTCATCTTTAAGTGCTGGTGGATGCACTTCTACCTCTACCAGAGCCAAAGCTGGAAGTGAAGTGGCAGCACTTGGCTGCTGGAATCGGGTTTTTGCAGCATATGCCCGCGAAGCCATACCAACACTGCCCTTTCTTTCCATGTTACGGCACTTAATGTTGCTAGCGCTATGTGACAGGGATGATCCTAACCCATCCACTTTGTTGGCTGGTGATATACGTGACCGAGACCTGCTTTTCACAGTCTCCCAACCCTGTGTATCATCTGTAATGAAAAATTACAATAACAACAAATAAACTCCATGCTGCAATCATTCCTGAGAAGCCAATTATCACTCAACATGGCAAGAAATTCCCAAATTTTATGGAGCCTGGAGGGCCACCACTATCATCACACAAGCCTGCCACTAATCCCTACCCTAAACCACATGAATCCAGTCCAGTCTTATATCCCTTGTCTCCTAGATAAGATTTTTAACCTTTTAAAGCCTACCAGTTACTTCATGTTCCACCAGGTTTAACATTAACAAATTCTGCAGGGTGATTACATTGCGTTTATGTGTTTTGTATGGATCCCAGAACAAACAGTAACTTTTGATTTACACATCATGAACAGATTGGTTTTTATAATTGAAATGGAGTGTGTTTACAGCGCGGTATGCACCAAGTCCTTATATAACACAGATACGTCTCATCCTTAAGGAATTAAAGTACCTACTGAAATACATCACAACACATATTCAGAATGTCAGGCACAATGTGTCCATACCATTCTAATTGAACAAATTCATATTCACCTAACAATTTATGTAATTGTTCACAGGACCAGACTTCATCAAAAGTGGGCAGACATAAGACAGGATAATATCACACTACATGAAGGCATTAGTAACAGTAAAACACAATATTAATAACATACCTACCATCTTCATTACAAGCTCCTGTCCTTGGCAATACCTCAACCGAAACTGTCGTATGTGAAGCTTCTTTGCCCTTCACCTTGTCTGCCCAGCTTCGGGCACTGGATGAAGTAGAACTTGTCAAGGATGAGTTAGAACTGCTTCTTTTATCCAAACAAGCTCCAATCCCTGAAGGGCTTTCTACTTTGCTTGGCACTGAAGTTGCTGTGACTCCACTCTGTTGCCCTCCATGACGAGGCTAAACAAAGATCACAGTGTACTTGAAGAGATCTTCAGTTTAGAAAAACAAAAACTGCCTTACTTCACAATACGATACACCAAGTGCAAGGGAAAAATGAAGGAGGAAGAAATCAGTAATATTTAATCTACATCTAAGATAAACTTCTCAATATTTTTGTGGAATTTTTTAAAACAAACAATGAACATAACAACACTCTGTCTACTTGATAGAGTACCTATGTCCCTAACACAATGCATGTTTCTCCATGCACAGGAGCTATGACCATCTGCAGCAGTAAAAGAGTAAAAAAGTAATTTAGTAAATATTAAAAAGTCTAATAAAAAGTATAATTTTTAAATTAAAAGATAAACATCAAGCACAAGTACAGGGCTGTATTTTCAAGTGATTCTGTTGAATCAGAAGATTCAAAGAAAATAAAAAGTGCAGCAGAAAAAATGACAAAGAAAAGTACTAAATGAAACAGGAGTTGTTACTTTACCTACCGGTTGTTAGATTCATAAACACTACTTCCAATGCAGATGTTCAAAAGGAACTATCAAGAGAAGAATATGATAATGACATAAGAATATGGAAGGAAGTATTTGTAAGGTCTCAGAATTCTCACAGACAGAGAGACAAAAAGCACACAAATTCTCAGCCAGAATAACTAGCAGCTTAGTCCAAATTTGAAATGGGTACCTTCTAAATACCTGCTAAGTTTGTTAGGCATGAAAATCTGGTACAGTAAAAATAAGCAAACTGAGTGAAAAAGAAGGCATTCTTAATAGTAAAAAGACCTAGGCCTATGAATTTCCTTATTTCCAACAGGCACTGTCACATACAGGTAGCGACAGGTCTTTCATGTTCCTTTCCTTTCTACACTATGAACCTTTTACATAGACATGGGTTTAAATACAAACAAGAGTATTATTAGCCCTGTAATACTCTCATTTTCCAAGCCCATAAAAAAATACAAAATTTCATCTAACAACACATGTACCAAATTTGGATATTCTACTTGCCAATCTAATTTAATTGATTCAAAACCTACAAATTTCTATATTTTCAGAACATAAGGAATGATTTACTGTCCTAGTTTTCTTCTTCATTAAAGATTCAATTATTGGTTTACTTACAATGATCTGTTATGGTACTGGTCACACAGTACCAGCTTGTAAGTGTCAAGACACATGACAAATTCATAAACTCATAAGAATTGGGCCCCATAAAATGCATTAAATTCTTGGCTACGTGAAGACCTATTAGTTGCTCAAGAATATTTCTGCTCCATTGACTTCATTTGCTGAAGCAGGGGTTGTGACCGAATTTCTACAATTCTGTTCGAGACTGGGGCAGACACAGAAATCTCTCAGAATTGTCACAATTCTGGCCACAGACTAAAACACACAGCTCCCACATATAACACTGGAGTTATAACAACTACACTGATATGCCTGGTGGTTTCTCCAAGGAGCTACACAAGTTATATAATACACAATTCAGGAAACTCTACTTATCAACTAAGTTGTTAAGCATGTTGAACTGCTCACATTCATATTGTATGAGTAAAGCATATGTCACAGGATCACAAGCAAGGCAAAGCAACATATGGACACATTAAGTCGTATCAAGTAACACTGAGACTGAGAATTTGTGGGTAAAACTAAAGGTCAAAATAGTCATTCACTTAAATCTCCTTCATAGCCGACTCTGATTTCACACAGTGATTTCAGCTACTCTTACAATTTTTCAGGTATTTCCACTTTTCTGACAGGACAAACAATCCTCGTATCACATTTTATACAGTTACATGAACTTCCAGAAATATCTTTCCATTTACAATACTTTTTAAGTTTGGGAAACACATACAGATCATTCACGACCAAATACAGTGAGCAAGTGGGTGGTGAGCCAGCAGAATTTGATCTTCACAACAATTCCATAGGGGTGAAGATCCTGTTCTTAGGTGATAGCATTTTGTGGAAGTAATCTACACAATGTTAGCACATAAAAAGACAATATACTGCAGGGGTGTGCCTGAAAAAACATTGGTGTGAACCACAAATTTTCTTGAGCTTCTCCTCAATCCCATGTCCTGAGTTATGCTCAGCTGTCATTTTTTTTAATGAGATGCAAATCTGAACAGCAATTTGACAAATCTTCTGTCTTCAGAGTCTTGCCATACAAGTAGGCAATGGATTCATCACTTACAAGGATGTCTCAATCACATAATCTTTCATAGGAAAACAAGACAAATGTTTTGAATGGTTGGCAGTTTCAATCCCTCATATACTTTCAATCTTTTGGTGCATTTACTTAGCCATTTTTCCAAATTTAAAGCAGGATTTGAAGAATAAACGAAGTTCCATATCAGCCAATTCACAAAGCAATTACCTACTGAAATACTTCTACACAAAAAGGCATCTTTCCATTGCAAAAATGAAGTTACAGAGTGTTTCTAACAATGTCATTTGCTTGAAATTCCCACTGTGCAATCTAGATTCTTGCCATGAAAAGTTCTCAAATGTTCAGATCAGTCCTCAGCTTAACGTTTTTGTTAGTTACAAACTAGTTTTGCTAAACAGGATCTAAATAAAGTATCAATGTAGCCACACAAATCACAAGACCAAAACAAAGTACCTGAACTGTTGTACTGCTCTGAAATTGCAAACTCCTGTCCTCAACAGTGCTAGGCCTATTCCTCATAACCTGTCAAAAATTACACTTTTCCTTAATAAGTAACAGCACTAAATACTACTTTCAACTGACACTTAAGACACAGGATGTGAAAGAACATAAAATCTGTGAGAAATGCAATTATAATACACATAAAAGACGTATGATGCTTTCAATTCACTTATATACCTAGTGAATGGTGTAATTACAGTCCTTTATAACTGGTAAAATAGCTCTCTGTTATCAGCAGGTTTCTGCACTAAAAGAAGAATCAACTGTAAACAAGAACAATGACACAACTGAAGCAAATATGACAGATATGCTGCTTAGAACATATAACTGACAAACACTAACAACATGTTCAGAATTTACTAATACCATCCATCCTTATCTCAGAAAACACACTTTCCTGTATTGAATATTCCACCACTGATGAGGAATTACATCACACTATTTAAAGTAGGTACATTTAGACCTCTGCCTAACAATCCGAAGAAGTGTAGAGGGCGAAAGTAGCACATACCGTAGACCATGACATCAGCTGTTCACAAACAGTCAATTTCACTTTCCAGCCACTTCACCCCAGGGGAAATAACCTCCTAGCACACACTGGAGAGGAAGCCATGTGGCCACTACAGCCAGGGAAATAGTGGTTAAAAGGAAAACCCATGTCCCTGCCAGAAACCAAACCCCAGTAATCCAACCCATAACAAGTCACTTTGGTTACCAAGTTATTCCACCCCATTCAATATGTAAGACTTCACAATACACGGTACATACATGAAATGTGCACAGTAGCCCTTCACTGCATGCAGATATGTCAAATGTCATCCTGAATATATGTAGCTAACAAACTATACACATTTTTACCACATATTTTATCTACTTTTGAGGCTACAATCTTTCTGTGTAGGTAATATATAAACATTGGTGACTGTGGCAGTAAGTAACCACTGTGCTTGGCATTATCTGAGTCATATGCTGATAATCAAAACATCACCAATAAAAGCAAAATGATAAAGAACTCCTCACTTCTTTACAACCATCATTACCCATTACACCACACATTGCTGTTGCACCTCTCTCCTTTTTGTACCTCTATGTAATTAACATGTTTTAACAGCATAACTAACAAGTAACTAACAACTCACAAGCAACTAACAAGAAATGTAAATAAAGTAACTGGTTAGATGCATGCCCGTACTATTGTAAAGTTACTCTGCCTTTCCTCTGCATGAAGATACAGACAACTAAATTTCTTTACCTGTCTTGACAATACTGTTGGTCTTTGTGACTTCAAGACTGCTGCACTTGACTCTAATGGCAACTTCCTCACTGCAGTTCCTCTCCCAGCAGGTACCACATCTGCAGAAGTCCGGCTGCAAGCAAGTCGAGGACTACTGGATGGTCTGGGTGCTATCAGACTGGTATGTGACAATGCCTGATTCCTCGAATTGGCTGGACTACTAAGCCTTGAAACAGTTGCATAAGCAGGTCTCACAGAAGCCTGTGGCCTCATAGTAGTGCCACCAAGCGACATGCGGACTCCAGCACGTGGTGGGGCTACTGGTGACCTGCCAGCAGCAACTGTTTTATGCACAACACTGATTACTGGTGTAGGTTTGCTAACAGCTGCTGCGGTTGTAACCACTGGCTTTTGTGGGATTAAAAGAAATCTTAAACCATCAGAATCCTCAATGCACTCTTCTAGATCTGTCTGAGAAGCTTGACTAACCATCACAGGAACCTCAGGTATGACAAATTCACATTTTTTTCCACTCTGTGCATCATCCTCATCATTATTTTTCCTATTGTCATTTATATCAGACCTATCTTTAAGGCTATCAAGACAAAGCTCTGTTCGTTTCTCTGCATCATCTTCATCAGCATTCTCAGAGTCTTTACTTGTGTAATCATATCCATTTCCTTCTTTCTTTGTAGCTCCACAAGTTCCATGAATTGCACTATTTTTCCCCACAGTATTAGCAACCACTTCTCCATCATTTATGCCATCATTTAACTTGACATCAACAATCAGCTCTCCCACACCACTTCTGCTGTGACTACATCCTTCAACAGCTGAATCTACAATCACACTACCTAAAGCAAATAAAGAACTTGATTCTGATTGTTCTCCACTCATTTCCAAATTAACTGCAATTTCCAACCTATTACTTGCATCATTATTTAGAGTACCTGTACCTTCTGTTATATCATATGGTGCTTTTATGTTAACAACTGTCTGATCATGCCTACTGCTCTCATTTGCATTGTTGAAAGGCACTGTGTTCTGTACATCCACAATATCACTGCTGATAGCACTCTTAATAACACAAACATTATCTGCTATTGCATTATTACATGTTGGAGCACTGTTAGGCTGTAATGAACTGCACTCCATTTCCTGTGTGGTAAGACTCATATCCATTTTGTCAGTACTTGTTTCAAGTGGTATTACATAATCCTGCACAAATGGACCTGGTGACTCTGTGCCTGCACATACAGGGACACTTTCCTCCCTCATCTCCAAGCTTTGCACAGTTAAATTTTCTGCATCTTCGCTATTCACGTTCAAAACACTACTAGTGTCAACAACTGCAGATTCCATGCTCGACACAGGGCGAATCTGAAACAAGTAGTGAAGAAACATCATAAATAGTTTCTCATCTACATGTGACACAATATAAAACAAAAAGAAGCCTGACCAGTTTCAAACTACAGCATGATTTATGGCTTTTTCAGCTGTTCATAATCACAACTGAAATTACTAAACACATAAAAAACAAGGTTTGTAGGCCTTTAGCACTATCCCAATCATCCAGGCTACAGGAGAACACAGGAATCATGAATAAGGACAGAAGATATCCAAAATTACCACAATTTTAAGCCTGGTATTTCATGAACTATGAACTCCAAACTAATATCACTAATGCCATTTCAATTCATTAGAAGGAATGAGATCTTCAGTTCCTGCTACCTTACTACCTGTCTTCCGGAAAGGTTACTGAATATTAGAGTCCATACAACAAACAACAAAATAACACACAAGAACAACAGATAATAGCCTGCTTCAAAACTTGTCTGTGTACATAAGAATGTTGAGTTTTATAAACCTCTGACATATTCAACAAACAACAAACAAGTTCTGGATACAGTTTCTACAGTCAAACCCCATACTGTGTCAGTGTTTGTTCACCAAAATTTGCGGTGGTGGTAATAAATCAAAATACTGTAATTTTTTAAGCTTGTAGAATTTACTTAAGAAGACACGCACTGTATACACAACATAATACTGTGGTGAATTCAGATCTTCATTTAAACAAAATGGCCCAACTGAAATGTGCATTAAGGACAGGAAAGATCCAAATATAAGTACACTGCCTATCATGTCAGGTGTTTTTCATGACTTTACAAACGTGCCTAAAAATTCCACTATAAATAGTGGAAGTTATATCAAGAATTCAAAAAAAAGCATTTTAGTGAAACTCAAAATTTCTATTGTTAATCACATGATCATTAATAATTCAAAACACAACCACAAGTTCTACTCATTCCACTTACTCTGTGAGCTGTGTTCGGTGTACCCTTCAGATATTTTAAGAGCCCAGTGCCTCTTGATGCATACAAACCCATTTTATTGAGATAAAACGCATAGTGGGCTGGTAGTTACTAAAGGTCTTAATTCTACAGCATCTGACATATGCCTGCATTTTATGTAAGTGTTCAGCTCTTCCTCACAGAGAACACCTTGGGTCCACTTCCAATTAGTGGGAAAGAGAAATATGAAAACTGTACTAATAGTTGTTATGTTATTCTTGTTATCAATGATTATGACAACAAATAGCAATTTTCACGAAAATGCAGTCAGTAAAAGTCATACTTTACTGAAGGCCATAAAAGATTTTGTCCCAACGATTTTAAAATTTCTTGACCCACACAGCTGTTATTTGGTATTGGAGATCTACCATATTGGAGTTAAGAAAATGTCAGTTTCATTGAATCCCATGCAGTAAAGGCCACACTTCCACACAAGGCCCTAAAAGAATTTCTACTCATAATTTTCACATTTATTCTCAGATTTGGGTGATATTCAGTACAGAAGATCAACACATAATACTGTTAAGCAATTATGAGTCTGACAGAAATCCATATAGTGACAACTGGATTTTACTCATTACCGAAAGTAAATTCCTGACGCAATAACACAGTTCCACATAGAATGCTGTTTACTAATTGTGAGTTTCATAAAGATCCATACTGTAAGTGTCATGCTCTTTATAGGAGCACAAATGAATTTCTTCCCACAACTTCTGCACGTCTTGACCAATTTAGGCCACATTCAGTACTGAGATCTACACCTTAAACCTGCTGGAAAATTATGGGTTTTACAGAAATCCATGCAGTGCAAACTGCACTTTACTCTAGTGCATAAAAAAATTTCAACCTGCATTTTTCACACTACTTCAACAAGTTGAAATCTGGAATGGAGATCTCCATGTCAGACGTTATTCACTGCTTATGGGTACATATGTACAACCAAAGTCTGTTAGTGGGGGTAATTCCACACCAGGGGCTCTTCAGTGTTCATAAGAAATTTCTGTTCACAGACTTTTGTAGGTGTTATGGGAGGATGACATTGTACACGGGGATGCTATACCCGGGGTTTGACTATACATCTTAAATACATTCAACACATAATTAATGAGTACCAAACACAGTGCATAAATACAATTCCTACTATAGATTTTACAGCCTTAAATTGTGTAGCATTAATATTTTCTTCAGATAGTATAAATTTACAACCCAGTGACAAAATTCAATTCAGATTATGAACTAGCACTTGGGACACATGTATATATGTTCATGTGATCAAATTATAGTCAAGCTAAAATTCTTTGGTTTGCAATAGCAAATACATATAATTCTCATCACCACCACCAACTGCATTTTGTCATCATAATCATCACCAATACCACCACCAGCATCAACAAGCGTCATCATCATCATCATCGTTTTATTGTGTTCTCTTGTGAAGAATTTATTTCTTAAGTACAACTGATGTGCACAATACATTCCATGGGTGTACCCTCAAAATTTCACAGACATACCATGTTTGAAAATGTTCACTCATTAATAATATTTCAGAATGTGTACGTATGTTTATGATCTCCATACCAAAAGCTATATATACAGCTACAGTAATGTAACAGTTATCAAATGAAAGCTAAATACACATTTACATTAAAAAAAAATTAATTTATCAAATATTGCATTCTTTTCTGAGATTTATTACCATGCACTGTTTTACAACTCTAAATTCAGTGATCCAGAAACACTCCCACCTCACAAATTCATACACCCATTATGTTTTCATGCATGACTCTAGGATGCTACACAGAACAAGACTGGGATGACCTACGACAGTAAAAATGCCACACCTAATTTCATAGCAACCAATATGAATTCAGAATTAAATAGGAAACACAGGCATAAACAAAGTTATGACTACTTCTTTCCTTAAGATCACAAAAGATGGTATATGCAGTAATGCTTCTGACTTGAGTTCAGTAAGTGCTTGGTTCACATCTTGGCCATACTGCAATTCCAAACAAAAAAAAAATTGTCATAATCCCAACCCCCCCCCTCCCCCCCAAAAAATAGTTGCTGTCTACCAGCATTTTGAGTATCTATGACCAAATTTTATCATGCAACATCATCACCATCTTTCCATCACTCAGATCTCTTGCATGCTGCCTTGACTCCAGAGCAAGGAAAACATGCAGATATGCTGATGTGCTAACCACCATGCATTCCACATCAGTTTCATAAAAAAGGATCCTTTATAACCATGGCATAGCACATCTCCAGTCTGTAGAAGGCTTCATATAAGGAAGGCAGGTACAGCCATGTTAAACACAGTCACACACATCCAAGAACAAATGATCCTGCAACTTCAAAGTTAACAACTTCTTATTCCAAACATACTAATCTGTTACAAAATGTAACAGAATGCTTCTGGCTGAATGTCTTTCTATAAGATTACAGACTGCCACAGGAAGAACACATAACATGAAGATACTTGGAATATGAACAAGGCAGTATGCTATTGTGTATATTTCATTTTGGAATTCTCCTTACTTTATAGGACACTTACCTTCCCTGGGCAGGATTTTCTAACTTCCCATGCCAGTGACGTTGGTCGCTGTGGCGGAGGAGTGTTCTCATATTCCCACTTCACTTTGAACCACTCAATGAGACTGTGAAAATCACGGGTGTAATTTTCAAGCACGAGAATCACCTCCTGTACAAATGATACATAACAAAACAGCATAAAGTCTCTGTTTTAAGGAGCAAGCACAACTCTGTGGTTATCATTTATACCCTCATTCTTACTGAACTCCTTATACAGCTTGTTACACAACAGACCCCAGAGCCAGTGTACAAATGGTGGTGCCTGCTATATTTGAAAGTCCTGGGCAGCTAACCCACAGTCAGCAATTATGCACACTCAGCTACCCCAAGATCCAAACCGTTATGAACTGCAGAACATTCACATTTATAAACCATTTACATTCACATGAATAAACATACACATACCACCCCTACCAAAATGACATCTTGGTAACCTAGTTACCAATTGCCTTTACTGAAGAACACCAACAAGTAATATCATTTGCTGCCTAACACTTTACCTTGAACTACACAATGACACTGTATGTATCAAGTCTGTGACACGGCAATCTTGTGTTGCTTCTAGGATTCTCCTATGTGCCTTAACAATGATGGTTAAACTTAGATATAAGAGTGTTGCACTCTATAATTTGGGCAACTTCAGACACGCTGAAGTGGGATATTCCTCAAGAACAGTAATATCAGATTTAATACTCATTCAGGCACAGTAGTTAGCCCTGTGTAAAATTGAGCACCATACTATGAAATAAGATGGGGGACAGGAAGTAAAACTGCATGCCTTCTTAAACTTGCCAAACTACTCACAGTGGGGCAGGCAATATCAGCAATGTACAGAGCACAGCAAATGATACACCTTCCAACATGGCTTTATCCAGTCAATTAATGGGAATTGTTCTCATTAACCTCTTATCATTCCTTCTCTTCTCTTTGCTGCCTATTCTTAGTCATCTGCTCTCCTGTGGCAGACCAGTGGTGAGAACCCCTAACACACATTCAATTCACACAATACCAGCAACACCACCATACATTCTACCCCTCCCACTACTTCCTGATTGGCCTGGTAATCTTTCTAGACAACCAATCACTGTATGCACTATACTGATACATTCAAACACAGCAATCTGTTTCTGATATTTTTCTTGGACATTTTTCAATACTATGTTTCCTCAAAACATCAGGCTCCAATTAACCATGGATGCTGCATCATATTCCAGAATAAAGAAACCCTCAGTTGTAATTAAAACCCACTCCCTCCACAGGATGATTAACATGCTCATGATCCTCTTCAGGATCAATATATTTTCCTGTCTCTTTCCTGCAACCTTCTGCCAGTCCCCCAAATGGTCTCACACATGTTTCATGACGTCCAACAAGCCCAACAACCCATTTCTTCTACACCTCACCAAACCTGATTCTAGTCCCCATCCTTGAAGGGACCGTAGATGTTATTCCTTTTGCAAGGAAAGAGTCTTCTATGTCAAAATTAAACCTAAAATTACAAAGCCTGCAAGAGTATAATGAACAATCGCAGCACAGCAGCACAGGAAAATACATGGATGTCACTGTCTCTCAAAGGGGTGTATCAGCACCGTGTGACAGCTCACAACACATGGTCTATTCTAAAGAATGACAAGAAAGAATATAACAACAATAAAATGTACACCACTGGGAGCACAGTCCAAACACTTGTGATTACTCTACAATCTAGCTGATGTCAACTCAATTTACTTCAAGTTTTGCACATATCTGAAGAACAGACTGGGGCCATGTTTAAATAAAATACAACTCTAATGCAACCACAAGAATTTATTAGCCCATTATTGTTTAATGCTTTCGTTGGTAAGTAAGCACAAAAAATTTATCAAGCTCAGTCTAGTATAAATAAAATTCATTCATGATACACAACTAACCTTGCACTCTGAAACACTTTCATCTGTTTCACATGTCTGATATATTTCATCCACTGCCCTCTGCAAGTTGCCAAACAGGAAAGCCCAGTATCTTGCTTGCAGTTCTAAAATAAAACACAATAATATACAGCTCCATCAAGTAAATTACATCAAAATGTGCATCAACACAATTTAGAGACAATTAAATTGTATACATTGCCACAATAAATCACAAATATAAGACAAAAACAAGAAGTTAACAGAAACAACATCTTAAAAACTTTCACAGTTAACATCAACACCAAGAGATATGAAATTTGAGAGTCTCAAAGTAATAAAAATTCAGCCTGTGATATTCTGAGTAATGACACCATGTAGGTGGGTGCAGAGTTACCAACATACCTCAGACACTTACTGCCTCAAGAACTTACACACTGAAGACATAGGTGGCATTTTCCTCCAAACAGTTGTTAACGATCTACCAAACTACAGAGTGTCATAACTCAAAAGGCCATAACCCATAACATCATCATCTTCATATATTAGACACTTCAGTCTGTTCCACTTCCAAACAAATCTTGAGGAAAAAAGAAGCAGACTCCCCCACAACACTAGTACAACCTTTTTACCATACAGCACCATACTTCATTATACAGTTCTTCAAATACAACAATGAAATTCAATATATTCACCAACAAATGCACTGAATAGAATACAATAAAAGTTACTTACTTACTTGCTACATGAAGTTGAGTCCTTCTTGAGAAGCTAACTGGTTTTCTGCTAATCAAGAAACTCCCCGCATTTTATGGAACCTGACGGTTCATTACCACATTCACAAGTGCACGCCACCTGTCCCTGTCCTGAGCCAGCTTGATCCAGTCCATACACCCACATCCTACTTCCTGAAGATCCATCTTAATATTATCCTCCCATCTATGCCTGGGTCTCCCATGTGGTCTCTTTCCCTCAGGTTTTCTCACCAAAACCCTGTATAAGCCTCTCCTCTCCACCACACACGCTACATGACCCACCCATCTCATTCTTCTCGATTTTATCAACCAAACAATACTGGGTGAGGAGTACAGATTATTTAGCTCCTCTTTATGCAGGTTCCTCCACTCCCCTGTTACCGTGTCCCTCCTAGGTCCAAATATTCTCCTCAGCACCCTATTCTCACACACTCAGCCTGTGTTTCTCCTTCAATGACAGTGACCAAGTTTCACACCCATACAAAACAACATGCAGAATTATAGTTCAATACCATAAAAAAGAAATCATAAAATAATATTCATGACAAGTTTCGGCACCGGAGTCTACTAGAACAAAGGAATACAAGTCCAAAACGTAATCTAAGTATTGATCGTCCTCACTAGTATCATTAACATATTAAAATTCTACAATACATGAAATTGACAAGCATAAAATTACAATGTTGGGATATTAAAATGATGTAACAGTAAGCCTCTTGAAGTACAAGTTTGCAGACACTTATATTTAGTCTGGAATATTTCAACAAAAAACTGCCTTGATTTCTGTGATCCCAAGGGACCTTGCCCAGATGGAGTGTGTGAAGTATATACTGTGTGAAGCAAAATAGTGTACCACACCACATGTCCTGACACAATATACCAGCACAAACACAACAAACTTCAGAAGTAACAACACATCCCTCAGAAATTAAACTTAATGATTTTGTACAATGGCAAATAATAGTGCATATACTTGTCACTCATCCAGAGGCTTACTGTAGCCTTTCAATTACTTCATTTTGTTCCATTTTATTCAATTATCTTAATTTTTATATCCATTTTTCATGCATGCACCCAGAATTTTTTACTGGGAGCCTGACATCAATGATATTTGATTTTATGAATTATGTTATATAAATCATGTTGTAAGTACAACCACAACATAACACTGTTTGTGACAGCATTTATACACATACAAATACAACTAGATGTTCCATGTCTCAGCCACCTAATTTAAATTACGGGGTCTAATCTTATTGTTTTCAATGTCAACTAAGGCACTCAAAATGTTCCATCCTATTTTTAAAAATTCTAATGGACTAGTCACCAGCAGATTTCAATGGCTGATTTAGACTGAAGGGTAAAAAATGTAAAACATTTGATATCATTTTGTCTATAAAATCTCTGTTTTTTTTTAAATTTTGATTTAGAGGGTGGCTGCAGCCCTTCAGCTACCCTTCCCCCCCCCCCCCACAGGGTGGGGCTTTTAAATATTATAAGGGGGCACCCCAAAGGAGTGGCGCGCTGTCGGTGGGGGGGTTCGT
>Ga0131853_10010132_pt1 | contig 17245 bp, 11 predicted proteins | sample TergutLab28metaG_FD_92764 | JGI IMG/M metagenome (GOLD analysis project Ga0131853, IMG submission 92764) | Labiotermes labralis P1 segment gut microbial communities from Petit-Saut dam, French Guiana - Lab288 P1 (version 2) (version 2) | ecosystem: Host-associated > Arthropoda: Insects >... | reverse complement strand
ATGTGACTTTTTATAGTGACTCTAGCAAGGACGATATGACTCCCTGATGATGGTCCTAGGACCGCAACACGTTGGAGCGTTTTTAATGTTTTAATGTGTAAATTTTATAAATTTTATATATGTGCAGTAGTTGGTATAATAATTGAGAAACTCAACAACATGCTCGGTGTAAAAACGAAAATAAGTAACAACGGAAATAAAAATTAGCCAGTTTTATTGAATAACTGCGAATTAGTGTGTAATGAGCATAACTAATGTGTTTTTTTTCCTAGTACGAAAAGTAATGTGTAGTAGTGCGATCTGGTTCAAAAGTGGAGATTGGCATGACGACATGAACCACACGAGTTATAAGAAATGGTTGCAGGAGAAGCTCATTCCAAATTTGGAGTCCAAATCAGTTATTGTGGTCGACAATGCATCTTACCACAATATACAGCCCAACCGGCAATGCCAGAAAAGATGAAATGCTGTTCTGGTTGGATAAGCATGGTATACAGTACAGCTCCGACATGACAAAAGAAGAGCTGTACTGTACTGCTGCCACCGGGTGTCAACCCAATTGCAGTTGACAAATATGTCATATCATAATACTGGAAACAACTGAACTCACTGTGTCAACAGTGAGTTGTGTTGTATGGAAACAATGATTTTGAAATTGTCTAATTTTACTGCTTAATTCACGACTTATGCTGATAGGCAGCTTGTCGTATGTTTTTATTGTCGGTAGTAATGCTGGATAGACCATGTTACGAGGTAGAGTGGAAGAGTGCGTCACCGTGTGCCATCAGATTTCAACTGGACTCTAACTGGATAACGTGTTTTGATCATTAGCAGTTCTGCTTAACAGATATCTTCGCAGACAACGTAGAGAAAGAATTGCACAATACACCATAAGCAAATGGAACTGGTTCACACAGTGTCCCTCAGAAGATACAATCCAACAGCGTCTTGATATAGCTGTCAGATGTGCGGGATTGCAAAAGATGTACAAGGAATCGTATAAATCATGTGGATCTAGTTTAAGATGGGGACTATATTCCCGGTGTATCGTCATGCTTCCAGGAGATATAACTAGTGGGAACACTTTGAATCGGGGCCAGTTTGAACGGGTAGGGAAACTCTCCCACAGCGGGGTTCGAACCCAAGACTGTCCAGGCCCTAGCGAGTCGCTATACCGACTACGCAGTTCCGGCCGGTACATAAAAACGTAGTTGTATTATTTTGATGTACGTACCGTGCATTTTATACAGTTTATTATCCAAACCAACAAAAGCACAACACACACACACACATATATATATATATAATAATAATAATAATATTCTATATATCGTAAGTACTGCTACATGTTTAGTAACAGGGTGTCTATCATTATTAGAAGATAAACAGATCATAGGAAGTTTGCTGCCTCATTTATATTTTTTTGTTCTATTTTGTATCATTGTATATATGGTTGTATGTTTTGTATGGTTCTGTTTAATTTTTAAACTTATGTTTTCTTATTATTATGTTCATGTATGCTTATTATGTGTATATGTTCCGTTCTAGGTATTCTTTTTCATTGTGTTGTTCTGTGTATTGTTTGTGTGTAATTGTGTACTGTACGACTGCCACCCGGTGTCAACCCATCTGCAGTTGACAAATATGTCAAATGTTTCAATGCATCTGCATCATTTTCAGGGAGTCTTTAACCTTGTGCTTGCTAGAATTATGAAATTATTAAAATCATACAACAACGATCATGTGAATATTTTAATCTACTGCTTGTATCGAGTTGTAATTTGAATAATTTAATAATTTTGTAACTTTAGCAAGCACAAGGTTAAGACTCCCTGAAGATGGTGCAGATGCATTGAAACTTGTAGGAGTACATACGGTAAATAGAATACTATTAATATATATGCGTGAATTTTGTTGGACTGGATAATAAAAGTTAGTCGTATTAATTACACCGACTCCCAAAATATGGTTGAGAATCTATGAATTTGCCATTTACTACATCGGAATTTACGATTAGGTGGATTAAGCCATACCGTTCACACTGTCAAGCTGCCTTTTCAGTGACGGGAGTTGTCATTTTCGCTGGGGGGTTTTTTTTTGGGGGGGGGGGATGAAACACAGCTCGGTGTAATGAATAGTTAATGCAACAGTCCTACAAGGACAGCAGATAATGTGCCTGTATGCAGTACGGTAAGCAGTGCAATAATAGAGCTGCCAGGATAAGACTAGAGACTGTTTTGTGCCCGTATTGTGGCATGTCCTGCAACAGTACATTCATAGAACACTAATTGTACGTGAGGGCGAATAAAATATGGACATACGAACTTTAAAAAGTATGTGAACTGAACTCAAAACAGAAAGAGAACAGGGATTTAGGTCTTTGGGATGTGATGCTGCTGTTCCCGATGTTTCGAAGGCACGTAGTCATCTTCGAAGGCCAAGCGCTCCTGGATCCTGGGAGCATGAAAGCACTATGCCAATTGCAGGCTTCTGCTGCGAAGTAGCTGAGAACGGTGCTCTTTTGCGTTAGTACGCAGCGAGAAGTGACGGTAAGAAATTACCACTACACGCTGCGTAATAACCCAGAAGTGCGCATTGTTCATGAAAGCGTTACTTCCCTTCGAAACCCTGGGAACTGCATACAGCCTTACACCCCGGAGGACCTGAACCTTCAGCAGCACCTGAGTTGAGGGCCTCGTATCTGGCAAAAGGGACGTACGTCATAAATATGAACTTCGTGAAAACACGAATATTCCACGACTACAGAACAGTCGTAGAATGTGTTATGTAGTCTGAAACGACGGACCTGTGTTGCACACACAGCTGTATTTCCTCAATATTACTTCGATTGCGAAAGTAATTACTTTTCGTGCGTCAGTTTGCTCTGGACATTACAGGCATTATATTGAATTCGCGCATACGTTATTTGATGACGCAGTAACTTTGTGAATACACCCCCCCCTCCTCCATCGTAAGAAAACACCGTGGAAGAGGGAGCACGTCAGTAGGTAGATTAACTAACAGTCGGCTTGTTTTTATTCCGGGTTTGTGTCATTGGGTTCGCAGCTGTGTGAAAAGTCGGTCGAGTAAAAGGGAAGGCAAGAGGCAAGCGAAGGCCAGCAACGTATGATGATTATTATGGTGTCTTTGTTTCATGCTGATTTATACATTAGTCAGTCACTCGTCGAAAGTGACGGTTATGTGATGAAGCTGTGTGAGAGGGCGCGAGTAAAATGTAAGAAATTTGAGGATCGTTTGCATCCGTTCTTAACGTCTGTTCAAATTACTCCGTCCGTCTGCTCGCGTGAAACAATTTGAGAAATGTAAGCCTCTTTTGATTAAATATTCTACAGGATAATTTTACGAAACATTGCGTAACAGTTTCAACTCTTATACAAATGGTGCAGTTGTAAGGACCTTTTTATTTAGTATAATTTGTGCAGTACTTATCGTAGCGGAAAATGTTCTGAACGAAAGTTGCTGAGCAAAATAAAAAAAGACATTTATATCCAATATGCTGTTCCCTCTTCTCTTACTTCTTTAGAAACAGTTTAAACACAAGTGAATGAACTGGTTCTCTGCGAGATACGCGCCGAGGCCGAAGAAATATATTCACGTCTAGCGTAAATAAGCAGTGTATGTTCTGTCTGAGATATTAGTTTAGGCTGAGGAAGAAGTTGAGCGTCAAGCATGTAATGCCACATAGCACACCTAGGTGGCAACATTCAGATGAAATTAACGCGTGGTTTGCTCGGAGAATAAAGAATCGACATAAGAAGTAGGCAGTGGAGTATCATGTCATTGTGGCAGCACGTCAAATGAATAGTTTATTACGATGCCGGTGCCGTTGCAACGTTGAACTAATTGCGCGCAGGAGAGACTTTTGAGAACCTGTTATATCTTCAATTAGTCGAGATATTCCGCGCGTTTTGTGGAAACGTTTCCTACTCTGAGCCAAATTAATTCGGTCCCTAACTTTCCCCTCCTGTTTCTTTACCAAAATTTATGTATCAGAAATTACTGTTTTACAAATCCTGACCTTCACTCTTTAGGAAGGTATGCGGGAGAAGTACAGTAAATGGTTATTCTCTATGATAAGTGTATGTAGTAGCGCATCCATTGCAGTGACAGGGCAACGATCTGGACGACCCGGTTTGATTTCCGGCAGGAGCAGAATTTTTGCTCTCACCACTGCGTCCAGATCGACATGGTGAACACCCAGCCCCTATCCAGCAGCCGGGGACTCTTTCCCTTGGGGTAAACCGGCCTAGCCATGAAGCCGACTTCTTGCTTCCTTGTCGAGGTTATAAATATATCTTCCTTCCAGCTTAGGTCTTCATGTGAAGACTTAATTTATTTAATTTATGTTGTAAGTAGTTCCAAATTCACAACAGCAGCGATTCTAGGAGATTGTAATGCCAAGGTAACGGGCCGAGGAGGTGGGGGTACAAGCTGCGTGTAATAAAAGTACCTAGATAATTGCGGAACAACTACGGAAGAGAAAGCTGTCAGGGACGGCTAGGTGGTTGGGTGGAAGAGTGGCACATTGCACATTTGCTAGCGCCCCCCCCCCCACGTGTTTCGGTGCTGACTGTACAACGGTAGTTCGATTCCCGCGGCCCATTCGTTCTCGTATTCGGTGGGTTCCCGTGTCTTTTCTTCGGGTACAGAGCGGTCAGAGGATTGACAGATAGGTATTTTATTTAACGACACTTGGAATTTGCTAAGAATATATATAGCGTTGTTTGTAGATAAATAAGATATGAGTACGGAGCATTGGTGAAATGGTAGTGACGTGGGAAAACCGAAGTAAAACCTGTCCCATTGTCACTTTATCCACCATTGATCCCACATAGGTTGGTGTCGGATTAGGGTTTGCCCTCGCGTGTGTGACGCGATGCTTCTTGCGTGTTTAACCTCTTGCTCTGCTGATGATGATACGTCTCGTACCTGAAATTTCAAACAACAACAATCCTGTCAGGTGCCGTTTATATAATGCAACATGTGACCGAGGTGTGCATGTATGTTTGTCAGCTTGTCTGCCCTGTTTTTCAACCGTATAAGTTTACAGATGAGGCAGAAAGCATGCAACCCTTATTGTAACTCATCATGCACTAGTTTATTACGTGGGCCAGCCAATTCGCCAAGATGTTGAGTTGTTTATCCCCAATTATGTAACACATTTTCACCTTATATTTGCATATATTTTTGCTCTGCATCTTTCAGGGGTTTACTGACGTCCTTGTAGATTGTGTGAGTACACGTTCTGCTTTTAGTAGCGCGAGAAGTAGGAATCTGGGATTGTGAGGTACGGTGATCCTGGTGGCCATGATTTATTTTAAGTTACCATGGCACCGATAAGTTTTGCCATTATTGCCGTGGTGGGATTCGCTGTGTGTGTTTGTGTGTGTAGATGCACATTTCTTGCTGTAATATGCAGTCACATTTTTTTTAAAACAACATGAGGACTAACCACCCGTCGACGCAGAATTGCAAGTAACACGCGAATTATTTCACTGTACCGGGGCGCCACATAGAAAACCTGCAGATTTATACTGTTACTTGTCCTGCTGATCTGACTGTGAACATATACACTGAGGTGGAACCTTGCACATTTGTCTAAAAGACCTTCAGCACTCCGCATACGACTTTGATATGAAGTAATGTTGAATAATCAACACTCGTTCGGCGCGTGTGAAACTCGTGTTTGTGCCTCAGATTTCTCAAGGCCAGCAAGGCAGCACAGTCTACCGTCCAGTATTCCAGGGTAACCTTTAAGCGTCAACACGTTCGTGTTTTGTGCTGTTCTGCAAGAAAATTGTCTTTCTAATGGGTTGCGTGACATTGGGTCATGCTCTTTGCAGGTAAAGTACCAACTGTCCTGCCTGCAGAGAACGGCATGGCTATTGTGCCAACTCAACACCCCATCATACTACTTGTACAAGTCTCACGCCATGTTCTTTATTAAAACGACGTTGTAGTTTATGAAGGGACGTAACGTTTTGACCACTGACAATGATTGTGTGGTTTGTTGACTGCTACTGATGAATTATAGACTTAGTAGAGGACTTTCCATTGTATTTATATAGCCATTAATAAGAACAACAAATGCCGTCAGCAGAAAGGTAAAATTCATCCTAGAACAGGCCACGAAGACCCAGAAGAGGAGCGGAGTTAAAGGTGTACTCGTTCTTTAACCTCGGCGCTAAATGGAGTGGGTGGTCAACGCCATGCACCGGCCGCTTTACCCCAGGGAAAGATCGGGTACCCATTGTACATAGGCTGGGTGAGCCCCAGGACCGGTCTGGACGGGTGCGGAAAATCTCGCCTCCCACCGGTGGGATTCGATCCGTGGACTCTCCAGTCGGCAGCGAGTCGCTGTACCGACTACTCTATCCCGGCCCACAACGTTTTCATATAAAAATATATGTAAATATTTTGTTTGACGACTGAGGTAATGCTGCGCACAAAGTGTCTCGCCTAACAGCTCAGAATTCGTTCATTTATATTTGCCTGAAGTTCGAAAAGATTATTGAAAGAAGCATACCCCGCCATGTCTGTGGAGTTATATGTTATTCGATTTTTCACATTTTGTGATTGTACGTTTATGAAAGAAAAACAAACTGCAGATGCTTCATAATATGAAACCCAGCTCAGCTCTTAAGAGATTGCGGGGATGAACGATACGTCGCATCACAGGCAGAGTGCTTTTCAATCCCGGCCTTCATCCATGCTTTTAAAAAGCAGCGTTTAAACGCGAGTCGTGGGGTGAGTGAAACTTCACCTGCAAACTATTACAGACACACTCATCGGCAGTAACGCCCATCCTCGCTCTTTCGTTGGACGACAATAGGTGATTTTATAAACAGGTTGTAGTGTAACTGTAGCCGATGCAACCGGCACCGTTCTCAAGGCCAACCGCCGGTTTCCAACTCGGTGAGGAACAAGTCACACACAAACCATCCATTTTTGAAAGCAGCCCACTTCGGACTGTCAACTTCTACCCAGAACGAAACGCCATTTTCTGATGTGATAACTTACTTACGTAAATGTCAGCTGATATATTTTGGGTTTGGAGAAAGTCAGTAAGCACACAAACCCCCTTACTTGCTATCCACAAAGTAACGTGGTGTTAGCTCGTAAGTCAGTTAAGTCTGAACCCATGAGAATTGTCAGTTTTGGGTTTGGACATTGTGTGTGTATTGTTTAGAAGTTTCGTTAATGCTGCGCATTGCATCGACTAAACGGTCTTGTTAGATTTGGGGTTATCACAGCCGTGTTGAAGATTAAGTCTTGTGATAAACGGCGCCGTGTCGATTGGTATCTTCACCAGAAGTGTGTTCTAACCATTCGAATACTTTAATCTAAATTACATATACAAATCAAGTGTGTGTAACAGTATTAATTCCACAAAATTTCCAGCTTCGTGCACAGGTAACGTTAACGAGCCTAGGCTGGTGTCACAAATCGGGAGAGTGCTGGAAGCGTGCGTGTAGGTGAGTGTGTTTCGGCAATCAGAGCGGGGGAGGTGACGGTAGCAGCTGCAATCACGTAACTGAAGTAGGATGACCGCAAGGTTTGTGTAACTTGCGCTGAAGGTTGTCGCGCAAAATGACGGGAACTTTATTGATATAATCCTGTTATACGTCACAGAGAACACAGTCCGTGTCCATTATGATGACCGATCGGTTAGTGCTGTTCGGGAAAATAACCGAGTTTATTGTGAAGATCATACGAAACCCGCAGCTAAATGTGTGGCAAAATGCAGACTTTCATAATGTTGTAGTAGCTGGCACATGTAGTGACCATTGGGCTTTAAACGGATGAAATATCAATGGCCAACTCTTTGTAATCAAAGGGAAATTGAAAATATTATGTTTAATACAGGAATAATGTTTGTTGTACCTAATTACAGGCGAAATAATTCGTTACTTCTGTTACTGATACAAACAACACGCAAATTATGTCGAAGAAACAGTACAGTTTTGGGCATTCGGCAATGTATAATAAATGGGGAATTACCTTGTGCAGTTTTACGCAATAACGCAGTTGCTCATCCAGCACGGTTTACTTGATTACGGAGGCGGTGGGATGCGCGTTCCTGTTCCCCGTAGGGGCGGCCCTTCGCATCATCCCTTGTAACGTCAGTTGGGACACAACTCACGTTCAGCACAGTAATTAACGTCACAATAGTGCCACTCGCAAATTGTTTCATGTTAACTGCTAATTCCCTTGTATACGATTCAAGCATGTCGCTCAGTGATGATAATTGTATCCCTTGCACAGAAAATGTTTTTTCTTGTCCAAGTTTAGTACCACCTTGTTCCAGCTGACCTCTTGCACCCCCTACTAACTATAACTTGTATTTTGTAATTATTTCGTTGCCGCTTTCAACCAATCTTACCTGTAGGCCCATGACATTCAGAGGTCCAAATGTTACGTCAATTTTCCAGTGCATATGCCAGGGCTGCACAGATTCTCTGGCGCCAGACCCCTGTGGCGACTAAATTTTGTACTGTGTATCGAACTTCTTTCATGGCACCCATCTGGTGCCCAGAATTTTGAGGTGGATTCCAGATTTTTAGAAAATTTGTGCGTCCCTGGCGTGGCCTTTGCTCATAACTGGGCCAAGTCCGAAATCTATTTCGTGAACCGCTTTGTTTTATGCCGAAGAAGAGGTAGGGGATCGCCCCCTTGATGGCCCTTCGTGACTCTTTCAGTATGTATTCGAAACGTCCCAGTATGTCTGGAAGCCTTTATGTCTGTCCACAACTTCAGGGCGTACCATGCCAAAACTTCGCCGTTATTATTGTCACGCTTTATACAAAATCTCTTCTGTAAGGTAACAATCATGCCCATTATTTCGATACAAGAGTGTGATGACGCGAGTGCTTGGCGTTCGTTGGTAAGCAGACCATATTGTTACTGTGGCGGCAGAATGCATAATGCGGTGTAGCATTCCACGTGATAATTTTTGCACGGCCATACCTGTGTCCACCCACTGAAACTAAATGCAAGAGCGGTACAGGTCACTTCAGGGATTACCGTGGGTAAGCTTCTAATTGGTAAATTCCGTCACGAATCCCAAGTGAAAATATGTATTTTAAATTGATGTATATCTCCCGTCCTGTACGCCTGCGTGTGTATTCCAAGTAAGGTTTGACATCAGTAACTTCATGCATGTTCGGACGTGTCACAGAATGGCATTTCCACGCGCACAGAACACCCTCACGCGTTTCCATGGATTCACATGATGGAAGAAATAGGTCATACTTGCGTGTGAGTTCGGAGATGTGCTCAACGGTGCCTATGCACACAGTCCATGCTGTCGTCTGAGATTTGAAGCGTTGTACTTTGGTAGATACGTTACGACGCATTTATTCTGTCCTGAACGGTTCCTTCGTAACGGTGCCACCGTGTAGGACATCATGTCGCCATGGCACAGGAGCGCTCGGAATTGAAGTTATTGCTGTAGTTCATGACTTGTGCTTCTCTGCCACTAGTACTGCTATTGGTACTGTGCTGTTACGTAGCACGTCTAAAATAGTTTTTTACTTTCCCAATTCCACTGTACCTCACACCGACATCGTCCCCACGGGCCTAACCGTGAACCCCACGGAAACGCTCCTTACTCCACTTTTTTTACCTGCCGTACGGTACGCATAAATCAGTTCCAACTCACAAACGAGAGCTGATGGTAGTTTTTTTTTTTTCTGTGGCGCTGCGGCCCAACGCGGGCCATGGCCTCCCCATTCTTGAGGTTAATAGATCACACACGACGCATCACAGTCGGTAGGACTCCTCTGGGCGAGTGATCAACTCGCCGCAGAGACCTCTACCTGACAACACACAACACTCACAACAAACATCCATGCCCCCGGTGGGATTCGAACCCACGATCTCAGCAGGCGAGCGGCCGCAGACCCACGCCTTAGACCGCGCGGCTACTGGGACCGGCGGACGGTAGTAGATCCGGTTAATCAATGCCAGAAGCTGTAATTACAGTTGTACGAGCTTCTGATGATGGGTGTCAACACCTGAAACATGTAGAGCTGCCTACAGAAATGTAGTAAACTGAATAAGTCGCATCTCTTGTTGTACAATTATTAAATTCGCTCCTTAACTCCGTTATCAGTAGACTGCAGAATGCCTTTGCTTGGTTTGTTTTACAGCAGTGACAAGTGCATTACTGCGTAAATGTGATAATACACAAATGTACACGTATTGTTAGGTGTATGATGTCATTACAGCAAGAAGGGAAGAATGGTAGACAGTGGTATTAAGGTCAGTCCAATTAAAGGTGAGCTGTAGTGCTAATATTTGCAGGCACGTTTGGGCTGCGTGAAGGAAGGGGGCTCAGAGTCCAGCCCCCCCGCCCGTTCCCCCTCGCGTATTATTACCCACGCCATCGAGTAAATACGTTTCCACGTGAATTTCGTTTGACGTGTTTTAGAGCTGTTTTTAGGTTTCTGGCGCGCGCACGTGTGTGTGTGTATGTGTGTGTGTACACGCGCGCGCGACGGCCATAACAGTGTTTTTTTACATTCTGTAATAGGTCTGTTATATGTTTTCACAAAAATAACTTACCAGTAATAATTAGGTTAGTAATATATATAGACTAGGGATCTGTGCGATAGGAACGTATGATATGAGTTCTACTACTGTTACTACTACTACAACTACTGCAATAATAATGTAAACTACAATAATAGAAGTATCCTGAACACTTGTCAGCATACACGTATAGGCCTAACTCTTCACGACCCTCCATTGAATGGCGCTGATATCGTTTCAACCTCAAAAGTTTGCAGAGCCGCAGAACTCTAATGGGACGATATTCGTACCGAGTGTCACAACGACTGTAGTATGTGTAATATCAATAGCCGTATTTGAATCTGACGCACGGTACTTGTCGGTAGGGTTCCGAAGGAGATACCCCTTGGTCAATACATCGTGGCATGCAGTACAGTGCCGGCTGTCTCTGGGAAGAACAGCACTTCTTCAGTTTTGTTCCTGTCGTTCGACATTCGAGCGAGAGCTTGAATTGTGACAGTCTTGTTTTATTTAACGACTCTATCTCATGCAGAATTTGTGTTGTGTCCAGTGGCACGTTGATTGCAACAGGAGGCTGTCGTGGCGTGCCTAATCCCCGTAAACTTGCACTAACATCTCTCTGATTTGGTTTCCACTCTTTCCAAGTTTAACAAGAAATTGAATGTTCATTCACTACTCTAATTCAAGCTCCGACATTCTCGCGGCGGCACACCAAAACACACGCATACTGTAATAGATGCCACTCAGAAAGAGACTGCCATAGATCAACAACTCAGCTGTGAAACGCTGATATGTCAACGTAATCAAACCATATTAGGTTTTTGTCCAGTGCTGCCACGGCAAGCACACGGTGGCGAGTTCGCGAACTTAATTGCCTGACCACGTATTCTCAGGGTAGTATCGCTGGGTCATGATCCTTTTGCGGTACCTCCCGGATAGATGATGAACAACCTCAGCCATGACTTTCCGCTGTTGACGTATTGGAAAGGAAGTTCTTGTACCTGCATGTGGAGAGGTCTGGCCCTTTATGGAAAAGAAGCCAGTCAACTGTCTCGGTGACATGTGCAAGGAGTAAGAGCTGTGGGAGACTAAAAATACCGCAAGGTCTTACTAATTGACCACACCTACCTCGTCAAGGTTGGTTCACTGGGCGCACACAACCCGTTTTCAAAACAGTGGCTTTGAGATGTGTATTTTACAGTTCACGTAGAGGTCTGACGTTGACTGACAATGTGATAACTGAAACTGGGTGCGTTTGGGAACAAAACGCTGAAGATTGTATTTGGACCATTAAGAGAGGGAATATTATAAGAACGGCAGCTTGGTACACATCAGACTGTACGGCGTCATACCACTAGGCAATAGTTGCCCTAATCACTGCTGTGAAACTTGCAGGTCTCGCAAGAAACTCCCTGTTTGCTAGACTTTGGGCTCTCGTAGCAATGTGATGTGGCGCCTTGTCGTTGGGGTAACAGTTACCCAGTGACGTGGTGCCATATCCATTCAGAACAAGGCCGCAGCTGCGTGTTCCGTTTGTTGTAAAAACACAGATTTGACACAGCTAATTGTATCCACAAATGTATCTGTCAGTCAGTGTTACTGTCCCACCCAGGTCTCACAAGTCGTTTTATTTCACTGGTTGTGTGCGACATGATTTTTGTCTGCATATAGATTTTTTTGTCTATGTTTACTCTCTCATTCCTGTCCTATCTGATTTAATTAGCACTCTTAGGTGATGAGTACTTACTGTGACGCTGCCAAAGAATGAAATCATCAAAGAAGATATACAAATGCGTCTTCAGACATATCACAGAGGAATACTTTTAACAGCCATTGCACACACTATGCTCCTTTGCCTTGTAATTATTTCTTCAATGTTATGACTATATTCCAGGGAAGAGATCAAAGAGAACTCTTGCGTCACATATGCCCTTCCTGCATTTTGAGACATGCATTTCAAGCAGAAAGTAGAAAAGTCACAAGACAGGATAATTATATATCTCACTGAGGTTGGGAAAAAGTTGACCCTGGCACTGCAGAGCACAGTTGGAGTTGATTCTTTTTGTGGTTGGCACTCCCAGGATTGAGAGTGACATGCCTAAGGAAGAAACATACAAGTGTGACTGCCTTTCTTAATGTGAAGTACCTTCATGGAGTCTCAGTGTTTGTTGACATTTGGTGATTAAAGCACGGCTCTTTGCAGAGGCAAACTATTACATGAAATGAAATATTCATGGCATTTATTTTGCTGACACAGATCGGATTTTGTGAACATGATTGTGCACATTCAGTTTGCATTAACCTTTAGACGCCTAATGTCAACTATAGTGGTTGTACCGCACCGCTAACCTCTAAAGTTGCATTTTATATACTTATTCAACATATATAGGTACTAAATATTTTAAACATTGTATAATACTCTCCGTACTTTTCTCTTCAAAATGCAGTTTGTTTCATAATTCTAACATATTTGGTTCCTGTGCTATTCACATTTTATATACAGAATGTGCTAAAATTTAAAAAATAATTCCGGCGCCAAAAGGTTAAATCAAGGATTCCTTGACCAGCTAAATAACCATCAACTGTCCAACAAAAAACTATCACATACTTGGTTAATCACCGTTATTGGTTCTGCAGTGTTGTCCAAAGCACTGGTAGCATTCTTTATGTAGAATTTTGCAACCCTTAAAAGTCAGAATTAGTAAACTTGATCACAGTGCCCTCAGTAAATTCTGAATTGTAGTAACTATTCTGCTGCATTAATTTATTTGATCATTACACAGTCAGAAGTTTCTTTCATGCTCCTGTATTGCAGGAGCAAGGGTTTTTAGTTTATGGTTTTCTGTGCTTATTTGGAAAAGGATTGTTGCTGATGTCACCTGACATTGGTTTAGTATAATATTTTAAGTGCAATAGATTGACACATTTCTATCCCATAACAGTGTCTTCCACCACGTATTCACAAATTTTACTTGATATATTAGTTAAGCTTATTATGTGTTCCCAGTGCACATGTGCATTGGTTTGGATAAAGAAGAGATCCTGGGAGACTGGAAAGATTTAGGAGTTAAAATGTGCTGTACTTCGGAGTTGGAGTCAAGGTATTTGATTTAAAAACGTGAACAGACAAAAAAAAAACAAACACCACTTTCTGAATCTGCCCTGAGGTGGGTTGGGAGTTTTTTTCAGAATCAAAAGATAGGTATTGAATTATGGTAAGTTTAACCCTTACCCTGCTAACATGGAGAATATGGTGAGCTCCTAATAATGTCAGCAAATGGCAGATGGGATTTAACTCAGCATTAAAAGGGTTAAAACGTACTGTTGCTGTTAACTGCCATATTCCCTCAGTCATTGACAGACTGTCAGTTGTTTGTTAAGTGTATGGTTATCTTTCTTGTTCCAGACTTGGCTCAGTGGACAGTTGATGATGTCAAGGCATGGCTGCTGTGGACATTGCGTCAGTACAGTTTGCCCATGATCCACATGGAATACTTCAATATGGATGGTGTGGCACTGTCTGCCCTCTCAGAAGAGGAATTCCAGAAGAGAGCACCTGAAGTGAGTCTTGGCATAACTATACAAAGTTGGTTGATAGAATATATATAATTTCACGCAACAGGGGTGTGTCACCTGAAAGTCGGTTGAATTAGTGCATTCTGCTGATTGATACTGAAGTACTGTATGCTTGTTTAACGTGGGTGGCACAATTGTTTAATTTTATTTTGGTTATCTGTTGCATTTTATGTAAGGGCTTGGTCATATGGGATATGGGATCTGAAATGTGAAATGTACATGTACAACAGCTTAAAGTTTAAAATAATCAGGTGTAGTACTTACATATTATAAGAAATGATTATTATTCTAGATTTCTTACTTTCCCATTTATTTCCATGGTAGTTTTATTAGGTTTATGCTTTGAGGCCAACTTTTTGTACTAACAGTTCAGTACTTATGTAAGAAAAGAGAAGTTTTTCCAAATTTATGAAGGGTGTGCTACTCTGCCCGATGCAGTTCTGACGGCCAGTCAGAGCTTCAGTGCATGGCTGGGTGGCAGGTATATGTGCATTGTGATCTCAGTTGTGCACATATCTGCACCTTAGATATGCACATGCATTCCCATGGGATAGATAAAACTTGGTGCAGTTTTGTATAAAGCAGGAGTTTTTAAGTGTACGTTTATGTACTCAGTACTTGTTCATTGAGTATAGCAGCTTGTTTAATTTATTCCTGATAGTCCATCTGCATGTGCTATTGCCCATCTTTGATGGTCCCTGTTCTGTCCACAGTGTGGCAGTACTCTGTATGCTCGCCTAGAAATTTGGAAGGCAGCTTGCGCTGAGGCAGAGTCCCAACCAGATATGAGTGGCCCTTCCCAGTGGAACAGCAGCAACAACTCAAGTGGTTCAAGTGGTGAAATGTCTGAAGGTGAGTTAACATCATGGGGACACTGACTAGATGTCCATATTTTAGGTTGTATTGCAACAAGAGATGTGACATTTATGGCATTGATTGATTGGTTGATTAGTGTAAAGTTGACTCTACTACTGTTTAAACTTGAGAATGAAGCTTAAACTCACCTGAACAAAGTTTTAGTGGTAGCATTTCCTCCACTATGTATTACTATGATTTGGACCACTTGGTGTGCTACTTGCTGCCCAGCAGAGTGCCACTGCTTAGCATGTTATGATACAATTAACAGGTGGTTTTGTAAATGTTATATTGCCTTTATCAGAGAGACCTCTCACTGCCAGGTCAGCAGATGCTGTAATAATCAAATATACTGCATTCAACTGAAAAATGAATATCTAAACATCAGGCAGACTGAAGTGTGGTAAGGCTCACAAGAAGGAAATGGGTTATGGTGGGGGGGAACTTGAGATTCCCCCTCTTTGTATATTATGGTGTGTACTCCCAACACTGAACCAGTGATGCACTTTTTCTTAAGACTTGGTAAGGACCATTGTGTCAGTAGTAATGCCCTGATGCTATGTTTTTTAAAGTACTGTTTATAGTGCTGCAGTGGAATCCACGTAGGCTTTAACATGGAAGCAATATTGAAACGTTTTTATAGAGACTGGGGGAAAATTGTGGTTTAGAATTCAGATCATGCAGAAATGTTATCACATAACTGGTGGTGTAAACAAAACATATGTAGTACAGATCCCAACATAGGAAAACTAGAAACTGACAGTTACATTCTAAAATGAAAACATTTTCATTCATCTGCGTACATGCAGCATTTCATATTTGATTAATCTTGGTAAAAAAAATTGATTATTTTACGTTCGGCACATCAGCCATAACAATCCATCGCACCATGTCTTGGTGGGGCATGCCAAAACAATTGGTCTGCCCCTGCATCCAATATTCTGATCCTTTTCGATGTGTAATTTCCACTATTGCAGACCATGTCTCTTAAATCATTCTGATGTAACCTCATAGTTGCTCCATTTGTAATTGTTAAGTAAGTGGCACTACTGGTGGTTCAACTCACATTTGCATGGAATCCATGTTATTATGGTAAGATGGAAATTAAACTTGAAAATCACCTCTAGTGACATCATGTTCATGACAACAATATGGACAGTGTACATATAGCATAAAATATAGGTGCACTCATGTATGCATTGTTGCTTTGGAAAAGCTATAAGTATTAAATACTAACAAGTGTGTGTCTGTATTCTTGCCTTGGGTTATCCAGCATGCAAATTTTATCTTTTCTGCATCTTACTGTATTGTCATCTGCAGCCTGTCTGGCTCAACCGTAATTTTCCAAATTATATAGCAAACAGCATGATTTTCAAGGAAAAGTTTTTGTGTTTTGATTTTCTTTACACCTTTGTCTGAAACATTTCTCATTCACAGAAGAATTTGTCAAGATATTATCATAAATGTTTATGGGTCTTCATGTAAAGTACCTGTCAGTTTTGTTGAATTTTAAGGAAACTTGAATATTCTTGACAGAATTTTGGAAAATATTCAAATATTAATTTTCATAAAAATCGATGCTTTGGGGGCAGAGTTGTTCCTTGTGTACAGACAGACATGATGAAGCTGATAGTTGCTTTTCACAGTTTTGTGTATGTGCCTAAAAATGGTCACTTTATGATCCTGTAAACTCTTCTGTTGGAGAATCTGGCATTTCATTTCTGGGTTGTACTGGAAGATGCAAAGACTACTCTCATCACCAGTCATTATGTCGTTTACAGAAGGTTGGGATTTTCCAGTAATCTTGCTGAAATGCTAGAGCAAATTTCTTTCCTGTTCAGTTTTTGACAAACAAAATGCTTTGCCAATAAATTACTTATTGCACCCACAAAACAAATGAAATCTCAAGGACTGTTTATCACAGAACTGCCGAGTCATGCAGTCACATGATGCATTATGTGCCAACTTACCATTGTTGCCAGTTGCTCCACGGACACTTGAGTTCAAATATTTGTCAGTTATTGTAGCATCTTTTGTGTGAGGAAAGTGTGCCGAAAATTGAATAATACTAGTGGAAGAGACATCAGTTCCAATTTTTATTTCAAGCAAAGCTGTTGAGACTCAAATGCTGATGTGCTTTGTAATCTGTTGTCTCTAGTGTACAGAAGGTAGCGTTGCTAGGCTCACTTGTTAGCCTCATATATCATTAAATGAACCATGATTTTGAATTAAAATTATGAACAGTCTGGAAGCTTGCATT
>Ga0131853_10010131_pt1 | contig 17245 bp, 7 predicted proteins | sample TergutLab28metaG_FD_92764 | JGI IMG/M metagenome (GOLD analysis project Ga0131853, IMG submission 92764) | Labiotermes labralis P1 segment gut microbial communities from Petit-Saut dam, French Guiana - Lab288 P1 (version 2) (version 2) | ecosystem: Host-associated > Arthropoda: Insects >... | reverse complement strand
TCGAAGGTACTATTATCAATCCTCACACTGTGAATTCGTCCTGCATTCTGATCTCGAGACATGACCATGTACTTAGTTTTATCAGCACTTACTTCCAGTCCAATCTCCCTAGTAGCAGCTACTGAAGACTTACCTGTCTAAAATATCTTTAGCACTTCCTGCCCATAGTTTAGCTAACTTCAAAGTTTACTTTGTAGTTACGTTTTTTTTTGGTAGAGTGCTTTATGTAATGGAACATTTAAAAACAGGCTCATATAATATTAAGCTAATATACAGTCAAACAATATGAGGGAAATTATCTTAGTAATTAACCAACTTGATGCACAACATTTTTTGTTTTACAATAAGTTTATTTCATGCCTCTACATGTTCCGAGCACATCATACCTATAGGTGTGATGATACCAGAGGCTGTGTGATGCAATTTTGACGTCCTGATGATGAGCACATGTGCCCGAAACATGTAGAGGCATGAAATAAATTTTTTGTAAAACAAAAAATTTTGTGCATCAAGTTGGTTAATTACTAAGATAAATATACTGAGATGCACGGTCAGCAAAACGCCAAAATATGAGGGAAATTGAAAATCACTTTTCTTGTGCGCCTACATTACGATATAAAAATACGAGTAAAATATTATGAGACCGTTATTATTTAATTGACGAATTTTACTTCTTAAATAAACAGTTTAGTTGTGCTGAACTTATTTGTGATACTTAATACTTAATATTCCCATAGGTTTTACCTAAGGAATCAGGTCTTTGGTCTATGAAGATGTGTAGTTGTGTAATTAGTTCCAGAAATTTCATACGCACGGAAAGTACAACCAAACTACACTGCATCACATCCCAGAAAATCTGGAATCTAGATTTTATTTCCGTAATTTTCTCCCAACTTATATTAAAGAGTGAACTGTGACGAATGCGACCGTCCAGAAAAATGATACTAGAGAACGTAAAATTGTGTTTTGTTCTTACGCGTTTATGTGAAAATGAAGGGCATAATATGGTCTGCTGCTTGCCAGCTCGTGCCACTCCATTTCTGCATGACTTTGCTTTCAGAATGGGATTCGTCATTCTTAGTAAGAGATCCATTTGCAGATGTGAGAATAAAATTAAAGTTAGTAGTAAATACGGTAAGAGGATGTAAAATAATTTGGTTCAGGACAGGAATTTTTTATGTATTTGAAAATGGTAATAAAACTTAGGTTTCCATGAAAGGCTATTAGTAACTTGACTAGACGGGCAGATCCTCAGGATGGTATTTGCTTTATGGAGTTTATTGTGTAATGTAGATTATCAGACTAATTTTTTTTACCACTTCATGCTCAAATAAATCTGCGAATAACAAATGAAGACGTATCTTCCAAACTCGACTTTTTCGAGTGATAACTTACTTGTAAATCCAGGGTGAAAACAAATCTCATTGTGTAAAAATGTTCCATCGGTAATCGCCCCATCGGTATCTGCGGCAGTCGGTTCCCGTTTCGTTGCCATGGTAATGGCAGCCGTAAGGGGCTGTGGTTGGCGCAGAGTCTCTGCGCCTTCGGTGGCTTTGTAGCTAGAGGGCGTGCATCCTTGTCGCTCCCGTGGTTTGGCAACGCGCAGCCTTAGCTGAGCAAGTAGCCGGGTTTGGCCGCCATCATTCGACTCTACTGAACAAGACGGAAGAAAAAACTGAAAAAAAAAAGAAAAATCTAGCTTCTAACTCGCAGCATTTGAGGAGAGCAGAACATTTCTTGTCTGCCTACTTTGGGAATGCGTCTTCCACCTGACTCGTAAACGAAAGAGCGGCCAGAGACGAAAAATAAAGAAAGTCAGCTGTTTTGTTATTGGTCTTATTTTTTATTATTTCCTACACATATATTTGATACGACAGTCTGTGTTTGAAAGAAGTCGCGTTCGTCCAAAAGAAAATTGTAAGTACTGTGAATATTAACTTTATTTTTAACTGCACTGTATTAGCTTCACAGAAAGTGTACATCGGATTACAGATAAAATTGAATTGAATCTGTAGAAAAGGCAGATGCATCTGCTGAATGTTGCTAAGCAACGATAAATCTATTATAATAAAGGCAAATCATTTTTATAGATAAGGTAATAGGAAAATAATTCCATTTTTCCTGCCTAATTCTGTCCTTTGTTTGCACTTTCGTTGCCAACGCTGAATTTTTTTTTTTAAATTAGGTTTAGAGGTTAAAAAGACAACGAGTTTGCGTAGTCCATAAACGTGAAGTTCTAATGAATAAGCTAAAAATTTATTTCATACTTTTTAATTGTTATTTACAACAGTAACCCGGTGATAAATATTTTTGTTTCAGATGTAGACAGCAAAAACTAATAAGAACTGGGTCAAAGTACTTCAGGCTTCAACTAATTAATTTTACTCATAATATATCACATTGCGTACAGTCAGTGACAGTAAAGTCTGTACGACTTGTTAATATCCGATAGACCTTTTTATTAGGTTAAATGATGAGGTATTAAAAGATTAGTTTTCTGGACTAATTTCGTGTTTCTTTGGCTTAACTCAGCGTGTGAGTATGACTTCGATAGCTGCTAATTGGCCACCAGGCTTCCCATCAAGTATGCCTATGTAGAGTGAAATGTAGCGTGCTGGTAGAATTTTGTTAATGTCTGACACTTATCACAAAATATAATTTTATAAGAGAGGCTACACGTTATTTTCATTTGCAACCCTCTTTTGGGCCCTACCGGTCTATGTTTATCCGGAAGCAAAGTGCTCAAAGGGGTATTATGATCGTAGACATTTGAAGTAATAGAAGAGCCGAGGAAATTACACACAATAAGTTGCATTTAATAACCTGTTCTACTTGCCAATAAGTTTATTGTCAGGCGGACTGAATTAAGGATGATTAATATGGGTAGTTCATTTAGCACTCAATGTTGGACTGAGGATTATGTAATTTTATTCTGCAAACGGCAAGAACTTATCAAAATAGAACACATGTTAGTCTAAAAGTAGATAAAGCGTGATTACAAATTGAGGGATGGAATGATTATGCTTAGCTAAAGATGAGATCAAAGTAAGGGCTTTAACGAATTCTGTAATGACCTTTCTGGTTGCGTAAAGCCAGCTTATAATTATTAATGGAGCGATAAGAAATCCTGATCCAGCCTCTTACCGTACACACTTGCAGCACAGAGTGCACAAGCGTACTCATGTGTACGCAGTTCCCAAAAATGCTGTGAGGCCTGTCCCTCCCTTCCTTTTAGACACATTCAGCATGGCCGCGCCGCTGTTTCTACAGGACACTTCCTTGCTACCTGCCATCCTACAAAAAACTCGTAGCCAGCCCTGAAAGCAACTGGCCGAGCCACCACTGTGACAGCCGTCGTATAATTGAACTGTAGGCCTATATTACGTCATCTCGATGGTAGAAACTTTTATGTAAATGATCTAAAAACAAAGGCGGAAGAGATCAACTGACACACTGACGCTCGTGATTAAGGCAAATTGCGATTATATGCATAATTCTAAACATTTGAATATACTGTTTTATTCGTACAATATTTGGATTCCTTGCGTAAAATGGCTTGTGAGAACACCTTGAATTGTGAGAACACCTTGAATTGTGAGAACACCTTGAATTGTGAGAACACCTTGAATTCTGACGTTTGCCGTGCATCTCAGTATATTTATCTCAGTAATTAACCAAATTGATGCACAAAATTTTTGTCTCTACAATAAGTTTATTTCATGCCTCTACATGTTTCGAGCACATGTGCTCATCATCAGGAGGTCAAAATTGCATTACACAACCTCTGGTATCATCACACCTGTGCTGAATTAAAGGAGAAGCTAGGTTTAAACTGAAAGAATTCATCGGTGTGATGATACCAGAGGCTGTGTAATGCAATTTTGACCTCGTGATGATGACATGTAGAGGCATGAAATAAATTTATTGTAAAGCAAAAATTTTGTGCATCAATTTGGTTAATTACTGAGATAAAAACACCTTGAATTCTGTTTCTACTAGTGAAAGGTTTGACCGAATTGCATTAATATAGAGTTTATGTTATTAGAAGCAAAAACAACGTCGCTTCTTTCATCTTTTGCAATTGATAATAACAATATATCAGATGCAAAACTGTGAAATTCGAGAGCAACAGGCATCATTTATACTTCCGTCCTGAAATTAGGCCAGTGGAGTGTAAATTATCTTCGAGAATTTTCTCAATATTTTGGACAGAAAATAAGTTATTTATTGAAGGATAGATCAAAGGAAGAGGCTACTAGTTTCCTTCTGTTAATGAAAGAAATAAAGTATTTAAACCAAGCATATCGTGACGAATAAGGTGAAATGTAGTATAAAATATGTGTGAAATATTGTTTATTAGTCAGAAATGAAAAAACAACAATGATCTGCAGCTGTGATTATTTAAGAAGTACTTAACATGGACAGAATATGCACGCAACAAGGCTTTTAATAAGCCTGTAATTTTATTTTCATTTTAAATTGAGTTCTTTACTGGGTCATGATCATAATCTATGCCAGATTAATCCAGTCCTCAGTTTTTTAAGTTGTATCCCTAAGATCCATTTCGTAGTACTTCGGAAAATCAGATTAAAATTTCATAATCATTTCCTTTTTCTTGTTGAACGCTTCAATTCCAAACAGATTCGCCTTCCTTGATCACAATAATACCACTCATATTATTTAAATGGCAATTTATGAAGTCCTTAATTACGCATTTCTTTCAAACAGTCTGTTACGTCCACAGATTTAAGGCCAACGGCGTAGTTGTATGAAAATTACGCCAATCGGTCGGTTCTTTGCTTCAGAGTAGCTTCAGAAAGATTACATTGTGACACTATAGGTGTGAGGTTGTTCCTTAAATATGTGTACTAGGTCCAAGGACTTTCACAAGAGACTTCTAACAAATTAGCATCATAATTCTCAGTTTGTAAACACTGCTACCCAAGCGTTTCCATTTATATACACGGAATATTAATTGGCTAATAAATGCAGTTAAATGATGAGTTAACACTAATTAATCATAATGGTGATAAAATTTACAGTTTTGTTGCTCATTCAGTATAATTTATCTCTATAGTTTCCTGTCATGTGGACTATGCATTAATAATGTTCTACCCAATTACACGATTCTGAAACTTATTAGAAATTAAGTATACTTTGTATAAATTTGATTTTGTGACCTTCCTGTTCATGCAGTGACGACTTATTGAAGAAGTGGAGGTATATTTCCACTCATTCCTAACCTCTAAACTGGACGAAAGTAAATGTTATCCATCAAACAGTAGGTCAGATGAATCCCAGAGCCATTCTAGACCCTCAGTAGTTGAGAGATATCCCTTACCCCTACCGGAAAAGCAACTGCGTTTTATCAGGCTTCCAGCTCTTAGATTAGTCATAATACCAATGAGATGGCTCGGCTCATGAAACCATATTTCCAGTACTTATAGGAACAAGAGTATCTGACATAAAGCATAGGCCTAAGTGTGTAACTTGTTCCTACACGTAATTGGTACTTTAAGAAACTGGCCACTGTTTAAGGGAATTAAGTGTTTGCAATCTAGGAAGTGTGTCATCCCCGTTGTGTGTGTGTGTGAAACTTGGAAAATTGTATGTAGTCAAACACAACTGTGTTATATGAGGTGTATTTAATGACTATAAAATGGACGCGCACGTGCGCGAGCATGCTTATAGTAAGATCTTAAGTTCCCCTAAGACAACCTGAAGATGGCCAGTACAGGCCGAAACATGTAGTTGTCCATTATATATTCATTAAATACACCACATGTGACACAGTTGTGTTTGACTACATACAATTTTCCAAGTAAAGGGTGTACATGTAAAAATATTTTGAGAAGAAGGTGTTTAAGAAACTTTCTTGGTCTGAGAGAGGAAGAAATAGGACACTAGTGAAATCCATGTAATGTGAAACCGCATGATATGTACTCTTGATCAGGTAGGCTTGTACCTAATAACAGCAGCCAGATAAATGAGAATAATTGACGAGACTTACAATTATATGTAAATACAGACCTAATAATAAACTGGGCCCTTTTGTGAGAATGAAGATTGGGTTCGTCTGCTCACGATAGTGTAATTCGAGGGCGATTTTGAGAAAGATAAGGAGCTTTTCGAGATCCGTGAGCGTAATACGTCTCTGTCAGGTGGAAAATATCAGGGGATGTAAAATAACTTAGGTCGGTGGAGTAGGCCAAGTAATTTCTCTAAGCAGGTTTAGGCCTACCGTTTGTCTGACACTTTACAGCTAAATCAGTAATTTATTGACAAGGTAGAACAACAAATTTCATCATAAAGTAACAATAAATCAACTTACAAATTCTTTTCTTTTTGAATAAAGTAATTATAATTTACGAAACTGAAAGTCGATTAAAAATGAAATATATTAGAGAGGGCCTCATATTCCAAAATATTTGAATCACTATCAATTATGCTATGGGAAATTGCAATATGTATGTTTTGTACTCATTCTTGCCCTATGGACGCAACAGCGTGTCGTAGTTATAGCTAATTACCAAACAAAAAATGCTGAAACATTACTAGATGTGTTACCATTACGGAAAGCCAGGCTTTTACACAGGAATTCTTCGTATGCCGCTTGATTTTTATGCTAGGCTAGTGAACTCCTCGAAGCAGAGTCCCCTTTCAGAATCTAGTCAAGAAATATTCTGCACTTTATGGAAAATGAAGTTTCCTCTTTGTGTTAGCATGAGCCAAATGCTAGTACCTTTTCTAAATTAAACGAACCTAGTCCACACACCACTTCACTTTATTTAAGATCCACATAACATTATCCCCCATCTACGTTTATATTCTGCAAATGGTCTTCAATTTTTGCAATCAAATTCCTGGACGCATTTCTTTCCTCTCACGTTCGTGTAATATATTCCATCGACTTAATCTCCTGAGATTTTATCTGCCTAATAATATGTGGTGTATACCAGATGATACTCCTATAGGTAGACAGGCAACTGGGGAACGGAAGAATGTTGTATTACACCCCATAGACGTTTGTGCAGCAAGAAGAGAAGAACATTTGTTTATTGCATATTTAGGCAAAGTAGCGCTACAAATGCTGGCTGTGAAGATCCCCTCTGCCTGGTGGTAGGCTGAAGATCTCCATATGAATATCTGACTTGCTCGACTGGAATTTCATGTGCCAACAAAAAATCGCAATTATCATAAACGGAACCGTCAGCCGGAGGGTCAGCATTCCAACAGTCTGTTTGTTGGCTCTATATCCTTCTAATTATTTTTACAACGTTTAAATTACCCCAGCTGCTTTTATGCTGCAACCGTCGCAAATATTTTCATTATTACAACAACAAATTCGTCGTTTTGATCTTGTGGTTCTGATTCTCTTCATTACTCCTGTCAGAATCTACATTTCCCCTTTACTTGCTGTTGGATCTCAACACGCTCCCCGTAATTTTGCCCTCAGCTTGTCATGACCTCTGTGTAACACCTAAAGCAGTTTATGGTGTTTAACAGCGTCACGTGTTCAAGATGTCCTCGAGGTTTCGGGGTGCATTACGTTAGTTATCTCGAGGCCGAATTCTTCTCAAAAGTTGGGTCTCCAATGCCCATTCAGTTATTTTTTATAAATAGGTAAATAAAAAATAGATAGTTATACAAATATAATCCTGTACATCTCATGTACCAACAAAAATGTTTGTAGCCGTTTCAAGCATGGAGACTGTCTATGTAATATTTATCAGTTACTTTCAAACCACACAAAGGTACATTTATCTGCATTAAAATAAACAACTTGTTAATGCATCCCTTGTAATAAGCTCTCTTAGTTCTGCAGATCGCAAAAAAAGACACTTGATATTTTAGATTTAAAATTGTCAAAACGTGTAGCAGGTATATATATATATATACACAAAATATCCATCATACTTTAAATGTTTAAAGCAGATTGAATATTCTGATTAAGCTTACGGCATGCTTGGACGCTAAAAATCAGTGCATATGCGTTGTATGTGTGAAAGCTGAAAATTTTTTGTCCTGTCAAGATATAAATATTATCGCAATGAATTTAATTAACCTGTTCTGTCGAAACATTTTTTTTGGTAGAAATTACCAGTCAATTAAAAAATAGCATATGTACGTTACTTACTGTCTAGCAAGAAGGAATTTGCTTTAGAACAATTTCAATGCTTTCTGTTACAAGGATTATTCATAATAGTGTCTCCTAATACAGAGTAATGTTCCTTGAATATTGGGCGCCTCCGCTCCAACTAACAAGTTGCAGATGGCTGCTGTTTCAGTGGAAATGAATGCTGTAAAATGTTCCTTAGAAAGTATCATGACGCAATATTTTCGCGAGGATTTTGAAGAAGTATATCGAAGTAAATTTGTTGTAAGTGCTTTTGAAATTATGAGGTTTTTTAGTAAAGGAAAAAGTTCAGTTTTAGTGGGTTATGATGACACTAAAATTATTCCAGCACAATAGCCTGTAAGTTAAAAGAATATCATACCAAACGGCAAGAGGACTGTGCAAAATCATTGGCAGTTTGTCTTCCGCTTTTCAACGTGTTAGGTTCAAGTGGCATGTTTCTGTCCGAATGGACTAACTTTTTTCCGAATTCTCCGTTTTTTATTCATCCACCTACCACATATTTAATTGGCAGTGTCGTTAAATGAAAGGTTAAACAGGCGGTAAAATTCAGTAAATATACCTGTACGTATCTCCACACGGCAAGATAACAAGTTACTGCGCACTTTAAACAGAACTATGTTATTTTTATACACTACATTATTTGCCTTGACTCTAAATGTAATAAACAAAAATTGTAAAATTCTCTCCTACTAATGCCACTTTTATCACACTTTTCAAGTTTCCAGTTTATAATTACACAGATATTGTTCACATTATTAACATTTTCTTAGTGTTATTTGTACAGTTCATGATTAGGTTAAGTGAGATACAAATTAATAAATAAATAAAATTATTTATCTTTAGAAATAATCACAACTTTCTAGATTCTTTATACTGGGGAAATTAGATAGAACAATATTTCAGGCAAATTTAAAGCCGTGACAGTGGGACAGATGATGCGATTTGCTTCCACCAACTTCATCATAAATTCCGAATTTGTATCATGTAAAAATATCCCTAATTTTTGGATGATTAGGACCATAGTATACATTTTAGGTCAGAATACATACCGACCAAACCAGCACAAGTGTTACAGAATTTTTCTCAGTAAAGTGTGATGTCTGAAATGTCTGCTTTTCTGCAGTCCTCCCCTGCAATGATTAGCAACAAGATAGAAAAGAACGTAAAACTTTATATTTTGGCGCGTTTGCGTAACCATTATTGTCATGGAAACACAGTAACACTTCCACTTTTTATTAGGCACGTTCGCAAAATTTCGAAAAACGACTATTAGCTTCGTCATGTCTGTCTGTCCGTCAGTCCATTCGCATGGATCAACTCGGCCCCCATTTGACGGAAGTTCATGAAATTTTATATTTGAGTATTTTTCGAAAATCTATTGAGGAAAATCCACGTTTTATTAAAATCTGACAAAAAACGAGTATTCTGAATGAAAACCGCTATTCATTTTTATTACATCTCCCTCAGTTCTTCTTATAATGAGGAATGTGTAAAACAAAATTGTAGAGAAAATCAAACCATACATTTTATATCCCATATTCCTTTCAAAAATAGTTCCGCTAATGCGGCAGTGCGGTAAAATATTGTACAGCTGGTCAGGCCACACATGAAAATATAATACGACGCATGCGCATTGCATGCTGGATACCTAAACCTACGAACACACAATCAAATTATGTAATAGTCATTGCTTTTTCAACTGTTACAATGGTTACCGGAACGCGCCTCAGATCTACGTTATAAGTACAATGCCTTTATTGTTGTTACTGGCGTACATGTAACTGTCAACAATATAAAAGGGTTCAGTGTTGCCATGTAAATGTAATAACGGTTTCGCTTTGCACTGTTGTCGAGCTACAAAATATTTCGTACGGCTGTTAAGAGTGATAAAAAAATGTAAAAAGGCAAAGCAGGCCCATTACAGGCCTGGAGAGGCCCACAGGGTTCCAGGAAGTTAAGGTTTCCAGATTTCGTGACAACGGCACAGGATGGTGGTAGGTTATCAGCCTTACGCACCGGCCGCCTTTACCCCAGGAAATATTCCTGGTACTCATTTCTGTTGGAGGCTGAGTCGACCCCAGGGCCATAGTGCGATCGGAAGGATGTTATGTCAATGAAGAATCCACTAACACCAGCTGGGATCGAACTAGCGACCTTCCGATTTGTAGCACAGCACCTTAACCACTGTGCCACCGCGGTCCCCCTCTGTTAAGAGTGATAAGTATGAAATATTCTGAGTAAGAATCTGTATTCTTGCCTTAGTTACCGGCGCGCAAATCGCATCTTCTTTGATCTGTGTTATGTTGACGTCTGTGGCCTCTATGATCCTTCTATGTTTTTCCACATTATTTCATCAAGCAAGATTTTCGAGACAAAAAGTTATTGATATAAAACATGTGTTTTGATTTCTTCTGCGAATTTGTCTGAAATATTTATCGTTCTAAACCAAATTTCAGGGAATTATCATTACGAATGGACTTATGTTTTCACGTAAAGAACGCGTTATTCCCTTCACATTTTAATCAAAGTCAAATTTTCTAGGAATATTTTGGAACATTTTTATATACAAAATTTTATTAAAATCCGTCTATTTGAGCAGAATTGTTTCATGTGGACGGACAGACACACAGAAGGAAGGAAGGAAGGGTGGACGGGGAGACAGACATAACGAAGCTCACAACCGCTTTTCGCAATTTCGTGAAAGGGTCTAAAATGTGATTGGTTTAGTAGTACCACATATTGAAAAGAATATGCAAAGAACTTCTCATTATTTCACAATGCATTGTAAAAATATGTGGCTTCTCTCCGTGCTCAATTTTCTCTTCTTCTTTACCGAGGTTTTACGCCCATATCCAGTTTGGTTTAAAATTTCTGGAAGGATGTGGAATCATTATTATTATTATTATTATATGTAACTGAATTATGTCACTTGAAACAAATGTTCCCTTTTTTTTCGTAAATTTAAAGAATTTCTATCATGGTTTCTTAAAGAAAGTTGAACCTAAATATCTTACAATATACAATGACTCACAAGAGATAATCATTATAAAATATTATACCCTTTTTAAGTTAATGTGGGCCTACATTACTATTGTGACAATAAGCACTTACTCAAGGGTTTGAATACAATTATTGAAGAGCATGCAAACCATACCATTTGACATATAATACATGCAAGAGCTGTAGCATTTTCGAACGCTCGTATTTTAAAAATTACCGTAGCTATTGCTTTATTTGTTTAACGTAAGTATTAACATTTAAGTTTTTTAAGGCCTTGTAAGTAATCTGACAAAGCTTTTCATTATAAAGGATATAGCCTTTTAGTTAAATGCTAAATTTCAGATCTGATCTAAACACTAACTGTTTGAATATGAAACCAAAAGCGCTTTTGCTCTGTCGACAAAGTTTTGTTGGTAAGCAATGTTATAACTTAAGAACAAGGTTCTCTTCAGATTAAAACTCACAGAGGAAGGCCAGACAGTGAAGTTACGGTTTTGCGTTACCCTTGGCTTACTTACTGCTATTATGCACCTGTGTAGATAATTCACACAAAGGAGTGGTGTAATATGTTCCTTTATCTGACGGTTAGACTTCAAATATATAACTGAAAATATCTTGTTCATTAGAGACTTACAAAATTTTATATTAAATTAGTGTTAGTATACAATAAATTGAATTGTTTCCATCCTGTTGTGTATACATACCAAGTTTTTCATTACGTCCACCGTTTTTACACAACATATATTGTTGGCTAATATTTAGTTAAACAAGCTACATGTTTCGGCCTTACTTGGCCATCATCAGGCTTACAGGAGATTAGTATCAATTAAGGTACAAATGTTCGCTCTACCCATGGGGTCCTATTGGTTTACATTGTCTAGACAATGGGCTTATTGTCTAGACAATGTAAACCAATGGGATCCCATACGTAGAGCGAACATTTGCACCTTAATTGATACTAATCTCCTGCAAGCCTGTTGATGGCCAAGTAAGGCCGAAACATGTAGCTTGTTTAACTAAACATTAGCCAACAATATATGTTGTGTAAAGACGATAGACTTAATAAAAAAAAGTTAGTTTACACTGCATAAAATCCGTAACGCTCATAAAGAAACCCATATATATATATATATATATTCTGCAATAGCTAAATATAAGTAGATCACGTGAGAAGTAGACCGTAGACTATGTGTGTAAAACAATAGACAAATAAAATATAATGCTAAATATTTTTGTTGACACATAGTCCTTGAAATTTTATTTTGACCTGCGTGTTGTTAAATGCATTAAGTAATGTATAACAAAATTGCTGATCATGATGTGAGTGCACAATATGGCGTGCAATGGACAAAAGAAAGGTGCAATTTGTATAAGACAGGAAAGTATGAAAGAAGGAAACTGGTGGACATTCAAGGCGTTGCTTGCAACAAAATATTCAAGTGAATGCTTGGATTAAGTTTAAATGGCTCAGTATACAGACAAGTGACCGTCTCTATTAAACCAAGTAGAGTGACTTTAATCTGGAAAAGTTAAATATAATTACGATTTTTATTGTAGCATTTATGTCCTCACATTTACAAGTGCAATACAAACGTACTTCGTAATGCGTGTTGTAATAAATCCTTAGTTAAATGGATTCTGTGGCTATGAAATGAGTTGTTTATAACGTAACAGCTTGTAGCAAATGATTTAAAAGTTTGATATCTTTCTGTAATTGTGTATCAGTGATATTGTTCATCTTGAGGTGTTGTTCGCAAACAAAACCTAACTTTATGTCTTAATTCTTCCGTTAACCACATTTATATTCTAAAATTCTTGTGGTAATAAATCTGCAATTTTTTTTATCATTGTTGTACTTCTGTTAACACAAGTTCAATCTGTGATTATCAATTACACGCGCCATCCTCGTGCACGTGACCTTTCGTGCCGTATTTCATTATGTATGAACAAAGCAATCCGCCTGCACGAAATATGACCGATCGTAACTGCCGGGTGAGACACATTCCGGTTTCTTATTCGGACAGTCCCATACTCAGACAAGCTATGCTGGCTAAGGTTTATCTTTGTTTTCCCCAGCTTCCCTCTGAATATACGCGGACTGAATGGAGAATATGGTCTTTAGGTGTAAGCTGATAAGCCTGTATGTATTTGTTGTGAGATTTTCCCAACAGAACTCTTCCGTATGACAATGAACTGATCAAATTCCGAGTATAGTTTGTGAGGCTCACTGTGTAGCTGTTATTCCTATAGAACCGTTTTTATTACGAGGTTTATTTTCATTTTAAGTAATTTTTGTTTCTTAAATTATTTACTATGCGCAATTCCTGTTCGTATTAAATTTGTTGGACACAACTTTAAAGACTTTCATCTCGGCCACATTAGGGCTGCATTTGTTGAGGTACATGAAAAGTATGTCAAAGTTGTAAGGTTCTTTTTCTTCTTCTTTATTTATTTATTTATTTTTTTTTTTTCTTTTTTATTTTTTGCCAGAATGTAGGCTTCTAAGTTTTTATACAGTGTATTTCGGTATATGCAAGCCGACGTTTCATAGCATCAGGTATATAAATTTCAGGGTTGAAATCTTATGTCCAAGTTTATCACCTGCGTTATTAGCGATAAGGCAACACATCGAATGTCGTCCACGGATTAGCCTTAAAGGCTAAACATTAAATGACATTAATAAACTTCTTTTTTGGTGAGGTTACTGTAAGTCTTACCTTAAGGGAAAAACGCAGACTAAAGGATTTCGGAAGAGTAAATGCGCTGCGAGAACTTTTAGTCCTTGATGAAGTTGAGAAGTTGGAATTTATGGTATAAAGAACTAATTGATATTCTTTCCTACCTGGAGTTCCATACAAAGCGGAGAATTTCTTGAGAGAACAAGTGTATGTCGCTTCATCTAGAAACAGTTTACTTTACACAAATTTTAACAAATACTTCAAATCAGTAAATTCTACTGGCTGTGATGACAAACATGATCGCAATTTAATTTCATAGAATGAAATTTCAGTTCTGTCGGAAACTTACCCATATCTACTGCGAAAAATAGGAGGAATTTTCGTCTCTGTCATTCCCCTCTGGCAAGAATTATGTTATCTTACTGAACCCTGTGCCTTCGTGGATCATTAATACTTTCATCAGCTTAATTTCCGCGTTGGCTTCAAGGTACTGTGTCAGTGGCGAAAAAGAAACGAAATTTCTGGTCGTAACTACAACAGCGCCATTTCTGATGGTATTTAGCATCAGTGGAAGAGTCAGATCTATGCCATAATTTCCTGTTTTGCAGTTGTTAGAGAAAGTCTCATGTGTAGTTATTTTATAGCACTCGGATGATATGGCGTTTTGGTACCGGTAATTGCGACGCTAGTTCTGGAAGCGTTCCGGCAACATAGTCACTGGCCATAAAGTCCTGGGATTTGAACATATTAAGTAATCTGTAGGCCTTCCGTACACACACACACACACACACTCGCTGGGCAGAGAATGGGGTTTGTGGAAATTTGTGTAAGTACATAAAACCTGGTGAGATCAGGACTTTTGCACTTCTTGTCTTGAAAGTAATTCTGCAAGCATTACGCTATTTTGTGTGTCTTTGTATGAAATATTCCCGGTGGTGTAACGAACGTATATATATATATATATATATAGGTACTTTTAAATAAACACAAAACGTTGCTTGGTAATTCTGTTATACTTGTTGACTAGTTTCGGCCATGAATGTAGGCCATCAAAAGGTCATTACACAAGAACACGAAAATATACAGAAACTCTATGAAGTTTAAGGTTGGAGGTTTCCCCTTTTACTTAAAAAATTAGTAATACATTTTTAAAGTAGAAGGGGAAATCTCCCACCTTATATTACGTACAGTTTATATTTTCGTGTTCTTATGTAATAGCCTGATGATGGCCCACTTTCGGGGGCCTAAACTAGTCGATAAGTAAAATAGGATTATGAAGCAAGGTGTTTTATGTGATTGCAAATATTTACTGTGTGTGTATTAGTAGGTAGCATTAAGCTCATACAGTAAATATACAATACCGTCAGCAGAGGAATTAACAATTCAGAGTGAGGTTATTTTAACTAACACGATGCTACTTCGTAAATAGCACATGTAACTGGACCGAAATGTAATCTAGTTGATTGTGTTCTTGTTCTGTAGGACGGTGGTTCAGAAACTGACTAACCTGACCTGCTTTTAAGCGCGTTCTCAAAATTACGAAAAGCGAGTATTAGGTTCGTCATGTCTGTCTGTCTGTCTGTCTATCCGTCTCTGTGTTCGGCTCCCACAGGATGGATTTTAATAAAATTTGGTATTTGATTATGTTTCGAAAATCTTTCAAGAACGTTCAAGTTTCATGAAGCCTATTATCTGACATACATATCGGCTACTGTACCTGAAGACCTGTGTACATTTACGATAATATGTTTCTGAATACTTCTAAGAATAAGAACTATTTTAAATATTTTTAGAAAAAGCTGTAGATAAAATCAAAACACACACTTTTGTCAAAAATTGCTTTCCGTAAATCATGCCGTTTGTACGAGTTAATGTGGAAAAATACGGTACAGGCAGACAGGCCGCAGATGAAATATAATACGGCCTATGGGCATTTTATGCTGGATACATAAGGCTACAAACACACACTCCGAATATGTAATACATATTGTTTTTCCATGTCAGCAATGGTTACGCGAGCGCGCCTCAATATTACGTTATACGTACATACATTTTCTATCTTGTGTAGTTTACTGCAACCACTCCAGGCAGTTGTTGACTTCGGATACTTTCGCTAATTACTACATTCATTCCAGTTACTTATTCAATATCTACCCTTCGTTCAACGTTAATTTAGGCAAACAGTTTATAGTAATCAAGGAATAAATTATATATTAAAAGAAAAAAATATAATTTGGTTTATTAAAAAAACAAAGATTAAGTTCGTTAGGCCATGTTGAACGCATGGTTGAGGATAATATTGTGCAGAAGATTAAGAGATGGAAACCCATGTCTAAAAGATCAATTGGAAGACCTAAAATACGTTGGGAAGATGACGTTTTGGAAGATATAGAGAGCATAAACATAAACAATTGGAAGAAAGTAACACAGAATAGAGACAGTTGGAAGAAAGCGGTTGAGCAAGCCAGAACCTTATATAGGTTGTAGCGCTTTATAAGAAGAAGAAGATTACAGCGTCGTCAAGCAAAACAAAATAAATAAATAAACAAATAAATCAGACTGTGCAAAATAAGGACGCTTGTTAATAAGAAAGGTATAATTTTCCTTGTCCAGGTCATGAAGGCAAGTATTTAGTGCAGAAGTGCACTTCCTCTTATTCTCAAATTCGGAACAAAATGGTAGGTTGGCCAAATAAACATCTCAAAGTGTTTAAAAATCTGAATGTACTTTAATTCATGAATGTAAGTTTAGGAATATACAAATCTTGTAAACTTCGTTAAGTACTGCACGTCATGATTATGTACGCATATACGTACACGTAATAGACAATAAATGTGTCAGTAAGCATATAAAAAAGAGAAAGTTAGTCAGTCCTTCCCCCAAAATTTCCCAAACCTGTGTTCACACATTGAGTCACAGTTTGCAAACTAAAAATCTTTTTGCACCGCTCATGAAATTAAGTCAATATCACTATCTTGCAGTATTTTGATCTGAGTCTGTCTCTGTCTATGGAGGAAAGTTATGTCATTATTTATTGTTCTTTTATGTCGACTACTTAGGTTTCCTGCTTTACGAGAAAGTACCACTTGTGACGTTACACTCTTATGTCTTTGTTAAGAACAGCAATTAAAATAGAGCGTTTGTGATAATACGGCCTCTGAATAGCATACTCTCAATGCAAGTGCTGTTTTTATTGTCTTTCAGGCTCAAGAATAACTGGAGTCTGCATCCGCATAGTAATTTTTACTGCTTCTTCGATATTGCGTTTTTCGAAGTCCCCAGATTCGAGGTTTTTCTTATCATGTCCTTTCACACAGATTTACTCTGCAAATTTCTTGACATGTCTGCCGTACTGCTGCTAATTGTGACTAAGAATAAACCAAACACAAAACTCAATTTTCCTTTTTAATTTCTCTCGTACTGGTTT
>Ga0131853_10010130_pt1 | contig 17249 bp, 14 predicted proteins | sample TergutLab28metaG_FD_92764 | JGI IMG/M metagenome (GOLD analysis project Ga0131853, IMG submission 92764) | Labiotermes labralis P1 segment gut microbial communities from Petit-Saut dam, French Guiana - Lab288 P1 (version 2) (version 2) | ecosystem: Host-associated > Arthropoda: Insects >... | reverse complement strand
GTGTCTTCAGCATGATATCATAATTGTGTGTCTTCAGCATGATACCATAATTGTGTCTTCAGGATGGTATCATAATTGTATGTCTTCAGCATGATATCATAATTGTGTGTCTTCAGCATGATATCATAATTGTGTGTCTTCAGCATGATATCATAATTGTGTGTGTTCAGCATGATATCACATTACTGTTCGATGAATTAAATCAAGGTAAAGTACGTCAAAACACAATTAGTTTTATTAGATGTTAATGAAAGACATGTTTCGACCTACTTGGCCATCATCTGGTTGCAAAGTTCTACGAGACTAAGTATATTGTGGCGGATGTTGATATCTCATCATCTGGCCAGAACTTATATATGAAATATATGAGCAGGTACGGCGGTATCCTGGGTGGGGGTCATCTCTGTAGTAGTGTTTTGACGTACTTTACCTTGATTTATTTCATTCTACATAACAACGGGGATGCGTCAACTACAGACACTGTTCGATGTTTTCATACGTTAACACTGTCTGAACACTGGAAGAGCTTCTACTCTCCAGTGTCTTCTCTGAATGGCATTTTGCTACGTATCATGCAGAAGCGAAATTCTCTTAGTAAATTTCAACTTCCTATGTCACGACAGGAAATGAAGTAGTGTTTTTCCCTTTCCATTGCTTGCCTTATGATACTGTCCGTATGACAAGTAACGTGGAAACGTGACACCTGACTGGAGCAGTGGATTTTTCACCTTAATTCAACAGGTCTGTCTCAAGACAGGGAAGTGTTGAGCAGTAAAATGGGAAAGCTATCAACACCAGGAAAAACACAATTGTGGTATTCTTTGTAAAAGTATCGGCTAGTTCTGGATGCAAAAGCAAGAGAATTTAGAACTCTCAGCAGAACCTCTTGTACGAGGTAACCTATACTCTTTTAAAATACCATTCCCTATGACTTATGCAGTGTGCTTTCATCTTTAACATTCATATGTCCGCGCATCGCTAATATATTCGTCGATTATAACCAACAAGGTGCAACGTTTCACAATTTATTCATTTCTGCAAGACGCTCTGCATGTTTCAGACGGGTTTTCCGTCCATCATCAGGAGCTAAAAACTGCACATACAGCGTCAGGTATTTGTCAGACCAATACTGCTAAGTGCTGCTAGCAGCAGGTAGCAATAACGGTCTGACAAATGCCTGATGCTGTATGTGCAGTTTTGAGCTCCTGATGATGGACGAAAAAACCGTCTGAAACATGTAGAGCGTCTTGCAGAAATGAATAATTTGTAAAAAAAAAAAGTTGCATTTTGTTGGTTATAAGATGTGAATTTGCTTTCACTATTCACGTAACTTAAATAGGAATTTAGTTTGGCATGATATTTCTTTGTATCACACATTACTGTACCAGAGTCAGCACCGTAACACGTATTGCTATAGGCTACTTAGAGGTACGAAAATCGGTTTCTGCAGATCAAGTTTTGCCCATGGTTTTCTGTTATGAAGCGTTTTCAATACAGAATAACCTTGAATTGCATAAAGTACCTTGACCTATGTACTAAATTCACTCTTCCTCTAAATACAAGTTATTGTTTTATATTTATTTTTCACGTAAAGACGAAGCAATAAAACACTTTATTATCCAACTAAGGCACAAATATATAATTGGTAGATACAATTAAAATTATAAAATATTTAAAAGTGTTCCAACATGTTTCGGATCACAAAGGATCCGTCATCAGGGAGCTTTGTACAGTGCTTGGCTAAAAATTACAAGAATGATTCTATCGTGTCCGTTGACATGGACGTAGTCGGTGTTATGGCAGCATATTATAACCCGATATGTGTGTGTGTGTGTGTGTGTGTGTAGTTCACTCTATATGAAGGCACTTCATATACAGTGAACTACACACACTCACAGCAGGTCAGAATATGCTGCCATAACACCTACCTTGTCCATGTCGACAAACACGATAGAATCATTCTTGTAATTTTTAGCCAAACACTGTACAAGGCTCCCTGATGATGGATCCTTTGTGATCCGAAACATGTTGAGCACTTTTAAATATTTTTATAATTTTAATTATATCTACATATTATATATTGTTGTATCAGTTGGATAATAAAGTGTTTGAATGTCATTGATGCACGGTGCAAACACGAAGAACGAAGCAATAAATTATTTTGATTACTGACACTTATTTAGCCTGAATTACCTGCTCGGCAGTTCACAAAATGAGGAGCCGTATTTTTCCTCTTGTCCTAAGTCCAAGACATGCAGTTGCACGTAGATTACACACTTTATTGTACAGAAACATGATGACCTGTACATGGCAAATTTCCTTACACCTGCTTTCATTTTTATGTACTTCAGACACATGTTTGTCTTCTGCTAACCCCTTAACTCTTTACATTTCCACTTCAGTTTAAGAAACATGTGGGCCGGGTAGCTCAGTCGGTATAGCGACTGACAGCGGGCTGGATGGTCCGGGATCGAATCCTACACCCGAAATGACGACTCATCTTCCATAACAGAAAAGAAGTGAAAATAGATCTCAATAGCCAATGCCTAACGTGATGGAAAGAGCCACGTTCCTAAGCAAATCGAAACTGATTGGAATAGGCCGCGACACGACACACGCCTATCCTCACCTTGGCTTGATGTACATGTATGCAGCATGACACCGAGACTTAGGACGGCAACCTGTGCGACACCTGTGATTTTGAATCGATAAATATTATGTCTCTTAATGACTGCTGTTACCTGCTTGACATGTATTAACTCTAGTTATCTGCTACTCACAGTATTGTAAATAAAGAAGTCTTGTATGAAAATAAAATCCCGGTGGGGACGAGATTTTCCGCCCGTCCAGACCGGCCCTGGGGCCCACCCAACCTCCTGTAAAATGGGTACCGGGTCTTTTCCGGGGGTAAAGTGCGGCCGGGGCGTGCTGCTGACCACTCACCCCCTTCTAGTGCCGCGGTCATGTAAGAGTAGAGCTATACCTCTACCCACCGTCTGGGCCACACCGGGCCTTTAACGGGATCACTTCATCTTTCGCTTTAAGAAACATATGCTCTTTGCTTTTTTAGTACATTCCGAAAGCAGGGTTTTAGTATTATGAAACAGAATTAATCTACGACGTAGCAAGGGAATTCATAGAAGGTTTCTTTACAAATAGAATATATTTTTCAAAGCAGCAACTATCCTTCTTCTACAGCGCAAGTGTCTGGACAATTCAGAATTCCCTGACCTTCCTCTGTAAATTATTGGAGTAAAAATTAGAACAATAAATCCCGACTGCGTTTGGCCATATTTTAAGGTACTAATTTGAAGTAATCCTCAAAGCCATCAGTAGATTCTTCACACAAATATTATTAAGTGTGCATAGAATCATTATATTCATGTGGTTCTCCTCTTAAGTAATGCACAGTACCAGCACGGTAAAGTGTTGTATTGATCGACTATGCTTTCCCTATAACCAGTGAAAAATACCATACGGGAAAGCAAGTGGCAGCGGTATGCAAGTTAACGAGGTGCATATGTTCCATTATTAATATACTGAAAAATCCCGAACTGGAGGGTTGAGCTGTTTAGGGAGAAAGCTCGCCCTGAATAGGTTAAAGCTTCGAGGTTTAGAATCAGTTCACGAGTCATTTCCCGCGCCCAGTACTTGGTGCCAAGGCGCGTTCTATACACGCGGCACATCTTATATGGAGATGCATTTGGCGTTCTCTATTTGTTTCGAAGCAAAATACCTAACAGTAACCTCACAGGAATATCTGTGAAGTAATTTATCATCTTCTTCGTTCAGGCAGCATTATGGTTGCTGATGGGAGTTACAGAGCTGTCGTAAATAGCAAAAATATTACTCCTTCGATTTATTTCTCCCACGGTTTTACCTCCATACTTCTTGCAGTCTTCAATTCACCGAACTACCCTCTTTATCCCAGGCAGGCAATGAAGCAAGACTATCGGCTATTTTCCTGGGGACTTTGATAGCCCATTTCGGAGACATTGACTCATTGGGTTACGGTTTTACAGCCCGCATGTTTCTGCTTGGGTTCAGCACAAAAAGGAAAAGTTTTGAGATGTTATTCTTAAGATTGCAAGATGGTTTTGAGGCCTTGAAATTCAGGGGAGCTCTAAAATCTTCGATGAAATTAGCGTAGTAAAACAACACAAAATATTCTGTACCGAATTGTAGAATTATGTGATATTATATGCTGGTGTAACGCGCAGGTAGGGTAACAAAGAATCTCATATCCTCCGCGAGTAACAAGACGTAGAAGAAATACCAGGCTGAGAAGTAATAGGTGATTTAGAGTTTAGAATATAACAGGAATAATGAGAATTCGAAAAGATTGTATTTACAGAATATCAGCATTAGATTGGAAATTCATTCTTTATTATCATTTCATTTTTCACCCGTATAAATTTTATAATATGAATGATATGTATGTTTTGTATGTATGTATTATGTATTTATGTATGTATGTGTGTATGTATGTCTGTATGTATGTATGTATTGTGTATGTATGAATTATGTATGTATGTATGATGTATTATGTATGTATGTATTATGTATGTATGTATGTATGTATGTGTCTGTGTGTGTATGCATGTATGTATGTATATGTGTGTGTGTATGTATTTTATGTATGTATGTAAGTATGTATTTTATGTATGTATGTATATATGGTATGTATGTATGTATGTATGTATGTATTTTATGTACATATGTGTGTATGTATGTATGTATGTATGTATGTATTTTATGTGTATATGTATGTTACGTGTTTATATGTATGTATATATATATTATGTATGTATGTATGTTATGTATGTATTTTATGTATGTATGGATGTTATGTATGTATGTATGTATGCATTTAAATAACTCTCTTGTTAATTTCACTGATTTCTGCCTAAGACTCAAACAGGAAAGGTGAAGTCTTTCCGAGGGGCAGCATGTAGGTGTAGGTGTGAGGGAAAGTGTGGCTCCACTCATTCGTACCTTGCACTATATGTAGGTGACTGGTGAGCGTCATGCTGTCTCTTTCTATTTTGATATATTTTCCTATGTACATTCTCATAGATGATAGCAAAACAAAAATAAATTGAGGTGTGCTGCAGACGACATCTTGTGACGTTTAGCTCTTTGTCCGATACAGAACAACTGCTATCGCACCAGAACACTTGCAGAAGCAACTGCAGCCCTCGGGTGTGTCGGTGTGTCGGTGTGTCGGTCTGCACACGACAGTCCTACCGCAACATAATAGCTAACTTTACATTAAAGCAGCCAGAGCAAGACTGGAGGAAAATCAAAAGCGAGAGATTGAGAGAGAGAGAGAAATGTATTACGTAACGACGCTTTAATTTTATAATATTATATAGCGTCGGTGATAGATGAACTAAGTGTGAATTAGTGAATTTTGGTGGAATGAAACTTGAAGGGAAAATCAAACTGCTGGGATAAAATCCTCTCCCATTACCACTTTACCCACCGCACTGGCTTTGGATCAAACTCCAGACTCCATGGTGAATTCTCTGTACCAATCGCGTGAACCATGGACACGGGACAAGTAAGACGAAGAGCCCATTCTTTTGGAATATGACGCCGTGTAGTTTGGTGGACAGGTACCGCCATTGTCAGGAAAACCTGGAAGTGTGTCATCCCCGTTGTGTGTGTGTGTGTGTGTGAAAACTGGAAATGGTATGTAGTCAAACACAACTATGTCAGTTAAGATGTTTAATGACTATACTAGACAACTATATGTTTCGGCCCCTTAAGGTCCTTACATTCTCTTGAAGACAACCTGAAGATGGCCAGTAGGGGGCGAAACATGTAGTTGTCTAGTATAGTCATTAAAACATCGTAATTGACATAGTTGTGTTTGACAACATAGCCTTTCCAGTTTCCATTGTCAGGGTTTTCCTCCGGAATTTTTGTGACCATATATTTATCTACATGGCGTCATGTTGCAGGAGACAGGTGTGTTCATCAGTAGAGCTCAGTTGAAACCTGATGGCGCACGGTGACGAACGGTAGGGGAAGTGAAGGGGAAACATGCGAGTGGAGCGGGTAGCCAGTAGTCTTGCACTCTACCTCAGAACATGGTGTATCCAGCATTACTACCATTACTACCGCTGACGCGCACACCTCGGCTGCCAGTAGTCGACTGAACTGCCCCCCCCCCTCTCCAATTTAAAGGGACTCGTCCGTTTCGCGGAAAGACCAAATCAGGTTTCTGCGCGTGTGCCATCACGTTTCAAATGTGCTCTATCTCTGTGAGAGCCACGAAATTTTGCACAGAGTCAGTTCGTGTCGCGCCGATATTAACGGTGTGGTGGCAACTCTCTGCAGCCTGGCTCTGTGTTTCCCTTTCCCCACCTCGACGCCACCATGAGGCTTGTCGCCCAGTTTCCGTCACATCAAATGCAGGAAACTATTTAAGTTCCAACCGGATAAATTGAAATGAGTTTACATTCAACCGCTACAGTATGGCTGTACTAAAATTCACAGGGGAATAGAAAATCGTTCCTATAAGGGATACTGCGAGCGTTGCCGTCTTCAGCTTCGTTTCCGTTTACAGGCGTTTAAGTCAACCGGGTTGGCTTTCTAAAGTAATCTTTTGCTTACACGAGTATGGCCAGGAAACTCGTAAGGAAAAAACTGTCCGAGAACTAGCAGCAGATCGAAGGTTAATATTAGAATAAGTCCTCGAGAAACAGGGTGAGCCGGGTAGCTCAGTCGGTATAGCGACTAACTACTGGCTGGACGGTCCGTGATCGAATCCCGGTGGGGACGAGATTTTCCGCCCGTCCAGACCGGCCATGGGACACAACCAACCTACTGTAAAATGGGTACCGGGACTTTACCGGGGGTAATGTGTGGCCGGGGCGTGCTGCTGACCACTTGTTCCCTTCTGGTGCTGCGGTCATGGAAGAGTAGAGCTATACCTCTACGCACCCTCTGGGCCACACCGGGCCTGTAACGGAATCACTTTACCAAGAAAAATAGTATATAATCCTTCCGACTGCACCCTGGCGATGGAGTCGACTCAACCTCTGACAAAAATCAGTATCAGGAATATTTCCTGGGGCTAAAGGTGGCCGGTGTGCAGGGCTGACAGCCCTACCACCTTCATGCGCCGATTGTCATGAAATCTGATAGCCTCAACGTCCTGGAATCCTAAGGCCTGTCCAGGCGTTGACAGGAATTTTTTTACATTAACGCTGTACCTAGAAAAATCGGGTGCCCTGTTACGCATTGGTTTAACTGGCTCAGAACAGTGACCAGTGGCACAGCCTCTGGGTTCTGTAAACAGAAGGCGATTTTATGAGTAGCCGGTCGACTCTAAATGCCTCTGTTCCAGTGAGTCAGCTGTTAATATTGGGTTGCTGAATTGTGCTCTCTTGTGTTTCTTGATAGCATGTATTCTTTGTTTTTCTGCTAACCCTTTTAAGACTACTTAGGTTATGTTAAAGGTGGAGGTAAAGTGATCCCGTTACAGGGCCGGTGTGGCCCAGAGGGTGGGTAGAGGTATAGCTCTACTCTTCCATGAACGCGGCACTAGAAGGGGGTGAGTGGTCAACAGCACGCCCCGGCCGTACTTACCCCCGGGAAAGACCCGGTACCCATTTTACAGATGATTGATTGGGCCCCAGGGCCGGTCTGGACGGGCGGAAAATCTCGTCCCCACCGGGAATCGATCCCGGATCGTCCAGCCCGTAGTCAGTCGCTATACCCACTGAGCTACCATGCCCACTTGGATTTAGGTTATATTACAATAATAGAAATAAAGGAAAGACAAAGGAAAAGCGATAGACATATTTGTTTGTGATTTTGTGAAAGAGTATCAGTGTATCATATTTTTCGATTTAGTGGTATCCATCACGTTGTGTATAATGAATCACAGAGATACAGAATATTCCGTCTAGCATAACACTGTAATGTTCCGTTTAACCCTTTAAAGACAAAGCGTAATCTGATTTATATAAGGAATCAGTCCGTACCGCGCTGTAAACACTTTCCACCACGGTTATAAAAACCAATCAGTTAATGACGTATAAAGGAAAGGGCCCCTTCCGTTCTGAGATCCGTACAAAACACTCAACGCAAAGCGAGCACCATGTAGAATTTTTGAATGTTAAACCTGGTGGCACGTAAAGAAACCGCTAGGCTTTTACAGGTTAAACGCTACATGTTTCGATAGGAAACGATCATCATCACGCGTTCTTCTACAAAAGTTTGAAAATTGCGCTAATATGTTTTTATTTGAGGGATCTTTCAGATGTTACAACATATATGTAACAATAATATTGTAATTTTTGATGGCGTAGTTTGTAGATATACGGCTGTGTAGAGACTGTAATGTTCTGTAACATAAAAACAAACATAACAATCAAAGACAAATTTTGACGTTTTGTTGACCGTGCATCTCAGTATATATATATATATATATATATATATATATATCAGTAATTAACCAACTTAATGCACAAAATTTTTGTTTTACAATAAGTTTGTTTCATGCTTCTACATGTTTCGAGCACATGTGCTCGAAACATGTAGAAGCATGAAACAAACTTATTGTAAAACAAAAATTTTTTGCATCAAGTTGGTTAATTACGCAGATAAAAATCAAACACAAGTTTATATAATAAATCATTCAGTTAAATGTTTTGAACCCATGGGGTTATCATCAGACTAGCTTCCATAACATGGGACCGAAACATGTAGCTGAATTGGTTATTTTATAAGTTGTGTTTGATGGTTATCTGTTTCTTCCTTAGTTTATAGTCCGGCACAACGGGATGCGTAATTTTGAAACTATGATGTTCCTATAAAATTTCTTACAGCATATAATTTTTAGATCTAGGTTCTAAGGAAAATTCCTAAGAAATTTTAAATAACGTTTAATGTGTATTTTTATTACAAAGAAAAAACGGTAAATGCTGTGCAGGGAAACGGTGGATGTTTATGGCCCAGTATATACACCGTGTGCGAAGAATTTAGAGACTTTATTGTTGAACATTCGGGTTTTGCCTACGTATAACAACTACTGGGTTTCAAGAGGTTAAATACGAGGGAGAATCAAAAAGTACAGGCAAAACACATTTAAAGGCTTTAATAGAAGTAACTGTGAGCAATTGTACATATCATTTTTCTACATAGTCCCCATGCAACACAATGCATTTGTTAAATCGTTCAATTAGTTTCTGTATCCCTGAGGAGAAGAAGCTTTTCGACTGCGCGATGTTGATGGCCGACCAGAACGACCTTCATCAGTAACGCGTGTTCGACCCGATTTAAACCTTTCCACCCACTCATAAACCTTTCGTTGACTCATGGCGCTCTGTCCATACTGTGCCAACATAAGACGGTGAATTTCCACAGGTTTCACTCCTTCTGCCCAAAGAAATCGCACTACGCCACGTTGTTCTTCGATGGTGCAATCTTGCAAAGGAGGGTCCATGTTTTCGCCCTAGTTGCTGCCACTCGACTGAAGGCAGAGCGCTGTACTGCACATGGCTGAACTCTTCAACAGGCATTGTCAATACTGCGCAATGCGCCAGCTCCTCTCTGTCCAGGTTACCGCGTAATTTAAAAATTGCCCTTACTTTGTGATTCACCCTCGTATTAATATGTTTAAAGTGATCTTATAATAAAACAAACCAGATGCACTAACTTCTCGAATTTATTTTTGGAATAAAACTCTACTTTTTTTATCATTGCACCGTTCATTCTATAGATTATTTAATTACACACACCAACAAAAGCACACACACACACACCACACACACACACACACACACACACACACATATATATATATATATATATATATATATATATATTATTTAAGAAGTCTAAAATTTACATCAAAACATTTAAAACGCTCCTACATGTTTCGATCACACTATCATCCTCAAGTAGCATACATTGTTCCTTGCTAAAGTTATAATTTAAAACGCGCTGCACAGCATACGACGCACAATCATAACCAGACTCATTCTAAACAGCGTAGACTCACACACAAAACACGACATGCTACCACAGTACCAAGTTAACATTATGAAGTAATTCGCTGGATGATTTAAACTATAACTTTAGCAAGGAACAACATGCTCCCTGTGGATGATCGTGTGATCGAAACATGTAGGAGCGTTATAAATGTTTTAATGTAAATTTTAGACTACTTAAATAACACACACACACACATACACACAAACACACACACACACACACACACATATATATATATATATATATATGTTTTAAACTATAACTTTAGCAAGGAAAAGTGTATGCTCCCTGTGGATGATCGTGTAATCGAAACATGTACGAGTGTTTTAAGTGTTTTAATGTAAATTTTAGGCTTCTTAAATTAATTATATATATATATATATACCCACACATATTTGCATGTGTTGGTGTGTGTAATTAAATAATCTACATGTTTCGGACAGTTCCTCTGTCCATCATCAGCAGTTTTTCACTGTACACACGGCAATGGTTCCATCCTGATCCTGCTCGCAAACTGTCAGCAAACCTGTATAACATATACCATTGCTGTGTGTACAGTGAAAAACTCCTGATGATGGACAGAGGAACTGCCCGAAACATGTAAAGTTTTATTCCAAAAATTAATTTGAGGAATTAGTGCATCTGGTTGGTTTTATTATAAGATTTTATCACAATGCACGGTCACATGAACGTCAAAAACATATAAAGTGATTTAGTACGTACTTCAAAAATTGTTTTATTTCGCCCATTTTTTAAATATTCTAACGTGAAAAAGTTTCTTTTTACGTTTAGTCAAAAGCAGTACGCTTTCTTGACAATGGGGACACTCGGAGCGCGTCTTTGCCTGCAGAGTACTGTACAGGTTTCTGTGTGCTTCATGTTTCAGACGCATGGGAATTGAATCTCTTGAACCTCCAATCTTATTTTTCTAAGTTCCTCTAGGCGGATTTGGAAGAGGTATAAAATTAAACTAGAATATTCCCCACTCCCTTCTAACATTAACGTAAAGCAATCCCTGTACAGGCCCTTAGGGATCCAGGAGGTTGATGTTCCCGGAATTTCTATACAATTGGTTCATGGGGGTGGCAAGGTTGTCAGCCCTACGCACCGACCGCCTTTACTCCCCCCTCCGCCCACAGGAACTACCCCTGGCACTTATTTTCGTTAGAGATTTAGCCGTCCCCAGGACAATTGTGAGGCTTGAAAGATAATGTCAATGGAAAATTCCCATGACACCATCGGTATTCGAGCCCGCGACCTTACGGATTGTGGTGCTGTGTCTGAACAAAACTACGCCACTACGTACCCTGTAACAGTAAAGCACTAGACTGACATTTGTGAGGCGTTGTTGTGCGTTCGTCGCCAGTAACTGTGGTTTTTTGTGATTTCGTATATACAGGGCGTTTCATAATGTGCTCCGGGATTACAAAAATTTATTGTAGGAAAACCGTAAGACACTTATTTACGGAAACTGTACAGATAGAAGGAACAACTCACAATCCCCCCCCCAGTAAGTTGCTTTTTCATAGTAGTTCACATTTCTGCCGCTAGGCGATGCGAGTTTATGTAGTGAGAAAATGGCCGCTCCGGGGGAGAAGTCGATTTGTGTGCTGGAATATCACACGTGTAAGTCTGTAGTTAATGTGCAACGTGCATTTCGTGCAAAGTACGCAAAGGGCCATTGCCACGTGACCTCGCTGACCTAAAGTCACGGATCATTGCAGTAGTGAAGAATATCGATGCACCCATGTTGAAGCGTGTGTAGCAAGAACTTGAATATCGTATCGATGTGTGCCGTGTCACCCGTGGTGCACACATCGAACATCTCTAGTTATCAAAAAAAATTTTCCACTTTTCCTGTGGCTGTGAACAATTCCATTAAGGTAGGTCCTTTGGTCTTCTTGTTATAAAAGTTTGTTATCACGGAGAATATTATGAAACGCCCTGTATTTGTCCCAAAAATTGCGACTGCGACTATTGCTTTGAAACAAATCACTGCCGCCTACTTTCAGATTGTCAGGTGTTCATTATTCATCTCCATCTTCAAATTTCATTCGAAACTGTATAAAATATAAAAGCTAAATTACACCCTGTACAGGCACTGAGGCTCCGTACAGGCCGTACGGCCTATAGGGGGAGTAAATGTATAGCTCTACTCTTTCTTCACCACGGCACTAGAAGGGGGTGAGGGGTCAGCGTCACGCCTCGGTCACTCTTTACCCCCGAGAAAGACCCGGTACCCATTGTACAGGAGGCTTGGTTGGCCCCACAACCTGTATGGACAGGTGCGGAAAATCTCGGCCCCCACCGGGATTCGATCCTCGGACCGTCCAGCCCGTAGCCAATCGCTATACCGACTGAGCTACCGGGTCCTCACGAAACTATATAACCTCAGAACAAATGACACGGCAGTCAGATAAATTCATTTTCTGAACTTTGTTTTGAAGCTCTTGCTATCTTCCATTGAAGTATAATTGAAATTGAAATTGAAATTTGCCGTAATGAATTCCACTCCAAAGTTTTATATCCGTTGTTTAGACACAAACTTTATTACAAACGTAACAGGAATCCAGACAGCGGAGTTGCAGTATGTGAAGGTACAGGAAAACAAGAACTTTTTTTTTCCTGTGACGCTGCGTCCCAACGCGGGCCATGGCCTCCTCATTCTTGAGGTTTCTAAATCACACACAACGATGCATCACAGTCGGTAGGACTCCTCTAGACGAGTGATCAGCTCGTCGCAGTCACCTCAACCTGACAACACACAACACTCACAACAGACAAACATCCATGCCCCCAGGCGGGATTCAAACCCACGATCTCAGCAGGCGAGCAGCCGCAGTCCTACGCTTTAGACCTTGTGGCTACTGGGACCGGCAAACAAGAGCGTAGCAATAAATATTATGAGCAGTCTGTGAGGTCTTTGTTCTACGCAATGATACGCAGCGTAGATGGGTGATTATTTACCGACGTTTCGGACAGCCTGTCAGTCCCTTCTTCAAGGGTCAAGCAGTCCAAGGGGAATGAATTTGTCCTGCGAAGATGTGACCGATATGTTTTTTTCCGAAACTTTGGGAGGTAAGTTCCAATCTACCCTGCGTAACGTCCAAGAAGAGCGAAAATATTTACACGGCCGCGGAAGCCTGATATCACGCATAACCCCTTAATGACAAAACTGTATCTGTTTGATTCAAAGACACAGCTCGTACCGCGGAGTAAACACTCTCTGCCTTGGTTATTATTACCGATCCGTTAATGCTGTTTGGGGGAAAAAATCGCTATTCGTTCTAGATCCGCACAAAACACATAAACGCATTGTGGGCGGAACACAGAATTTCTCTCTGTTAAAGATGGTGGTACAGAGAGAACGCTGAGGCTTTAAAAGGTTAAAACAGACTCTGTTGCATAGTTTTTCAGCCGAATGTAATTGTGCCAAGTAGAGAAAACTGGACTCGTAGGAGAGGAAATTTTGTATTTCGCTAATAGTCATATCATCATCATCATCATCATCGTTACCATAATCATAATCATCTTCATCACCATCATCATCTAGTGAACATTCACTTGGGCCACTTGTTCAGCCGTTCCCGTCTGACACGTCCAGATGTGTCTTTATGGCCTACATTGGTTTCTTCTGCCTTTTGATCTGTAGTGTTCATTGTCCTCGGTAATGTATTACGTGGCATTCCCTTATATATTTTGCAACCACTTCATTCTGCACTCCTATATTTTGGCCTTTCCTACACAACAGTCATCCTGACCCTCTCGCTCCCACAAACGAGGCAAAGACGACTGAATCACAGTGGTAAACTGTTTCATCACGAACGGTGGAATTGCAATCCCAAAACATGCCCTGCCCAGAAGCTGAAGTTTGCATGCAGTCCTACCAATGGACTTACCCAACTGTGGGCTCCTAGCCCATTAAGGGGAAATCCTAACTACTGGCACACCTCACAAGAAGCTAATAGTTTGAATTACAAATCCTAGGGAGGAGGGTGACAATAGAGATGCCTACAAAGTTTGAACAGTAGTACAATAATATAAACAGCCAACTAAATGCAACAATAATATTTTTATTAATAACTACAATAAGCTCAACATGTTTCGGGCGATAATTTCGCCCATCCTCAGGAGCACTAAACTGTGTTTACAGCTTGTGGTATAATGTACCGACGATGCTGCCTGCTGGTGACCAGGAAGAGGTGGAACTGGAGTTCCAGAATGAATTTGACGTTTATGTTACTGTCTACGCTAAACGCTAAAACCATACTGCTGGTGACCAGGATGAGGTGCAACAACCTCATCCTGGTCACCAGAAGGCAGCACCATCGGTGCATTATACCACAAGCTGTAAACACAGTCTAGTGCTCCTGAGGATGGGCAAAATTATCGCCCGAAACATGTTGAGTTGATTGAAGTTATTAATAAAATTATTATTGTTGCATCTAGTTGGCTGTGTATATTATTGTATCAAGTATGCGCGTTCACACAAACACCAAATTTGAACAGCAGGTTTTTTTCTTCCATGTCTGAAAAGCCTGATTACTCATAGGGAACAAAGAAAATGTTTCATTTTTATTTTCCTAATGGCAGACACATTGATTGTTTATCATTGACCCATGCGACCAATAAAAATAAAACATTAAAAATACAATATAGGTACTATAAGTACTATAAACTATATTCAAGGTACAATAATATGAACAGCCAACTAAATGCAACAGTAATAATTTTATTAACAATATCAATCAGCTCAACATGTTTCGGGCGACAGTTTTGCCCGAAACATGTTGAGCTGATTGAAATTACTGATAAATTGTTATTGTTGCATCTAGTAGGTTCTGAAATGTGCCATCCCTATTGTGTGTATAAATAAATAGGTACAGGTATTTAGTCAATAACACAACAAATATTTCTAATGATGTTCATTAGAGGAGGATAACAACTACATGTTTCGGCCTACTCCGGCCATCATCAGGTTTACATCCGAAAGAGTATTAGCGTTTATACGATTTATGCGGTTATGTAACGATGGTGAGATCTCATCATCTGTGGTTTTGATTATTGCTACTATTAGGAGACTAGGCTGCGGGGGAGGGGGGTGGGGGGTGTTCTGTAATGTGGGTATTGAACGTCTTTGTCACATTTAGGGGGAAAGAGATCGCTAAGGGAAAATCCACTGTATTGTAAGGTAAGGGATAAAATCCACTCACGAAAACACCGTCGCTGGAGGCGGTTTCAAATTAGCCCCTTTGGTAGGATGTGAATAACATTCATTGATAGCCAAAGTATTACGTTTACTAGGACACAAAGAAGCCCCTTCGCCTATGTAAAACCGAAAGTAAGGCCGTTGCAAGGATTTGGGAAAACCGAACTCGGGGAAAACCCATAATAAAATTATTTTTATTGTTGCATCTAGTTGGCTGTTTATATTGTTATATCAATGATGCACGGCTACACAAACATCAAATTCAAAAACATTCTAGGTAAATATGAAAGTCCTAATAGTAAGGAGTAGTCACAAAAATAGTGATAGAAAAGAAGCAAAGTCAGTTTTTCCATCATTTTTGTCGTGGCCTCCCAGCATCGCTCACACTCCGTCCTAACAAAAAACGTATATTTCGCAATTTACAGTACGTGCTGTCCCTCTATGACCCATCGCTGAAGTACAACAACCGTGAGATATAAATAATTGAAACCGATCTTTCGGTGAACGTGGTGGACCAAAATCTGAAACGGCTTTGAACGTACTAGCATTTGAGAGCTTACTTCATGTGGAGTTGTGGACTGTTGATAGGTCATTGCGCGAAAATTGTAATTGATCCTGTGATTGAAAGATTAATACCCGAGCACAGCACATCGAACCGCGCGATAATGGAATTAACACAGAATGTGTCGGTCTCTATGTTGCCAAATGCATCATACAGAGAAGCTTGTAAGGTCAGCCATCCATTCAGGAACGAACGAAATCTATCCGCGGCAAGAACGCCCGAACTGCAGAAAGGCCTGGCAGCCAGATATCCTGAAGCATTCTAATGGGCTTCGTGATTATTACTGTGGTAGTAGCGTAGGATGGGGCACGTTGCTGGTGGCGCAGTTGGTTGAGACATTGCGCTACAATTCGGAAGGACGCGGGTTCGATTCCCGATGGTTTCGTTGGGAGTTTTCATTGACATAATCCTTCCGTTCGCACTATGGCCCTGGGGTTGACTCAGCCTCTAACAGAAATGCGTACCAGGAATATTTTCTGGAGGGGGGGGGGTGGTAAAGGCGGCCGGTGCGTAGGGCTGACAACCTTACCACCTTCATGTGCAGATTGTCTTGAAATCAGGGAGCCTCAAACTCCTGGAACCCTCAGGGCCTGTCCAGGCCTGTAATGGGGTTGCTTTTAGTAGCGTAGGATGGATCACAAACGTGACGTCTGACGTCCCTCAGTAATACAGGTTTTTCGGATTAAAAAGCAACCAAATTTATAATGGGCCCCGTGACTGTGAGATCGCAACACTTAAGTAAATAAAACCGTCTTTCAGGACAAACTACGTGTAGTCGTTTGCAATATAACGCAGCAAAACGCAACTAGATTTGTCAGAAACCACTCTTATAGTTGACGTACCGCACCGCTAACCTCTAAGGTTGCATTTTATATATTTATTCAACAAATATAGGTACTGAATATTTTAAACATGTTATATACTCTCCTTTTTTTCTTCTTCAAAATGCAGTTTGTTTCATAATTCTAACCTATTTGATTCCTGTATTATTCACATTTTATATACAGGTGTGCTAAAATTAAAAAAATAATTCCGGCACCAAAAGGTTAATCGAGTTTGCAGGGAAAAATTAGGCTCTCTCTAGACGAATTTTTATGAAATTTGATGTTTGAGTATTTTTAAAAAATTCTTCAAGAACAGTCGAGTTTCATTATAATATGACAAGTATAACGGGTACTTTACATGAAGACCGATACACATTTATGAAAATAACTCGCTTTTAAATACTTGGGGTACCGTATATCATAATGCAGAAGTGATTTAGAAGACAAATTGCAAACTTACAACAAAATAAATGGGACCATACGAGGACATTTTGGAAAACAAATGAACAAAGAAACAAAATTAAGAATTCACAACATTACAGCTAAAGCAGCATTGAAATTTTGAAGTGAAGCTTGGGTACTGAAGAAAAGAGAGGAACAACGTTTAGAAGCAGCACAGATGAAATTTTTGAGACACTTACTT
>Ga0131853_10010129_pt1 | contig 17250 bp, 2 predicted proteins | sample TergutLab28metaG_FD_92764 | JGI IMG/M metagenome (GOLD analysis project Ga0131853, IMG submission 92764) | Labiotermes labralis P1 segment gut microbial communities from Petit-Saut dam, French Guiana - Lab288 P1 (version 2) (version 2) | ecosystem: Host-associated > Arthropoda: Insects >... | reverse complement strand
CTGCGTCATATACGCGGGCGCGTGCCGCTGCGCAACTTCAGGGAGCCACATGTAGTACCGAACTAACTGTAGAACGTTATGATTCTTCTTGGACTACTTGACCCTTGAAAATTAGATACATAGGTTGTTCCAAAACGTCGGTGCGGAATTACAACTGTGCGCTGCGTAAGATCCCAGAAGAGTGCAGATCTCAAAGATATGATTGTTTTTTGAAATGCCGTATCTCAGGAGATATATGGCAGAAGGTCCAAAACCGCCTCCGTTCCACAAAATAAAAAAAAACAAGAGAAGCTCAAACACTGAAGATAGTAAATAGTTTCCGTGTCGAAGTTTTGCAACCTCGCGGTCACCGGTGCACTACCCTGTTCGGTTGTGGCGATGAACGGATTAATAATAATGCTGGCTGATATTTGTGATTATTTTAAATTTATTCGGCAGCGTTGTATGTTACACGACGTTGAACAGGGAGACGTCTGTGAACGCTGAACTGTGAAGTGTACGGAAGGAAGCAGGCGTGACCTGTTTTCGGTGTGTACAGTTACGTTCCCTAGAGGATCCGAGGAGAAAAGAAAAAAGACAAGAGTAAATGTAGGTGAAGGGGAGTTCTATTTTTGGGATTTTGAGAACATGAAGGAATAAGGTCCGGAAAAGAATGGTGACAAGAACTTTGTAAACGAATAGAAGAAAAGCGTTTGGCAAGGTTAAAAAGAATGAGCAGAATTTCATTAGAATATGAGAAAAGGAAGAAATTTGAAAGAAGCAAGTTATTTGATGAAGGAATATGCATGATTTTCAGTTACGATGTAAGAAAATGGAGGTATCTTAGAAAGTAGAAAGGTTTGAGCGAGCAGAAGTTAATAATAATAATAATAACTATTAATTTCAGTAGTTATTTTTTTAACGTGTAGGCTCAACACCCATAGTTTCAATCATAAGCCAACGCAAAAACACAAAAAATATACAGGTACACAAAAAAGAAAATTGAACACTGAACAAACAAAATCGGAATAAAAAATATTATGATAATGATGATGATAAAAACAATAATAATAATATTATTTATTATTATTATTTAAAACGTAGTTAGAACATCTGAATTAACTTCTTGTTCGAAGAGACTTCAGCTGAGTTGCCCTTGCTTTCCAAATTGGCTCGTGTCTCCTCTTGACCCGTAAGCCTTTTAACGGAACTAAAACTTAGCCGAGACATGTAAAAGAGATTTAAAAAATCCTGGTAGCATAAAACTTTACCAGTAGTCCAGTGACAGAAGTACAGGTATTGCTAATGGAGCAGTCAACACTAAGCCAATACATTTAAAAAGAAATCCTCATTATTTGCGTTCACGTCCGCACACACACACATGGCTTGCGGGATTTGTGACGTCACGGATCAGGTAGTAGTGTGATTGCTGCTACCCCAACTGGTAAGCATTCGCTCTGTCCAGTGGCTCTGATGTAGGTACTTAGAAGTCAGCCGGCCAGTGCTTCTTGCGTTCGAGAACTTGAAGGCCAAGAACAAGTGCCAGTGGTCAGTGATCCTGAATACTATTCACGCAGCGTTAGTCCTGAGAGTCTTTGGTTCAGTGCCTGAAAGTGATGTGGTGTTGTATATTGTTACTTTAGAAACATATATTTACATGAGTGTGTAAGTAAGCTTCGTGCTGGTGATGACCTTGCAAGGTAAGTGGATGACCTGTTCAAAAATAAAAGAGGCACACTCACTGGGCCAGTTGTTAAATTTTTTCATGCCGACGAAACTGAAAATTTTTGAGTGATGTGTTATACATTTTGACTTTTCATGTGAGAATTAGATTAATTATCGCACTTCGCGATTCCGGGTTTCTTGGAATTAGCTGTGAGCCTGAAATTTTTTCTGAAGGTAGTTAGGAAAGTGCATTTTAAACATTAGCTCATTTGGGCCTAATTTCTTCGCTTATTTGACACCCCTTTACCATCTACATTTGTTACGGAATTACTGTGGATATCAGCTGGGAACAACCCAAATGGCACTGATCAGAGCTTAGTCTTCGTGGGCTAAATCTGTCACGTTATTTTAACTCCATTACAGCCCGTATCGCCACTGACGCCGCTCTGAGATGTGTGCGTCTTCTCATCCGGGCGCCTGGACTCGGATCGGACAAGAAAACGTAGACCTCTATAACCCATAAATACAAGTTAGGCCTAGCAGGCAGAAATTCCGAAATTTGAATTTTTGTATGCTTTAATATGTTTTAATGTGGTTTAATGGAAAGCCGAACGTAGTAATATTTTTTTTGACGTTTTGCTGACCGTGCATCTCAGCATATTTATCTCAGTAATTAACCAACTTGATGCGCAAAATTTTTGTTTTACAGTAAGTTTATTTCACGCCTCTGCATATTTCGAGCACGTGCTCATCAACAGGAGGTCAAAATTACATTATACAGCGTCTGGTATCATCACACCTATAGGTGGCCTTCCCGTGCACGAGACGGCCACCTATAGGTGTGATGATACCAGAGGCTGTGTAATGCAATTTTAACTTCCTGATGATGAGCACATGTGCTCGAAACATGTAGAGGTATGGAATAAACTTGTTGTAAAAAACATTTTGTGCATCAAGTTGGTTAATTACTGAGATAAAAAGTAGTAATGTTTGTCACAGGGCGCTTTGTAACAGCTGCCTTATTTTATTTCACAAACGACGTGAAAATTAGTAGGAGGCATTGAAAAGAAACACGTTGCATAATACAATTTGAACAATCTGGTCCATCTTTATTTTGTCACATAATCATTCTCGTAATTAAATATCTAGTGATTGTGAAAGATTTGTTTTTGTATTTCTAGAAAAATAGTGTTAATCTTACGTACATCAAGATATAATTACGAATAGGATCGGAATAAGACAGCAGGAGAAAGCGTGCTTAAGTCGGCCACTTTGTTCCTTTGATTATGAGTGCTGCTTAGAATATGTTGTTTTTCAACTAAGTTCAGAATCTTGATGATAGTGCACGTGTCTTTCCAAAACTTCGAATCTTCATCGTGGGTAGCAGTTTATACTAAGATGTTTTTAAAGAATATCCATTTTAAATATCGCAAGACATTACGCTAATTGCTAATATAACTTCCAGAAATTTATTCATTACATTTTTCTTGTTAACTCTTATGTGTGTGAAAATTGATATCTCACATTAAGGAAAGAAAGAGCTTGTAATGAGTCTGTAATGAGGATGTGTAAGACGAGCGTAATAGGAAGAGAATATTTGGACCTAAGAGGGAGAAATAATAGAAGGAAAGAATTTCACAACGAGGTGATTCATAATTTTTAATCTTCATCAGTTAATGGTCCATTAGGATGTTCAAGTCAAGGACGATGAAATTGCTGGAGCATGGGTCACGCAGGAGATGAAGGTGGAAAGCATAAAAACTGTAAGCGGAAAAACTTAAGAAAATTAACCGCCTGAAATAAGTGGACATAAATGGAAATATATTATTGAAATTAATCTAAAAGAGAAGTACGCGAGCGTGCGGTTTGGATTTACCTATTTTAGCGAAAACTGTAACGAAATATTTGATTTTATAAAAGGCACAGAATTTCCTCACCAACAATACTAATATTAGTTTCTCACTAAGGATTCTGTTCCATGGACCTAATTCAGAACCAGACATATGGATCAATTGTTAGAAAATCTGTGTTTTATGTGGGTTTATAAGAAAATATTTTGTATATTTTAATGCATGTTGACGAAAAAGAATTTGTAAAATTAACCGTTTAAAAATTACAAGTAATTGTGTAAATAAACAGCAGTAATATCAATGTAATTTCTATCCATCCGAAGCTTATGGCCCTGGAACTGCGATGGATGATGGCATTCGGAATGTGAGAACCATCTGAAATAAAACATTAGTGGCTTGACCTGGGAAGTACAAGTTTTTGCAAATGTGGGTATTTAGACTGTAGTCTTGTAGTCTAGTGAACGGAACATGCTACTTCCGTATCCAAAGTATTGCTGTCTTGAACTTCAATCCTTCTTAGGGTGGCAAAATTTCCTACGAATCTTTGGTAACAAACTCCCACCTTAGCCTAGAATATGTCGTAAACGGAAGGTCAGACTTGAAAATTTGTATGTAATATTTATGCCATAAATTGTTTCTTTTGGATTGGTCATCCTTGTAAATTAATGAACTATTACTTGTACTGAATTGTTCTTCGCGAAGCCATAGACCACACCGTAGCCTGTCACTTAAAAAATGCGGGCCATTAAGAAGCGAAGTTAAGATTCGTATCTGCTTTAGTTTTGTAGAAAGTATATATCCTGTCTGTTATTGAAAGTTAATGTACCGAGAGTTAATATTATACCGAAAACTAATCCATTTTTTATGTAATGAAATATTTTAAGTGTTTTAGATATACACGCCTAGTTTTTAGCGATTGGGGATTTAGGTGAAAGAGTCACAATTTCCTTAATCCAGTGAAGTCGACTCGTGATGCTCAGGTTCTATTCAGGTTTGTGGTGTTTCCAGGACCCAATTTCATTTAGTCAAGAGAATTTCGGTACATACTATAACTGAGTTTTCTGCTCCTCTAAACTTATTCACAGTACTACGAAATACACCATAAATTTTTCGTCTCCAGTGTTTTGAGTTTACCGATCTTATACATTTCTGACCACTGTATTGCAGCGACCAGCTCCCTTTCCTCGTGCCCTGGAAATCTTGGTTCACAAAATTTTCCCAGAAATCGTCCATCTACAGTGATGACATGCTTATTTTTCCTGAGTTAATCAACGTGAACACTGAATTTATCTCAGTAATTAACCAACTTGATGCACAAAAGTTTTGTTTTGCAGTAAGTTTATTTCATGCCTCTACATGTTTCGAGCACATGTGCTTATCATCAGGAGGTCAAAATTGCAGTACACAGCCTCTGGTATCATCACACCTGTAGGTTTGATGATACCAGAGGCTGTGTAATGCAATTTTGACCTCCTGATGATGAGCACATGTGTTCGAAACATGTAGAGGCATGAAATAAACTTATTGTAAAACAAAAACTTTGTGCATCAAGTTGGTTAATTACTGAGATAAATATACTGAGATGCAGGTCAGCAAAACGTCAAAATTTGTGAACACTGAAACTGTACTTCAGAAAGGCTCTCTAGCACTTCCTTCCCCTGATTTTCCAACTCATCACTCAACTCCCATCACCATACGCCCTTCATGCCCACAAATAATATAGTTTTAAAAGTTGTTAAATATGAAAAATAATCCACCAATGTCTTTACATTTCCCTTGACAGTAATAATCCCTATACCTTACGCGTGAGGCCTAAATTACCTTCAATGTGCTAATGTTTATGGCAGATGTTGTGGAAGTTCTATTGCTGAGAGGCAGACTGCGTTTTATCTTCATTAAGCAAATGGCTGCGGGCTGGATGACGACTGAATCGCTGTTTATTTCCTGGCATCCTTCTTAGTTTAATAACCCAAATGATACACTTTGAGGATTCTGGATGAAGAAGTTCCACATTTTGCACATATATGTATTCTTTTTAATTACTTATCTTATGTCCAAGTGTTAGAGTCTGCAATTTTTAGCACTTTAATCTTGTCTTTTCGAAATTAGGACATAATTGGCCTAACACAGAGGAATTTGTGAAGTGAGCATAGTACTGTTATAATTCATCAGTAGCAATTTCCCCGTCAAGTGACTGAGCAACATAACTTTCAGAAGCTAACCCACAACATCTTCTATTCTATAGAAAATAAAATCCCCTCATACTTTGAAATCATTTGTAATGCCACTCACAAACAAAGCTGTATTGTAACCTTGGGAAGGTAGGTGTCACTCAGTCACTCTGTCATCCAGTCACATATATGGATACGCGCCTGTAGTCTTCACAGTTTGAGAGCTGATAGATATTTCAGCATTCCGCAACTTTAATTGGAGGTTTCTTCGTGACTGCGATAGTGATTTTCACATTGATATTGATAACATGACAGCGACGCATAATACGAGTATTGTGACAACTAGCTTAGCCTTCAGAAATATGCGCAATTATGCCGCCACATCCCACACGACTTCTTTGTGTAGCACGTCTTATTTGTTAATTTCTACTATCGTCAGCTCAGAATGTAGTAATTTAATATCATGGGTGAATCTGGTTGAAACAGTAATATTGAACAGTGCTGACACTTAACGTGGTTTAAACATGTGTTTATCAAGCTCTGGACCTTGGATTAATCTCTGAACCACCAAACTAACTTACCCATTTTTTAAGTAATAGAGTGAAAAGCATTTTGATACAAGGCCTGAAGTTTAACGCTGAAAGCATGAACTGTCTCTTAAAACTTCAAATATCTGACATTCACTTAGTATATAACAGGTCACTATTGGCGTGTGGTATGCCTGTGACCTAATGATCTAGCTGTTATAAATCCGAAGGACATTGGTCTCATTCCTTGAAAATTTTAAATACGCCAGGCAATAGAGAATATTTATTATAATGACAGGATTGGAATACTCGTAATGCTTTGAGTAGAACCTTTCAGACAGGTGTTCAGACAAGACTTTAAATTGGACAAGTAGCCTGCTTTGTTTCTCAATAAAATTACAGCGCGAATATGAAGACATGCGCGGCTTTTGATGGAGTTTGAACCCTGACAAAGATTGGAGCTACATTGATTGTGACAGTTGTAGCTTCCACCAATTAATGTCAGAGCTAATGCAAAATAGCTTCTGCAGAAATGTAAGTAGGCTTATCAGGTAAATGCTACTGTCGTTATGTGCAACAAACATCTGCAACCTTTCTAAGAGTGGGTACATCACTTTTTGTAGTGTTAATACAACTAATAGACATCTCTAAGAATTGATTAGATCCTCATTGCAATAAAAGCACTAACACCGTTAGGAGTAAGTCTGGGTATTGGCATATATCAAACTTGCGTGTTAGTTTATTTTCTTGACATTTGAGAGGTTATGAAGTCTTTCGCTATTTTCGGTGGGTAACAAAACAGTTCTTATAACCTGAGTGCAGTTGCGAATAAATACGTGAAGACGATTTTTGGACTTAAGGGAGAAGCAATAACAGGAGGGCCATAAAGATATGTAATGGCGATTTCACGGTATTTACGCAATAAGAAGAAGTACTTGGAATGACTACAACAAAAAGGATGAGATGGGGGGGGGGGATGTATCGGGCATGGAGGAGGTGAGAATTAACTTAAAAGTTTAGATGTGAACTTGGAAGATCTGGATACATTCATAATGTAATTTAGAAAGCGGTCTAAACATGGGATGTAGGGGATGTGTGTTGTGTATTCCTGTGACTCAGAATGGCATGACACCTACGGTAATATATCTCCTTCGGGTTCCGTAATGTACCACACAATTTCTCGACCTGCTTCATATCTGTGGACGTAAGAGCTATGATCTGTGGAGTTAATGTACTTAGAGAGCTAGGGGGTTAGCTTGTTAGACGTGTCAGTGGCTCGATTGTAGTTGTTCGAGACGACATGTACGTGTTTGGCAGTGAGCGATAGAAGGCTTTAAGCGGCGTACTTAGCTCCTATTCAGTAAGCAGGCTTAGAAATGTTTTCTTTTTTTTTTTTTAGGACGAGTATGTCACATTGATTTACGCACAAATCGCCAACTTTATCTAGTAAGTGCTATTAAACTGTTTGTCTTCTGACGAACCTGGCAAAGGCTGAATACCGGGATTGTGTACTTGCTTGTGTTGGTCGTACGTATAACAGTTTATTTCGTCTTCAATGCGCTATAAATAATCTGCAAGTGGGGATGAACATACCACGTATTTATATTGTTCCGTTTGAACTCAACTGATCATCAGCGCTTGTAGGAGGTAATAGAATGAGTGAAAAGCCTCAATATTAACATTATTCAACTAACTGTGTTGAATTGTTAAAAAGGAGAAAATGAACCAGATGAAACATGCATCACGCAGAAAAGAATTGAGTCTGCAGTAAAATACGGGTTGAACAGGTACAAAAGAAGTTAACTGTCTCCAATACCCAGACACTGATAGCAGGTTAATAGTCAAATGGAGGCTATAAGTAACCATGCAGCGAAATTGTGGACTGGAGACTGATATTAATATTATATTTCTAAACTTTAGCCTCTCAATCTTGCCTATTCTCAAGATCCAATTACACCAACTTACCCAGCAATCATAAAGGAACTTTGTTCTTTCCAGCAGGTTTTAAATTTTTGAAGCATGGTAACAATCAAGAATGGAATATTCAGGACACGATTTAGAGTAGTCAGTGACATCAGGTCAGGAACGTTACAATGCAAACACCCGATGTGGTAACGAAGCAAATCATATGTTTTCGGTGGAAGCTGAAAAAGATTGTAAATACGTTAGTTAGAATATCGCATCATGCGATGTAGTTTCGCTTTACTATGAATATAGATATCAGTTAAGTTCTTCATTTTTCCAACTAATGCACACAATTCTTATAAAATTGTTAAGCGGCTAAAATCATTTAAAATTATAATAGTTGCTCCAACATGTTTCGGTTTACATAAACCATCATCAGGGAGCTCTCAGCCTGTGCTTCGCCAAAGTTACAATGTTGATATCGGTTACATATATCGTTATATGAAGTTATCGGTACTGTGGCTGCATATTTTGTTCAGTCCTGTTATGCGTGTGGATCGTGCACTGTGTGGAAAGATTTTAAGAGTTTAACAATTCTATAATAATTTGTGTGCATTAGTTGGACAAGTAAAGATCTTAATATTATCAACATGCACGGTGCAACTACGAAGATTATAGTTATCAGGTGTCTGCAGTTTAACGACAAGTATTAAGTCTTCCGCCCATTTTTCGCAATCTCATATCCATAATTTGTTAAGCATTTCGTCCTTTTGCTAACCCAGCGATAGTAAAATCTTTGCTTAAGACACGACTCACGACACACAGACCTAATTTACTACACCCAGCTTTCAGCTAAATTCTGTAATTTTTGTGCACTGTACTTTTACTTGTGTTTCTTCTACAGTCGGTATTGTAAAACTATATAATGGTGTAAAAATGTACGTACAGGGGCTTCCTTTTATTGCCACACCGAGCACGGCAGTTTTATCGCACAGAAAGCCTGCATCCTCAGGGACTTCCGCAAAAACTGCGTTGTACAGGAAGGCGGTAAAAGACACGCACTGCCTGTCAACATAACAATTGTTTTTTGTGTGTCAGAAAAATCATCATCTTTCTGTTCAACACTAGAGTCTTGTACTGAAAATGATTTAAGCCAACGTAAGACAACTAGCTGATTTTGGTTGTGATCTTAATAAATAGGGCCCAAATAACTGGTGAATGTTTGTCCCTGAAGTAGATACTTCGACTTTGAGTAGAATTAAAGGAACTGCACGAAACGTTTCGTCACTGCACGTGGCATATTAGTTGCATATTTCTCAAAACCTACAAGCTACTCTGTACGTTCGGACACACACAGGAATTTCTTGTACTGGGGTAGAAATGAAAGTTGTTGGCTTGCTTTTAAAGAAATGCCTGTTTTCTACATATTTATTCTGCAGTTACTTCTCAACTACAGAATCTAACAGCGCGAGACACTAAAATGATTTGGTATCTAGGTTATGTTAGTTCAACATGTATGGGGAAACAGATATGCCCCACAAAGAGATCCAGTGAATCCACCTGTTTCCCTGGAAAAAAATTCGAAACCAAGACTTCTTGTAAATCCGAATTTCGTCTCGCTCTTCTATAATTCCTTTACTTACCGTGTGTTTAGGTTTCACTCACAGAACGTATTAACCACATTTTCAAATGCAAGTTACACGTCTGTGTCTGAAAATGTTAAATTTTCGCATTTACTGCGTCTTGCCTGAAGGCGTCAATTTATGTTGTAGGTCGTACATACGGAGAAGTGTGATGGAACGCTGATGGCGAATAAACGTGGCAATTTGAAGCCCCATCTTGTCCTATCTCTGTTACTGGAAGTGAACGTATTTCTGTTCGCATCTCAGGACGTATCTAAAACACGATATAAAGTACAAACATGACAAGAAGGAAAATGGTTCGCAACAAGGTGCAACGTTTCACAATTTCGCTATATCTGTAAGACGCTTTACATGTTTCAGACGGTTTTTCCGTCCATCATCGGGAGCTCAAAACTGCACATACAGCGTCAAGTATTTGTCAGACCAATACCTGACGCTGTACGTGCAGTTTTGAGCTCCTGATGATGGACGGAAAAACCGTCTGAAACATGTAAAGAAATTGTGAAACGTTGCATCTTGTTGGTTATACTGTGCGAATATATTAGCGGTGCACGGACCTATGATTGTTAAAAAGGAAAATGTTATTTAATGTACTGTGGTAACCATAAGTTTTAAACATACACATATGACGAATCGCAACAACCCATTATCCAATTGAGACTAGGCAGTTAACAATACACCATAATAGAGCAAATATCAGAGATATTAAGCCTCTATGTTGAAATCATAGAAGACTTTCAGAACATCTTTCCGTGCCGCAAACAACTATAAGCCATATTAATTAAGCTGATTTTTTTTTTTAAATTTCCAATACGGGATTTTTATGGCGTCTTAAGCCGTAGGCCGACCGAGTCTCAACTATACTACTTGCTTTCCTGAATGCTTTAGTTGGTGTCCTAAGCCTGCTTAAGTTCTTAAAAATGAAGTTTTTATTAGTTTCGCGCCTTCCTGTCTAAGGAGATGGTTTTTGCCAAATTTTATCACTGAACTTATGGATATATACAAAATTCTTTATGCATACATGTCGAGTATATTTATGTTATAATAGGTTTCATACTGAAGTTGTCTATGTGATAGGTACATTGCGTTTATCTCTTCTTTTTTTTATGACTTTCATATTGTGTCTCTCGTCCACTTGTTTATGCGTCTTTTTACTTCCTGTTCGGTACAGTGTGTGAGTTCCTTTCCTTTGTTCCTTATCAGATGCAACAATACTTTCTGGGAGTTATTACATTTGCCAAGCGTGCCAGAAAATCCTTAACAAAATATTGATATAATAATCAACCACTACCAAAGAGGAAAACTGTGTTCTCTAACGTGATGCACTACAACCTGGTAGAAGTGTACTGACGTTTAAAAAGAATCTCCTTTCGCAGTCATCACAGGAGATGATATTGAAGTTTACTGATCATGACCGAAATACCAGGTTTTATCTGAAGTATCTACACACATCTAATAGACTTCACGGCGCCAAATACTGGAACAGAATAATACTCCATACACTGCATTATTACCACCGTTTGGAGAATCTTAGTTGTGTCTTATTTCTCCTCTGGTGGAGAATGGACGTGCGTAAATACAAGATTCGATATCGGGCTTTAGTGTTGCATACGAAATTATCATTACCAAGAATCAGTAAGTTTGTTTAAGACGGACGTAAGTTAGGACACTGGTTTTACAGCGCTTTCCTTTTGTCAGTTCGTTCTGTGTGTCAATAACGTGATGGCTCAGCCAACATCTGTGAAAGCTTGCGAACCCGAAGAGGATTTACTTTTATGTGAGCAGCAGAAGTACACCTGACGTCTCTGATTTGTTAATTCCACTTCTATAGTTTAAATAAACTGACGGAATTCATGTTTCGTGCGTCTGATTGAAAAGTCATTGTGTCTGCTTGAAGGTGACGTCTATCAGTGTAAGTAGCTACATTGAATGTGAAGTGAAGCAAATTGTTGTTTATCTGATGTGCCTGGTTCACTACGGTTAGTCACATGACGTGTGTGGCCTTTGATCTATATCTTCAATTAACAATTTTCTTGTCTGATAATTCAAAATAACTTCAATGCTGAAAGAATTATAATTCTGGCGACTGAAGGTCATGAACTTCAAAAGTTAATACCTGCAGGGCATCAAACCTTGTAGAGAGCTGTGTAGAGGAACACCAGGTTTCAGCACCGCAATTTCTTCTAACAAATAGAGCGGAAAGGAAGAAAATACTCGAATAATTCCTTAACTATATACTTATCTGTAGGTTGTTTGTCGTCATTCGGAATGTTTTGATCGTTATGAACAATATAACGGGAGAATAAAAACTACATGTTTCTACAGTTTCTTCCTTCTTTGTAACATCAACTTTGTAAAACATCGAACTGATTAACGAATACCTAGCGCTTTGGCCTAGTTACGTTGGTGCTGGGTTCCAAACTGTGCCGGGCTTCCGGATACGATATTTTAGTGTTTTTTTTTTGCATATTCGGGATTTTGACATCAAATAAGGAAAAAATTCTGCTTCCAATTCAGTGCCCATTAACGATTTGTAATCATCTTCACATCTCATTCAAAAACAAATTATCCGTAACTCACAATTTTATAAAATTCGATCCTGAGTATGACCACTTAAAGCAGGGCTGGCCAACATGCAGCCTTCGAGGGAAATATTTGCGTCCCTCGGTCACCTGCATAGTTTCAGTAATACAATTCAGCAGATGTAATATAATAGGTATACAGTACGTAATATGGCAAAATGATTGGCAGAGTAATGTTCATAAACTGTAACTCATCACTTTTAAGAGAGCACACATTCAACCACTATTTCGTTTTGTTTTACCGAGCACAGTACGACCTACTGCCTTGTCATTCAAAAGTACATTTGGCGTTATTTATTGTCTATCTATGTAACATGTATGTATATATATATATATACATACACATAGATACATGCATACATATACACACACATACACACATACATACATACATACATACATACATACATACATACATACATACATATACGTGCGGCCTTCGTACGAGTCCTTAACGAATTATGTGGCCCTCCTCTGGGTTCAAGTTTGCCAGATCTGATTTAAAGGATCAAAACATCAGTGTAAGCCATTGTTTTTGACATTCAGAGAACCGTGCATCGTGATATATTCTTATGATAAAAGCCAACGAGATGCACTATTTCCCAACCATGTTTTTGTAAAGAACTCTACATGTTTCGGACAGAATTGATGTCCATTGTCGGGAGTCTTAATACTTTATTCACAGCAGTTGGTATTTGTCACGCTAGTTATGTTGACTCTCTGCTAGCAAGGTCATCCTGACCTCGCTAGCAGACAGTCACCATAACTACCGACGTGCTGATAAGTCCTTAGCCCGACCAGAAAGGAAACAAGCTCGGAAGTATGTCAGGGACGCGCGCGATTTCAACAACAATGAGACGCGAGCTGTCATCAAGCTTTTTTCCTGCAAGGCAAGGCAAGGTGCCGAAGGAAATTCACGCCATTCTGACAGAAACATTAGCTTTTTTCCTTCCTGGTCGGGCTAAGGACTTATCAGCACGCCTGTAGTGTGACAAATACCAATTGCTGTAAATACAGTATTAAGACTCCTGATGATGGACAATAAATCTTTTCGAAAAATGTAGAGTTCTTTTTATCAAGATAAAGTTGAGAAATAGTGCATCTCATTGGTTTTCATTATGAGAATGTAAGCCATTGTTTCAACAAAACCTCCAATGCACAATTATAGAAGCTAAATTATACTTCTTCTTCTTCTTCTTATCATTATTATTATTATTATTCAAAATTGTAACTTAGCCTATAAAGTTGTGAATTGGATTGTTGGTTGAAAAAAAGCTAATAAGAATGTAATCCACAGAGTGGGTAACCTCAAAATACGAGTATAAGTTGCTAGACTGTCTAGTTGACGCACATAAACAACTGAGTTGATGGTTCTTTTCCGCATTATTAGCACTGGAACCACCCGACAACCGTTAAAATTCTAATTTCTTTTTTCAAACGGCTTAGGGAGTCGACATTGTTTCTTCGTGGAACTGAGGAAGGCGCGTTAAGAACAGGTGGGTGTGTGGGTGTGTGGGTAATGCAGCTTCCCGATCGTGCGGCTCTTAACTATTAGCATGACGCTGCGGGTTGCACGTACTTGGCGGGCTAAAAGTAGAGCCTAATTTGATGCTTGCTGATAATCACACAGGATCTCTCCAAAAGTACTCCATGAAGGATTTTCGCCATCTTATTTCTAACTTGCATTTGGTGATTTTTTTTTGTGTGTCACTTTACATTCTCATAAACGGTACTTTTCCATCGCCTTTCGGGCAAATACTAATCTCTAGTAAACCTTAATAATATACAATCCAGTCTAATGTACGAATGTGTTGGTATTACAGCAACACAAAGTACACGATACGTGTTAAAAGCCAGCGCATTCTCCTCAGGTTTGTTAGAGGAATTATAAATGCACATCACTGACATTGTTCATGAAGAGAATTACATGACAATTTAACATATCCTTAAAAAGCCATGTAAAAATATCGAGCGAGGAAAATATATATTAAATTTAAAACATATTTCTAATTTTATCTAGGATTTTCTTTGCAGCGGTAGGTTGGTTGTTATGTAATCCCTAAAGAATCACACACACACACACACACACATATATATATATGTGTGTGTGTGTGTGGCACAGTGGTTAAAGTGCTGTGCTACAAATCGGAAGGTCGCCGGTTCGATTCCAGATGGTGTAATTGGAATTTTTTATTGACATAATCCTTCCGATCCCACTATGGCCCTGGGGTCGACTCAGCCTTTAACAGAAATTAGTACCAGGAGCATATCCTGGGGATAAAGTCGGCCGGTGCGTAAGGCTGACAACCTTACCACCATCCTGTGCCTTTGTCATGTAATTTGGAATCCTTAACTTCCTGGAACCGTCTGGGCCGCTCCAGGCCTGTAACGTCAAGTGCGAAACCACAATTCTTAGCAGTGTTGTTTGTCACAACGACAAACTACCTCGTTATATGTACTCGAGACACAGAAGGCAGAGCAGGTTGTAGTTGTGACAGTGACCGTGGGATGCACACATGAGGAATAAGCACTGTAACGTTCCCGTAGTTACCGGATCTTGTGAAATTGCTGGGACCAATGCACGGGATCTCGCTCTGCGTTTTCGTGGTTGACATCATCCAGACTCTAAAGTGTTTCGATTGAACCAGCGTCTGTGCTTGGGAAGATGCCTAACGCCTACTGCTTCTGAGAAAGCAGGTCCGGCAGTGTCTCTATACACTAGCCAATGAAGATGGCACAATTGCAGTTGTGGAAAGATAAGCTTGAAGCTTATTTGAAAATGCAGGAGAATTAGGAGTATCAAAACCGATGTTCTAAGAACATCTTGAAAGTAAATTCAATTCATATCACTGTTAGCGAAACGCACAGCTCATGTCAGACGTTTGTCCTCTATATTACTATACGTGTAACAGCGAGACGCCCTGCCTTGATTATTTGATATTTTGAGCTATATGTATGTATGTCTATCTAAACAACTAAATTCCTCAGGATATATTTTTAAAATCACTTGAAAACAAGGACTTACGCTATGGAGAACTTCTGCGCTATTCCTTTATGCCTTGTGTACATACATACTAAATGGGGTAGTCATCTCACCGAGGGTCACATTGTGCTGAAAGGTTCCTGTCTCTTATTGTTACTATGTGCTTCATATATTGCGTCTGAGTTAATCTCCCTATTGTTGGCAGTAGCCGTGATTCAACGTGGGGGACAAAGAAATATTTTGTTCCTGCTGTAATCCTACTCAGTTATATTTTAATACATTTGAATTAATTATTAAATGTAGCTGTAGAGTAAGGTAACACTTGTATACTGTATATAGGCTTAATGCCCAAGACTGCTAAATGCCCCCCCCCCCACTTTTGCGCGAGTATCAAAGATCAGTATGAAGACTCATGACATTAATAATAGAAGAAATGTGTGAAGACGTACGGTTTCCTTTTTAAAAACTTCACTTATTAAGTAAGAATAATCCATTATTTTCTTCTGTCAACGCACAAAAGAGTATGTATTAATAAAGAGGTTAAATTCTTCTCATATTATTGATGCTGTTTATGAACTTTTATAACAAATTTATTTAAGAGATTAATATAATTCTTTCTTATTTACAAACATTAAATAATATTTTTTTTTTGAAAACGTGATAATAGAAATATTGAGTACCTGTGGAAAGCCGCAGGAAACACACGTACTTTGGCCAGATTAATATTAATACAATAAACTCTTTCAAAATACGTCGGAATTACGAATACGAAGCCGAATATTAAACACAACAAAAAGCCATTTTTTAATACTTTATTTTCTTGAGATCTGCTATATTGACTACACACTTCACTGCGTTTTTGTTAGCTTCTTTTATGCCAACTTCTTTGTAATAACTTTAAATTGTTTGGATATTGCTTTATCATAAACAGCTCAATATACTCTTCTTGGGATATAGGCTTATCGTTGCTTCAGACCTGTACATCTTTTAATAGTTGTTATACCTATAATCTACTTGAAAATTAACATTTTTTTATCTTGTCCACAGAGATCTTCAAAGTTTGTGTGTGTGTGTATATATATATATAAATAAATAAACAAATAAATAAATAAATAAATAAATAAATATATATATATAGTAAGACTCAGAGTCAACAGCGATTATATTCTAAGCAAACTTGAGTAGTTAATTTGCCTAATGAAGTCACGACGTGTTTTCATGGTGGAAGTAAATTTGTAAATAGTATTTGAACAAATTTAATGCTTCAGAGAGTTCAATGCAAGATCAAGAAAGAAACGCAATCTGCGAAAGTGCAGGATTTCGCAAATGCCTAATGGAGATTCGATTTAACTTCTTACAGCAATCGCGGTAGTTTTTCCATATCTTGCCCATACGAATACCAAATAGAAAAAAGTAGTCATTTGGTAACATAAAGCAATTTTCAACATGCAACGATTTATCATTATGGGCAGACACCGTAAAAGGCAGAGCCCAGCTGGAAGACATGACCGTTACAAAGAAATTGTGCGCTAGAGAGTTTGAGGGCCTTTATCGTTGAAAATGATGTCTAAAGATGTATGTCAAATTTTATCTCTTTCTTGTTGAACATTAACAAAAGCACATGTCTTATATAAACACGATTAAGTTATAATTCTAGTCATACATTAGTGTGAACAGCATAATAGAAAAAGCTAAGTGTAACTGTTAATATCTTCCACTTCCCGTGAGAAAACATGAAACGTGTCAATCTTATGTTTATTGGATCGTGCATCATCTTGATAGTTGAATAAAGAGAGAACAACTTGATGTCACTTGCTTTTTTTTATTTCATTATTTACTGCTCAATATGTTTCGGATGTTAATACATCCATCCTCAGGAGCTTGCGACTTATTTGATGAGTTATTTCATGGGTTGTATTGTTCTGGTTCGATGTGTGTTGGTGTT
>Ga0131853_10010128_pt1 | contig 17255 bp, 10 predicted proteins | sample TergutLab28metaG_FD_92764 | JGI IMG/M metagenome (GOLD analysis project Ga0131853, IMG submission 92764) | Labiotermes labralis P1 segment gut microbial communities from Petit-Saut dam, French Guiana - Lab288 P1 (version 2) (version 2) | ecosystem: Host-associated > Arthropoda: Insects >... | reverse complement strand
TTAACCTTTTGGCGCCGGAATTATTTTTTTAATTTTAGCACACCCTGTATATAAAATGTGAATAATACAGAAACCAAATACGTTAGAATTATGAAACAAACTGCATTTTGAAGAGAAAAAAACTGATAGTATATACCACGTTTAAAAATATTCAGTACTTATATTTGTTGAATAAATATATAAAATGCAACTTTAGAGGTTAGCGGTGCAGTACGACCACTATAGTTGCCATTAGGCGTGAAGAGGTTAATTTTATATTTCCACTTTTTCAAATAACGGAGCATATCAGAATTTGAACTTCGTTTTGTTACACCACCCTTTTCACGTTTTCATACGTACCTGTATAAATATGGTCTATAAATGAACTGCTGCAAACAGGACTTTCAGCACTGTAGACTGGAAACCTTACCCGCACTCCTTGGCCATATTACACTCAAGGGTACTGATTATATGGTCAATTGAAAACTATTAGGGAAAAAATCTTACGTCTTCAAATCCAATGGGATTTCATCAATGACCTTTATTGTTTCAACAGATAATTGATCTTTATAAACGAGAACCAAATCAGTTCCAGGGTTTTCTTGCGATTCCAAGGTAAAAAAAAATTTTTTCCTTAAGGTGGAGTTATTCCCATCAAGTACTACAGATACTGACATAATTTATAAATATTTGTCAATGTTTATTTATTCACCACATAACAATGTCACTCAACCACGGGCTTTTACATTTGACCGTGTTGTGACTGCAAGTGACCTACCTCTGATCCTCAGGTACAGTAGACTAAGGTTAGGCATTTTTTAAGTAGTTTATAGCAAACTCTCGTTCAAATGTCAACAGCCTTATTTTATGTCAACTCAATACTCGCGATAGGTGCAACTAAATAAGCGCAGGTATACGGCGCAGAGTTTTCAGTTGGTCTTGAGCATGATTTTGTGGCCAGAGGCAAGCAAGAGAGGTAGGACGACATGACTGAGAAAAGCTAAAAGAAAATGTAAAGAGAATAAGGAGCTAGATTAATCTCTGCATTCCTCCCTCAGGACCTGAATCATCGAACCTCAACAGACAAAGTAAGTGGTGGTGATGATGATAAATAGATGCTAGCGACGGATTCCGTTAGCTACCTTTGGGAATAACGAGGTGGTGATCAGTTTTTCCTTAATTACCTGCACTTACTTCTATAGAAGAAGTTTGAACCATGGAGTAAGACACGTGGCCTATTGGTTATGTGGTTACATGCAAGTTTCACAGAGAAACAGACATGATTTTGAAGTGCAAGTCTTTTGAGATATTACACAGCGTGGATACGTATATTTTTCCATCTTTAGTAAAGCACGTACACAACAATATACAATGCGTCATAACCAAAACTCTTGAATTTTATTCCATATAAATCTGAGAACCCTCCACAGACGCGACTGTATCTAAAGCACTGACAATATTAATTAATTCTTTCATTCATTTGCTTGTCCTTTCGTTCTTTCGTTCATTCTTTTCCTAGTCATACGACAGATCCACAACCTCCTCCAAACCAAGTTCTCTAATAATTGCGATCTATTGCTTCATCTTTCATTTTACAGAACCCCTCTTTTCCTTCAGTTCATCCAGTAGCTGCATAAGTATTCTTCCTCGCCTTTCCGTCACTTCTGTCTTTCCCTCAATAATATGTTTTACAAGAATGATTTTATTTAAATTTATGTAAATCCAGTTGGGACTCCTAAATTTTATTGTATATAGGATGAACTTCTCTTTCTTGAACCTATACGGTACTTCATTTTTTACAGGATCCGTTCACCTGATATTCTCCACATTTCTCCAGGCTCACACTTCAAAACCTTCCAGATGCTTCTCATCTAATTTTCGAAATGTCCAGGTCTCACCATCATAAAATCTGTGCAGTACTATTCATGCTGTAAAAATAAATCACCTCATGTGTTTGCCGTCATGAAGCGGCTGTGTCATTTATGACTCTGATTCAATGTTACATATCGTTCGAACATATGCCACAAAGAAAGAAGTGTAAACTAAAGAAATGCGTTAATTCATTACCCCAGAAACCACCATCACTACACGAGAAGTTTTAGCGGTGAGCAGCACAGTAACCCGGTACTCCCACTATCGCATTACCAGGACACAATTTTAGGTTATTACATCTCCTGTAGTCTGTTCTTGAAACCGGAGAAAAGATGGTCAGATAATAGTCAGCTAGTTGGTTAGGTACTTTCAAAAATACAAAATTAGATGACAACTGCATTTTAGATGACACAAAAATCTGATACACTCCTTCAGATGGAGTACAGACTGAACATGACCAGTTTATTAGGTACAATGTCGTGTAGTCTGTTTTAGTCTTCAAGATGAATGCTTCCAACCCGAAAAAGGAGGACGCTAGTCAAGGCGTCATATCCTCAAGGCGTCACATCCCTGAATGGACTGCGTGATCCTGAAGATGAAGGCATTACTATCCTTCGAAGCCTCTGTAACTACTTACTAATTGACACGGCGTAACATCCCAGTAAAAAGGAAACTTCAGTAGCAATCAAATCTCACACAGACTTTACTGTTCGTGTCCCAAAGCACAACATGTTTATTTCATAATTAATAAAGGAAATACTTACGCAGGCCGCAGAAACTTAAGTAAACGTTCACACATTTGTTGCACCTGTGACGTTCGTGGCTCCACCAAACATTATCAGGCTCACTACTAACGGTCCAATTTGCGATTTACAAGTAACGGGCGGGTATCTCCCTCTCAGAAAACTTTTTCACACTTTCCTTAGAAAATATGGAGTTCTTTCAAATTTCCTGGTTCTATAACGGGAACTCACGGTAATAATAATGTGCCTAGGCCACAATATAGATTATATGCACTTATTTCACTTGTACATTACGTACTTGTTGAAAAAAAACAAATTCTATTTCTGCGCGAAAAATTAAAAAATATGATTGTTATAATACGAAAAGAACATGAGAGTGCCGGTACACACATTTCGAAATCAGCGCTCAGTGTGCGTTGTATATTATCCATGAGTTACGTGTTTCGTCATTGTTCAAATGCAAAAATATGTAGGTCGGATTAAACAGCTCCAAATTTGATGTAACGTTTAAATGTTTTGTGTGCTGCGTCGCTTGTGAGAAAATCGACATTTTTAACTGTCAGTTTCATGTTAAACAGAATTTATGTTCGGACCACACAAAACAAAGTTTCATTTATAAATATTATGTTCTGGCAAGTGACAATGTATTTGTATAAAAACTCATAAGTAGCTGTAAAATAATAGTACATGGAGAAACTAAAGTTGTTTTTTTTTATTAAAGAAGCCACATGTTAAGAGAGCAGTGATTTACAATTCCACACATAACTTCGGGCCCTAAATGCAGATAAATGGGTTACCTTCGTGTCCAGGGCCGCTTCACTATCGCAGAAAGGGTGCCTGGTAAAAAGTGAAGAGGAGGCTGTGGGTACCCATGGCCGACTTGATAGCGGTGGAGCAAGAAATATTTGCCTGTTTTGGGAAGCGAACCCCAAATACCGGGTCGTCCACATCTAGCCCAGTCACTACAATGACTCGGCTATCCCAGCCACCAACAAATTATACTTGTACTTAGGATTATCTACCGTCTGTGTACAATACCGAAATAAAGACTGATAATTCTGAACTCGTGAGACGCTAAAAATGCATATCAAGATGAGAAAAGCGATACACATTGAAATAAAAATTCTGAACTACAAGGTAACTGCTTCTTTGGATCTCGAATAGATCCATATAAAACAGGTACACATTCACTGCCGGATGTACAGAGGACAATTCTACGGTGAAGCAAGGTCAACTCTGACATGAAGATTAATCATCAATTAAACTGGAGAGAATCATCAATCACATAACAGTACCTATGTCACAAGTCTACATATGAGCAAACAGAAAGATAATTCTGTGCAATCCGTCTTATAGAGCTGCGCAACCACTAAAACCTACGCACATAACCAATGAATATAACTACTCGCATTTATCGTACACAATAACATTACCTTAACGTTCCACCCTAACTCTCATTTATATAATCAATCGTGCACCCTCTCCCTTCTAATCCAACCACCTCCTAATTATTTTTACACATATATACACTCACACAATATGAAGGTTTAAAAAATCAATGATATCCACCCTCAGACTCAGTCTAGTCATCATCCCTTAACTCTCGGTACCTACTGGCTGGCACTTGAGGGAAGCGAGGGATGATTTTACCGCAAAGCGTGCACGTGTTGTATGAAGGGCTGAAAGGGTGGAGCAGGAATATGATTTCCCCAATGACTATTATTTAATTGGGAGCGTCAAACTTAATAATATTTCCATCAGTTATTTTTCTTGTTGTAAATGCAAGTGTGATGTAATGGGGGGAGCTCAGTCGCAAAGTGGACAATTCTGAACAGCTGTCAATCTTCAATAAAAAGTAATGTAAAACTGCGTGGTGTGCCAAAGGAATTTCAGCTATCGCAACAATCTACAGTTGTTACTGTAACGAGATTATGCAACACATAAGAAAAACTGATAAACTAAGTCAGAACCTTCCTTACCCCGTGCATATTAATGTGACGGAACACATGCTAAACACCCCATTGATCCCTCCGTAACATGGATGCAGCACCATTTCCTACTTGCATAAAGAAACCCACTCTCATGAGGCAGGAACTGTCTTAAGAAAGAAATTACTCGCCGATTATGGAACCTGGAAGTTTTATGAAGCAGTTCATTTTTATACCGTTCGCTACGTCATATAGACGAATTTTTTATACCACGTCAGTAAACACAATATTTGAGTACCATCTTTACTTACATAAGATTTTCACCTACATGTTTCCAACACAAGTATCTTCTGCAGGGAGATCTTTCAACAGTCAGGAGTGTGGGGCCAGCAATTTTTTTAATTATGTAGTAAATGCAAAATTAATAAAGTCCAACTGCATAAAATATATGAATATTACAATAAAAGGCCAATAGTCTGGACTGTGACGGTGCGGCACACCTCCAGTAATCCAGCACAAAAAGTTACAAGCCCCGGTGAGCAAGCTTCGGACAAAACGAAAACACTCGTGGTAGCATCACTCGACACAAAAGATGCGTAGCGGAACCGAATCACCTCACGCCCACACGCGTGATTTCAGTTCGCCTTTTTCCGTTATGATCCTAAGTATTTGTAAAATCCCGACTTTTTTCGATTTGAATTTTGAATACTTCTACCTATCCGATCGTACAGACAGTGGACACCAAAGGCGAATGAAAGTGTTAACGGCAGTAAGGGTGTGTAGGGAGGGGGGGGGGGCGCGACATTGACAATGGCAAAGAAATTAGAGGTTTTTATGTTTCTCCTAATAGTCCGACATTACAGATAGTCTGATCCGCCCGATGTTCCGACTGTACTGTACCGTTTCTAGTCAACTCTACTAAGTTGAAATGTGTATTTGAGATTGTAACAGAAACTGAACAATTGTAAAACTTTTGAACACAAGAGTTTTGAAAGGAGCAATAGTTACGGTGTTCTGTTACTTCTACTGTTTTCTTGTACATTCTTCCATAATTCGTACCTTATTAATACTATTGTTGTAGTAGTTGATGTTGTTGTTGTTCTTGACACACTGTAATTTCTTCAATTGTGCAAACACATATCCTTCGAAGGCTGATTATAGTACATGTCGTCTTTTCGTGAATTGTGTAGTCTTAATAATAATCCTATGTGTATTATATGCATCGGAACGTACATGATGAAGTTTGCTACATTTCTACTGCTAGTTTTATTTATTTGGTGTTGTTAATTATGGCTATCCACATATTTCTTGTCGAATTTCCTACGCTGAGTCTTGGGTGTGAAGGATATATTAGTTCTCGTGATGTCAGTGCAGTGAAGTCCGTCATTGTTATTTATTTCGGCGTATCTACATGATCCATCTTGAGCACCTTCTGCTCACTTATCTTGCTTGAAAGGCCTGACACTGGATCCGATCCTGAGCAATACATCCTATTTAACATCCTAACACTCTACCCTTTGAGACACATTTTAACATTATCTTCGAATCTACGTCTAGCTTCCAGTTATCTTCTTCCTTTCGGGTTTCTTGACTAAATTTATACACGCTTCTACGCGTGTTACATTCCTCACTCACTTCTTCCTCACATATTTCATGTCGTCAATACATTTTTGTCTTACTATAAAAAAAATTGTTCTATGCATAATGCAAATCATATAGCTCATCAAAGACTACTTTACCCTGGAACATATGACACCGTGAAGCTTGATAGATTGGTTGGAAGTGCTGCCTCAGCTTTCAGCTGGACATCTCCCATTAAATCACTTTAAGTCCCCTACTGTTTCCACTCTTAAAGCCAAATATACTCTAGCTAATTTATTCTCGTAATTTTTAATCCGTATTCTTAGTTTGGAGCCCACGACCGAGATTATCCACACTATGTCATATAACATGCTATATACCTTAATCTTTACAAGTTTCTACACCAGACGAGAAGACAAAAGATTTTAAACCAAATAATAGCGAGCACTTTTACAACACAATTCGTTGTTAATTTACTCGTAAACTTAAACTTGATTCTGGTAGTATTTTGCTGTTCCTAACATCTGAAATCTGAATATATTCCGTGGATTTATTATGTGTGTAACGTGACTAGTCCTCTACCCTGATTACCAAATGCTGCCTGCGATATGTATACGTTGTTCAAAAGTTATTAAATCCAAATTATGGTAGTTTATTATATCTGTGCTTGAAAGCAAGAAAAATAATCGAATATTTCTTTAGCAGCAGCAGCAGGATTAGCGGTTCTCAGACCGCTGTGCCAAATTGCGGCGATTAGTAAAAGGAAATTTCCTCTGCAGTCGTAACCATGCATCTTTCGCGGCCGGTTTAGTAACAACTCCAGAACATTAGTATGGACGATGGATCCATTGGGGACGCATAAGTTATAATAATTCAAATGGCGCAAGACAGCTGGCTTGAAGGGCCGAGAAAATGGTTACTTTGAGAAGAAGGGAGAGTGAGCAGGAGCAAAAGGCGCTTCCTTCTCAATCCAGTAACTTACAGAACTAAACTTGTAGAAAAAGTTGTACACCTACTTCCATTTGTGTAACGGTTTTATTACTAAGTGTTTACGTAACGATACAAGTGAGCAAAAGCAGAAAATTGTTTTTAAAGTCGTAACAAACATTGTTCATGCCATGAAGGTGCTGCACAATTATTGTGACAAGTTTCATTGAAAAATAAAATAAATTCACGACTATTTTGCTTCGAAAATTTATCCATCTTCTAGTTTTTGCAAAAGAACCAAAAAAACATAACCTCTCGGAAGCTGTATCTGCTCCCATTCATGAGCGGAAAGCTACACAGCTGGGTCCGTTACTAACAGCTCTTGACATTGGCAGCGTAAGCAGGGACTAATTCAGAAGCTACTTCAGCAGTCAAACTGTAGCATGTCATCGTAGGAACTCCAGAGAATAAAATGTACGTATCTCGGTAATACATTACTATAAATTTGTGTAACATTCTTCTTTAAAAATACGTGCACTCTTCGTCTTAATACTTCAGAGCTATAACCTTGTCTTGTGTTGGGATATGCGATGTGTGCAGGATGACACAAACGTCAAGAACAGCGACAAACAAAACTAGCGAGTATGACCCATCTTTAAGAAGGTTAAAATTAAAAATTCTTTCACATAGATCGCTTTAATATAGCAGACCATCCATTGTTATTCTCTAAATGCAATGCATACATACTGCGTACTTAACAAAAATATGCTGCTTGTCACGCTGACTTTTTATTAAGATCTGTAGATGATACAAAAACAGTGAAAACTTCCTACATACTAACATCGACAGGTGACACAGAGATACTAATTCATGTGACGAATGGGAAATAAATCTAGGTAATGTAAATTGTGCACAACGTACACCTCCCCATTTTGTACTTAGTTTCTTGTCTCGCCCATACTCAGTGAAAGATTTTTCTTACAGTGAACCCTACAAGTAATCCATTGTCTTTTTCCTTTTCTTACATTAATATATTACTGAGTACGCATAAATTCGAAACATTTGCAGCAAGATACAAATGTGACCTCTATTTAAATATTCACTTTGTGGTGAACAGTACACACTTTGCATCTCTATTATCAAGAACAACAGGTTAATGTTGTTTAGCTAAACAATCGCTGTTTATTAAAAACATTACAAGAAACGTGTACAGCCTTTTGAGTCCATTTCGTTACATTTTTAGGACATAAAACAAATTCTCCAACTGAAAATCAGTACAGTAACAGTACACCGGAATATACCACTATGGATTCCCTCCGATTTCTCATATATGATCTAGTCCTAGTCACTATTCACAATCATTCTCGCTTATCACTCGTCGTTATATCAATACTGTAGCTGAAAGAAGGACGTCAAATAACAGCGATCAAGTTATCATCATCCACAAGAAATAGGCTTATCAGGATTCTGGCGAATTATCCGATATAAAATTGCACCTTCTGTTTGCTGTATCGTCTTGTTTTTTTATTAAGTACACTGGTAATTGCCTTCATTAATTTTTACAATACATACCATTGTTTTGTTTAACAAATAAAAAATCCATCACATGTAATTGAAAAGTTTAATTACAATATTTTATTAAGTAGTCTGGCACGTTTTAATAAAAAGGACTATTTCAGGGCTTCTTAAACACCCGACACTGAGGTTTACATATTTAAAACCCGATACTGAATAACACTTAATACGAGTTAATAGTAATGCAAAATGTTCTGATACTTAAAAAATCCTTAAACATGATTCTAGGGTCGATGAAATTTGGGCTAGTTGTGAATAATACTAGAGTATTTTTATAGTTGCATTTGACAATTGATTGTTTCAACTTATCGCTTAGAAAATCTGCTTTAGTCCACTGTTTCTAGCTGATGAAACCAATATGATATTTTAGTTGGTCAAGGTGTTCAGTGTATTTAGCCTTTGCAAGATTTGGGGAGGTTCACAGCGTTATTTATGAAGGTTAAAGTCTTCGGGAAAACAGAATTTTTCGCAGAAGCTTGCTCTCTCCATGGAAATCCAGGACGTGTCCTTGAATTACCTAAAAACGAGGCAACGTCGGTAACAAATCATCAATAAATACGGCGTCTCATCCCAGAACAGGGTAATCTTTACTTGGTTATTGTTATAGTGTTTTGATTCTTGGTAAGGTCGGTTTTTTGTGATCTGTGGCAGCACTTAGGAAAGAAAGGCTACTTGTCACTTGGTTAGGGTACAAAATTTACGATCGATATAGAAGCGTGGGTAATATTACTCCCTAATGTTCCGACAAAGAAACGTGTTGCACACCTGTTCCAAAATTACACTAGTTTCCATATTTATAATTTTAGGTAATTTATTACACTTTCGGCAGAACTACATAATCAGCCGTAAACCGTCCTTATTTCAGTAAATTAGCAGAAGTCTACATGCGTCATGATGGGGTGAAACACAATAAATTACACGATATTAGGAGGGGTGAAAATGGAAGGATTAAATTACACATTAAACCACGGCAGTGCAGTGATATTTTACCCGCTGCTTGAACAGAATGGTAAATTGTGATATGTACAGATGGATGTATCGCAACAGCTGACATAATTTTGTGTACGTTTCTAAACGGGACTTTAACACTAAAAGCCTATGCAGCAGTATTAGTTACAATTCCAAACACAATTCTGGCAAGCAACTAAAAAATTGCAAACCTTACAAACGGGTAAAGTATAGGAAATTTCGCTATTGGTTGGGTCCACAGACGCCCCTGCTTCTGTTAAGTCAATTCTTCTTTGTCCACTACCACCTTCAGCAACAACGCCTGACTACAGAGGTCTGTCTGGATTTTATTAAAACCTTTATAAAACGATAATTTAAGTTTTTATGGCTGCTCTAGACGAATTGGTTGTAAACACATTTGTTTTCGATTATGTTATCTAAAACAATACCAAATATTAAACCAAAAATAGTTTTACCTGGTGTTTTATTTGGGTATGGTATTAAACTTGTCTCCCTCAGTCCGAGGAAAGAAAAGAGATTAAACATGTCTGGTAACAAACGCTGAGGAAAACACTGTGACATAGAGACGGGATGTAACTTGAAGTTGGATTAAAAAACTGCACACAAGAATCGCTGTATTTTCCAATTTTCCTATTCTTTACTAGTTCCCTTTTGTAGGACACAATGACAATGAAATTACAACAATATGTGTGTCAAAAGTCTGTAATCACACGAAAGAAGATGAGATTGCAGCTGACATGCAACATGCGTCGGCACATAAACGCTGCAAATTACGAACTAATTTGTCGGTATGCACAAGTTTTAAAATATTTCTTCAACATCAACCTAATTTCTTTCGCATTTGTTATCTAATAAAAACTTTTGAATGTTCATTCTAATTGTGCTGTCTGAAGAAATAAAGTTATTTCAGTACACTGAACAATGACTGTACAGACACTGTATACAAGCAATTTTATTCGGAAGACCTGAACGGAAAGAAAACTTTGTGGGCGCTGATGACGCTCGGAGAAAGAGAAGTATGTTTACGTTAAACTGTGTAACAAATGAACCAGGTGTCAGGAGGCAGAGTGGACTCACCAGCTCAAAAGAGTTGTTAAAAAAGCTAGGAATTTCTTAACCACATAACATATTTTCAGTTTGTCAATAATGCTGCTTGTCCTATAATTAATCATGGGAGAGTTCAGCAGAATACATTAAACTTCTAAAGGCAAAAACACTTGTAAATTATACATAAACTTCACATCTTACCTCACAGGACACAGAACACGACCCCAATCAGTTAATTCTGTTCAGAGAAATGGTCGGTGTTTGATGTGAAAGTCATACGAAACGAATAAATAAACCGTGTGCGGACAAATGCAGATTTTATGAACGTTAAACACCGTGGTAAACATAGGGACTGTTGGGTTCGTTAAAGGGGTAACAGACAGTAAACCAATGGGTGAACACGATCTGAATAATATACAATACTACAGTTCCTATCTTACAAAAATAAAAAAGAAAATATCACCTGGGAAGCCAATTCGGCTGAAAGACGTACAGCAAAGTCGTTATTATTTACTCGTATTCTGTGAAGCAACGACAGCTTTCTGGGAAATACTTAGAACTGTGTAACATTACATCACATGGCATATAAAAACACCATTTCTTTTTTAAGAGCTAATAACAATAAAGCCGTGGGATTTGGGGCTCTTATAGAGAAGGCTATTAAGGTCACAGTCCTTTGAGATAGGAGACCGTGTAGTTTGGTAGGCTGGTACATAATTACGAAACTACACAGCGTCACAAACCAGAAGACAGTAATCTTAGCTGCACAGCAGTCTGTATAAGAGCTTTTTTATACACAAACTGTGGGAATTAGAACGGGGAGAATAAGTAAGTACACAAAGAAACCAATTTTATCTGCAAATTTGAGCGGGAGAAGTTGTGACTGAATACGACAAACAGCAATGCAAAAGAACCAGCGAAAAAAAATTCGGTAGGAAAGAGAAAACGTAGTTTGGCCTTATCTTGTCTAGGGACAGAAAACCTATGCCCTTTTACAAAACTGTTGATAAAGCAGTAACAAAAGTACACTTTTCAGTAACACGTATGCCCTTACGTGTACCTACAGAAACAGTAACAATGTATCCAATTACTGCAACGTAATCCAATTGCAAACGAATTAAGTACATTCAGCAAAACAGAATGCGGCTACATCTATTCCTGTTACGGTACAGGCTAGGCCAACTCCCCCCCCCCCTACAGAAACGCAACCCTGTGTCTGCACTAATCCCATTATGAATCCAAACAAAGTTCTTCTCCTACCGGCGCCTGGCAGAGAGCCATCAATTTAGTTTCTCCCCACATCAACTCCTTCCATCCAACAAGCTACCCATTAGAAGGACGCCTGGACCCATCTTGACACTTGCAAACGCAGGGTACAAACTTCTGTCCGCTTCAGACTTCTCACTAACGTGCTAGAATTCAGATGATTGTTAACAGCCAATTTCTTTGTCGAATTCAGATTACTTGTAAAAAATCATTTCACAACCAATCACCTAATTTCTTGCCACAGAGTGCGAATGTTTCGAGAAGGCACTGCACCGTAACACAGGATATAAACACCACTATAGATACGATTTGCTTCAAGTAATTACGTTGCTGCTTTTAGGAAGTTTTCTGTTGTACGTTTACAAATTTCATAGAATTTTGGAACCCGCGTTCTGTATATCTTCTTAATCCGCCCTATTCATTACTCTCATGAATTAATCTTCCAACGAGTATGAATCCTCACGGCCATACTTGCTGATTCTGCTAAGCAACAGCCCTCATCTTTTGTGCGATCGCGCATCGCGGTTTCCCTTATTCGCTGAACATTTATGGTGGCAGCAATCGTGCATCGTTCTGTATGTCCTTTGCTATTTTTCGGTCACACTTATAAGAGATGCATCTCCTTTTCATGTAGGCCTATGTCAGAATAGCTACCTACATATCGCGCGATACGATAGGTACTTTGCGTTTTTCACGATTTTTAGAAATACTTCTTATCCTTTGTTGTTTTAATTATGTCTTTAAAGGGTAATGTCTGTGTTTGGGGCATGCACGCACTGCAAGCGTGTTGCTTGGAGGTCAGCTGAGTAGCAGGTATACAGCGGGAATACAATTTTAACAAACAAGAAGAAACGTATCCAGGCGAACGCACTAAGCTGTAGGGTAGCTTAGAGGAACGGGAGTTAGTGCAGCCACATGAAGAGGTTTCTTGTAGATGATTAACATTTTGACGCCGGAATTTTTTTTTAATTTTACCACACCCTGTATATAAAATGTGAATAATACAGGAACCAAATACATTAGAATTATGAATCAAACTGCATTTTGAAGAGAAATAAATGGAGAGTACATACCGTGTTTAAAATGTTCAGTACCTATATTTGTTGAATAAACATATAAAATGCAACTTTAGAGGTTAGCAGTGCGCAACGACCATTATAGTTGACATTACGCGTCAAAAGGTTAAAGTCGCATTCCCTCCAAGCATCTGCTACACCGCTAACCTCGACACAAGACTCTTGCAGTGCGTCCGTACCTTTAGAGAGGTCTGGAAAATTTAGGAAAGAAAGCAAGCGCTACGGTGGTTGGATGTCATTATGTTTTCAACGGAAAAACGATTCGTTTCTTCAAGAAAAATAAAGGTTCGATCAGGGATAACGTTAAGGTCAGTGATCAGTCGAGCGTCAAAATTTCTTGTTTCAATCGCTGTAACCTCTTTCTATCCGTCCACGTTGTTATTGTTCCTTCTTCCTTCTATAAGAGCAGTGTTAGTAATGGTGACACACGAACGCGGAGCTTCAGCTCAGATAACCTGTTGTGGTACGAACAGAACCTAAAGGTAGAGCCTGTTATGTGTACTCAGAATAAGGCACTGACTAATCGCAGGGAATATTATGTGGCAAGCCTCAATCGACAATGTCGTTTTTCCAAACCCCCACAGTTCACCCGCAACATCTAGCTGTTCACTTAAATTAATTTATTTTAAACGATTATGACTTGAAGACAATGTTTGTTAGCCGTCCTGGTGCAAATGTGTGCTTTTCTTTAATTTCTTTATGTGTTAACGGTAAATTTCAAGCCACTGACACACTTATCAAATTTAGTAAATCTAACGTTTCAATTTGCCCTTCGTGCTTTCATATAAATCACTTCAAAATCACGGATGAAACCAAGACTGTCCACGACTGGACCGGAACGTTAAGAAGCTCAACGAACAATACCGGCATGGAGAATAACCCGCGTTGCGTCCAGACGACGCGCCGGCTTATACCGAAACACAGTGTTCGGGGTAACCAATTTTGAACAGAACTGGCTCAACACTGACTTCATGAGATTCCATTGTGTGGGACATTGCGGGCAGGAAGAAATTTTCCTGTGACGACGACTACCTATATCGCGAATTACCTGCTCCCATACCTGACACTGTTGATCGCAACAAGGGTCGTGATCTGTAATCCATCTTCCACAAGACATACGCGTTTTTGCGGACACTTTTCATTCATTTTCAAGTTTGCAACAGTACAACTTAAATTAATTTATATTTAGAAAGAGTTGCTCAGTTCAACTACGCTAGCTTGCGTACTTTCTTATTTACTTACGGTGGGGCCATTTCCATGTAAAGAGCGGTCGGTTGCACCTTTGACAAAAAGATGGGAAGGCCCTTGTTTTTATGTTCTGAAGGTGAGAAACAGAAGTGGTTGTCAGTCGCGGTTGCCATACTGAGGCAGAAGCTAGCAATAAGTCCCTCCCAGTTTTTAACAATGGCCCAAGGCTTTAGCAGGATCTTGGTTTCTCCCATACGAATAACCAATTTGGGTACTATCCAAAACCACCACCTCACCCAGCAATCAGGAATTCATCACAGTATTCAAGATCTATTACACTAGTGGCACCTTCCGCAGTATCTTGGATGCAGGTGAGGACACCGATGTTCGCGTCAGTGACTGCTGGAAATCATAAGCCTGTGAACCTCTTATATGCAGCGGGCAACGTCAGTAAAGTTTTTTCTGTTTGCGGGCAACAAGAAATTCAATACATAAAATGAAGACTTTATAATTATACGTAAAGTTATGTGTCTGATTTAACCTGTGTATTTTTCTGTTCTTGATGTGCAAATAATAGTTGGTAACGATGGGAAAACATTATAAGGAATTCAGTTAACAAGCTAGGACCGTACGTTAATAATGTAGCACAATCTTGCGAAATTAATTATTAATTTAGTGTAGCATTCCATAAATAAAGAGCTCTTAAGTTTTAAAAATTGTCTTGTGATTCTACCCCGGCTTTTCGAGGAAAATGCTTAAAAGACGTTTTCTCATTTCAAATGTCCCCACGGACAAATTATGGCCGTGTTGCGAGAAACATGTTTCCTGTTGCCCACAAGCTACGATTTGGGCATCTGCCCTCAAGCATAGCTGACTGAATAACAAGTATAAAGGATCCCATGGACGAGCTGAATTCTAGGGTTTTGAGCAGCTGCTAAAATGAACTCTGACCTGGAGCAGTTGATAGTTCCGGGGATTCCCCAACCATCTGGTAAAAATAAAAAAATATCCTAGTGTAAGCCCTTGAAGTCCCAGGAGACGAATTTCTAGATTTTGATGAGGCCGACACCTGGAATTGGTCGACTCTCGTCAAGGAAACTCATGAATAGCTGACAGCGCTCCGTGAACCATAAGATGGTGAACGTTTTGACGTCAATGTAGACAGGCCACAGTTGACTACCAGTGCTCCGAAGAAAGGTCTCTAGTTGGGCGAATCAATTTGTCGATCCCTTCTTTTGATCTCAACCACTTCATAGACATATGCCTGAGAATTAATCACAAGATGGTGGCTGTCATGGCAATAGGCAAAGATGTGTAGAAGGACGTGCAGATAAAGGCAAAGAAATCGATAATCATCTTTTTCCTCAATACGTCTTCAGTCTGCACCTAGGCCAAGGACGATACGCCTTGCGACTAACGTCACAACCTCCGGCCAGAAATACTAACGTCTTTCCAATAACCAGGAACACAAATATTCTCCTGTTTATTATCATAAATTTACATTATTATAATTTTTTTTGTGTCTTTGTTTACCTTGCCCTCATTTTTCAAGTGAAGACTTACAATTCGCGCATGGCAGTTTCTCCTTTGAAGGATTTCTTCGTGTACATAAGCCCGAGCGCAGGCCAAGTTTATTGTACACCAGTCGACTAACTGCACAGTGACTGCTACAGCGAACCTAAAGCTTCAACATCAATATTACTAATCCCCGTCATTTGTCACCAATATGAGCCAGTTTCATCCACCTTTGGTCGTCACAACGCATTTCTTTAACTTCCACTGAAATATTACGTTGCCATTTCTTCCTCAATAGCCTTAAGTTTCTGGTTCAGAGAATGTATTCCCCATTGAAACTCTCTATATATTCCTTGTCTCTCCTTACATAGTCACATTCCCAAGACGCTGTATATTCTTCGATTTTTACTCAAACAAATTTAGTTTTATTATTTTACAAATACAATATGTTATTCAAGTCCTTAACATTATTTCACTCTAGCACGCTAGTCAATAAAACACAAGGAATCATTAACAATTACTTTAAATCAAAATTACGAGACCTACTCGACAAGTAAAACTCTCAAATATCCAAAAAGATTGATTATAATTTTGTAGCCATATTCGAAACTGCGAAAATTCCAGAGTGTTTATTTCGAATTCAGGATCCCTTCCCTCGGGGCACACATATTTTTTAACGTGGCAACTAATATTTGTGGGTCCTGAATATGGAAATTGCTTCATATCACCCTTCTGACATCCCGAAATTTGAAATTGTTGGTAGATTTCTGGATAATTTGTCGACTCCTATTAATTCCGAACTGCTTAATTAAAATTAGGGGCAATGCTCACACAAGAAAACTCGAAAGTACTTCATGCTACTCAAATGGCTCAGTAACACCAGTCGCAAGAAATCAACAAAAGTGTAAAATTGTTTAACTCACACTATGGAACACGAAAATTTACAATATTGCAAATAGCTTAGTGGGAAGAGTGTACGTCAGCACAACCACTTTATTACTCAAAGCATTTACATAGGCTACATGTTTCGACTATAAATAATCATCTTCAGACATATGTTTGTCATTTAAGTCACAATATGCTATGCACACTTTGGGATCCCATCGTGTTTATATACATGGAATACGTAAACTTTATAAAATTTAATCATTTGTCTCAAAGGGTGTGACGTGCAAATTGTATTTACAACAGTGGGATACATGGAATTGGATCATTTGTCTCGTAAAATGCGTTATACAAATTGTGCAATAAAAAGTTAAGATATATAAAATTCATAAAACGGTATATTGGTGTTCACCATTTTACAAATGTAAGTCCCGTTGCCGTCTGGTTGTTTTTGGAGCTATGGGATACTATATATTTACTGGTGACGTCGAAGTAGGTTTTTATATATTTTAACTTTTTATTACACAATTTTCATAACACATTTTATGAGAAAAATAATCCCATTTTATTTATCCCACTGTTGTAAGCACAATTTGTACGTCACACCATTTGAGACAAATGATTAAATTTTATAAATGTTATGTGTTCCATGGATGTAAACACGATGGTATCCCAAAGTGTGCATAGCATCTTGTGACTAAAAT
>Ga0131853_10010127_pt1 | contig 17256 bp, 10 predicted proteins | sample TergutLab28metaG_FD_92764 | JGI IMG/M metagenome (GOLD analysis project Ga0131853, IMG submission 92764) | Labiotermes labralis P1 segment gut microbial communities from Petit-Saut dam, French Guiana - Lab288 P1 (version 2) (version 2) | ecosystem: Host-associated > Arthropoda: Insects >... | reverse complement strand
GTGCACTATTAATTGTACACCTTCAACATGGTTCAAAAGATAGGCTGATGATGACTCGTATGAGTCGAAACATGTCGCTGTAGTAGCATTATTAAATGCTGTGTTTGACTGAAATTTGTATATTCTTTGATAACGAAGAAAGGTTCCTACAACGATAAATATAAAGTCCAAGTCTAAATCCCGTAGAGGTTACTCTGCAGGATATCGCAGATGAGTTCGATCAGACTATGCTGTAACTTTTATAAAGGCATCCAAAACACCAAAAAAAGCAGAATAAGTAACTTTGTTTATCCGAGGCGTTAGGGGCTTTAACAAAGTAAATCGTCTTACGATGAAACTGGCTTATACTTTCCTGGCGGCGAAATACCCTAAAACAATATGTCATAGTTAACCCGAACGTGCAGTTCAGTGTACTTTATAAAGTCCTGGGTTTAGCTAAGGTTCACGTACGCGGCGGAGTCCTTCAGAACAGTGACTAATGCAGATGAAGAAGTACCATAAATTCGCCTTGTGATCGGCAACAGGTCTAACTGCAGTCTTATTTTAAGAGTTGAAATGAAAGTTGAATGCGTATTGGAAGAGTTAGTTATTGGCTTGTAGAGCATATGTAAAAGTAAAGTAATCCCATTACAGGCCGTGACAGACCCTGAGGACTTCAGGAGTCTGAGGCTCCCAGATTTCAAGACAATCGGCACATGAAGGTGATAAGGTTTTCAGCCCTACGAACCGACCGCTTTTACCCCCAGGAAATATTCCTGGTACTCATTTCTGTTAGAGGCTGAGTCAATCTCAGGGCCACGGTGCGGCTGGGAGAAATATGTCAATGAAAAATTCCGATCGGGAATCGAACCCGCGACCTTCCGGCTTGTAGTTCATTGCCTCAACCAACTGCGTCACGGCGTGCCCCAGAGTATATTTACGTACAGAAAAAAAGGACAGGCAGTACGTGAATCTTATCAACTCGTTATTTGGAGGACGTAGTTTTGGTGGAAGGTATTGACATCCGATGTGTGTTCAGCGTACCAACATGTACCTGTTCGCAAGTTGCTCTAATTTAGTTATAAACACTGTGCAGTCTTGGAACTGTATCCACTACCGACAGTTTGGGAAGATATTTATATTCGTGATAAGTATAGGAATAAACATGGCAGTTGTTTTATATTAGTGAAGTCAGTACAGTGTTTAAGAATTAATGTTAGTGTTGAAGTGCCTATACAATTTTAAATTAAATTACGATAATTTATAATAGGCGAAACGGGTCAAGATAATGCACGGGGCGAGGTGATATTTCAGTTGAAATAATGCGCCACATGTAGGTGACGTCGCTACCCTGTTGACAGTCGAAGCAGTATATTAGGGGCAGATTTATCTGTAGTCTTTAATTTCTATCGAAACAAGAGTGACATACTCAGAATATAACCAATGTTTTATAACATTTCTGTTACTGCATTCAATCGTATTAAATAGGCAGTTATTTAAAGCAAAAGTTGGTACTGTGCAGTTTATCTTATGCTTGCAATAATGTTGGAACCGGTGGCTTCTTCCAGAATTGCGAGCGAGCTGCAACAAGTTCAGGCCAACCGTAAAATGTCACAATCTTGGGAGGCTATCTGGAACTGTAGAAGACTGTGCAGAACTATACCTCACCTTGAAAGCTAAGGTAATACCGTCTTGTTCAGAATTCAGTGACATGTTTGAAAATCCGCAGACTGAAAACTGAATAGAACATTTTCAGTGCAGGTATATATCATGGTTTAACAAACATTTTGCAGATCATAAATAAATGGAAGTATTTATCTCTGTGACTTGTGTGTAAAATGGCTGAATCAAATAATGTTTTTTTTCCCCTTCTGTAATGCTATATTGTGTCTCACCACGTGTACGGTGTATGATGATGCAGTATGTATTGCTTAGTATTTGACCTCATATGTGTCATTACCATTTCTTTACATTTTTATCAGTGATATTGTCGTGTAGCTATAAGTAAGAATTATGTCTGATTAAACGTTGAGGTTTCGTCAGTTGAATTTATACTTAATCATTCCAAATTTTTTTATTAATTTTACCATTTTGTGCTTCACCTAATCAGTAGCTTAAAGACAGTTTACAGTATTTGGGACTGAACTCATTCTGAATTTAGCAATTTAAAAACCTCTTAATTGATTACACCTTGTCATATCCGTAAGGATTAGCGTATTACTTCGCATGTGTAGTTAATAACGAAAATTAATCACTTCAAACAGTCATTTTTAAGGGAGGAGTAGTTGCAGGTGGGAAAGAAACATGACCTGTTTCCCTCAGCAGTTTTGTGTTTGAACTTCTCCCAGAACCTGAATTTTGACATAAGATAAACATAATTTAATCGCTGTCAGATCATTTTACGTAAAATCCATTGATCCACCGAATCAGTATAAAGAGATACTAAAGCAGCCATGAATCAATATCGGAGCACATCGCCGTAGATTTATTTTCGGACACATTTCCTAACAAAGAATGTAACCTTGACACATCAGTCACGTCTCTTCGTTCTCGCGTCGTAGTTTGTAAAAGGGAAAAAGTCATGGAAAATAATGCTGTAACAGAGTTCCTTATACGCATTTTCCACACGCTGTCACCTCGTTCACATCTCAATGCCTCTAAATATTAGCTGCATGGAGACATTGAAGATTCAACACGAAGTATTAAAAATAAGAATCTGAGTTCTGATTACTGCTGTAATGTTCTTTCCATGTTCGGAGCTACTACAAAGTCTGTCACAGATCTATTCTCCAATCAACTCATGCGTTTAACATCAAGAATCACAATACAACAAAATGTTGCTGCCCTTTTGTAGTCTTCTTGATAGCTGCTTTGAAAAAAAGCCCTTGAAATCTGTGTGTGCGTATTTATTATATTGTACCGAAATGTATTTTATTTCCCGGTGACAGTAATTGCCTTTCGATGTACCGATTGTATTTGCTTGTCCTATGTTAATTTAGGACTCGCGATGTAATAGTTTTGCCCTGGGCTAGCAGGGACCATACGATGAATCAGCTCTTTGTCATGAGTCCTACCAAGCTTGTAAAAGGCAAGCATAGTATAGCGTCAGACATTTCTGCATTCGTAAAATCTCGGCAGAAAAAGTCCTGTTCTTTGATGCCATTTCTGTGTGATGTGTAGTGGATAAGGAGACATAAACATGTGTATCAAGCTGGAAGCATACACTTTCTGGGTCCGAGATGGATTTGTTTTTAACTTCGCTTAAGCTTGGCCATCCGACGAAGTGTTTAGTTAGGCCTACCCGCAGACACTTTTTACAGACTAGAGATTTTACTATTTATGAAATTTGAGTTTTTTAGTCACACTGAGAAAGCAACATTCTTCAGTCTTCACATTTATTGTCTTTCAAGCATGCTAACCAGGAACAGCGTCGTCGGGATCGTGTTAGGCTAGGACTGATCTACCAAGGGATCGTAGGTCGACTGCGACAGGAGTGAGAAATGTTCGTCTTCTCGAAATCTTCCAGATCTGCTTCTGGACTCTTAGATCCTTTAACGGTCTCCATAAGCTCTTGTCGTGTGGGTAAAGTGGCTGTTACGCAAATCTGGCCGCTCTGTTCTTTTGGTGCCCACGTCAACCAGACACACAGTGGACGTATAACCCCCCCCCCCCTTTGGGCGCATTCGTCCAGCCATTGCTGCGGTGGAAATGCTATAAGTATTACATAACCTGAGAGTGCGTTTTTAGCCTTGGGTATCCAGTACCCACTGCGCATAAGGTATATTGTCCTTAATGTGATGTCCGACTGCAAACTATTTTTCCTCATTTTCTCATAAACGGCGTGATATTTTTTTTTAAAGTTATTGAACATGAAATCAGGATTTTGATTTGCTCTACGACTTTGTGTGAAACTTTCCTCATTTTAAGAAGAACTGAGCGAGATGTGATAAAAAATATGTTCTTGTTGTCATGTAATGTACATGTTATTCTTGTCAGATTTTAATGAAACTTGCATTTTTTAGACAGATTTTAGAAAAATACTGAAATATTAAATTTCATGAAAAGTGTTCGGTGGGAGCCGAGTTGTCCCATGCGGACGGACAGACGGACAAACAGACATGACGAAGCTAATAGTCGCTTTTCGAAATTTTGCGAACGCACCTAAAAATGAGTGTAGCTAGTCGTGTCTCTCATATTTCCACAGCGTGCACAAAGCAACTGCACCTTTTGCTTTTACGTCGTCATTACTGTAATAAAATTCCGATAAGGGTCCATTCGTGAAATTCGGGCAGTCTTTACTAGTGCTGAAGTGTATTTTCTTTATTTAATATCACCCAATGTGTCCATTTTACAGTTCCCACTCAACCATTCGAAGCACAGTTTTTATACAAATATCACCTGATTTGATATTATAAAACCATATTGTGTCACAAAGCGTACTTTTAAGCTTTATTCAAGTGTTCAAATAAAGTATTTTTATACATGTGTAACACTTAACATATGGTCTCAGCGGTCGCGCGGTCTAAGGTGTGGGTATGCGGCGTCTCACTTGCTGGGATTTGGGGTTTGAATCCTGCCGGGGCATGGACGTCTCTCTATTGTGATTGTTGTGTGTTGTGAGGTAAGGGTCACTGCTTCGGGGTGATCATTCGTCCAGAGGATTCTTACTGACTGTGGTGCGTCGTTGTGTGTGATCTAGAAACCTCAAGCATGAGGAGGCTATGGCCAGCACTGGGCCACAAAACCGTAGGAAAAACAATAACACTTGGCAACTGACCCCCTGTGTGGAAACTAGAGGTTCTTACTTTAAAGCATGCATGTTGAAACTGTTCTTACCTGAAACTAATTAATATTTTGTTTGAATAGCAATAAAACTCGTTGTTATCAGTTTTATGAGCAGTTAATATGTAAAAATAAAAGTTACGCTTGTCTCAAACGGAAATTGGATACACTGGAAACGTTTCTTTAGCAGAAAGCTTTTGAAGCCCCAACGATCTGACGTAAGAAACGTTTAAAACTGCCTTTAATGAACGGAAACTGTAGAACGCGGGAAGAGAAAGGAAGGACGAGACGTTGATGGGAAATATTCTTTATGACTAATGTACAGTGTGTCTACTCGTCTAACACAACTATATTTATTGGTAGAATATAAAGTATTTTCTAAATAAGGTACAACTACATGTTTCGGCGCTTGATAATGGCCATCTTCAGTTTGTACATGAAATACTTATTAAGCAGTTATACCGAACATACATGGGCTGTTTATATGGGGTAGGGATGGGGTAAAGTGGGCACGAGATCTCGTATCTCTCAGAAAGGTTGGGCGGTGTGGGTTATATGAGGGGTCCATGTTTTATATTCTACCAATAAATATAGTTGTGTTAGACGAGTACACACACTCTATATTAGTTATTTCATAGAATACAACGGGGATGACGAACCTCATGAATATTCTTTATGTTTTGTTTAATTTTTCCGTACTGTAATTCTCAGCTTGGCCTTACCCTAATATTACTTCTTGCTTTTTTTTTAGAGATCATGTTACGAAGTGTAGCTAGGTCAGAAGAAGAGGTCAGGGAAGGCTAGGACTGAATATAAGAAGACAGTCGTAACTTTTATGGTGAAATATCCAAATTTGTAGGCGTTGGTCTCCTAAGATAGGTGTAGTTCTGCATGTCAGCACTAAGGTAGAATTGACTGAAGCAAGAGAAGAAGATAAGTTGGCACTAAAACAGAGAGTGGCGAAGTTTGACTCTGGGGGAACTCGAAGAGGTGACCAATTAGAAGCGAAATCGGAAATAAGAAACCAGTGGCTGAAGTGTAGGAGTGTTTTACTGGAACGGAAACTAAGGAAAACTGAAAATGAATACAGCAATGAGATTGTGTGGGAGTGGTTTGCTAGTGCGAGGGCTGTAAAGTTCACAGTACCTAGCGCAGTGGTACAAGAAGGTGCAAATAATTGGCTCAAATACCGGAGAAAAGAGGATTTGCATCAACTTTTGTATGTCTGTGAAGTTTCAGAAGGAGTAATGAAATTGTGTTTAGTGAAGTCTGATTAAGCTGGCAATGTTTGTGAAAAAAATGTAGCATTATGATTTGCCAGATATTAAGTATCCATGTTAAACAGCATCTGTCTAAAAAAAAAAAATCCGATTCCTTTCAGATCCGTTGCTGACATGTTTCACTATTTCGGTCTATTACTGTATTTGGGTGACACCGTCCCATTGTGTATTTCTCTGTAAGGTGCTACAACATGTTTCGGCAGTTCTGACCGGCCGAAACATAATGTAGTGTACAATAAAAGACTATTGTACTAGACCTGTATGTTGTGTTTGGTCGGATAATTAGCACCTTATTAATACCATACTGTTCCGACTCATCATTTCTAGCCAGAAACTATTTATGACAGTACCACTGACAATATTTAGCGTGTAAGGAATATTTGATAGACAAAGGCGTGGTCTACACGCAGATATACGCAATCTGCTTGTTTAGAATCGATTCACAATTGCCCTATAGGACCTGAACAGGAAACAGCCCCTTGCCATTGACTGAAAACACTTCACGGGTATCTGGGTAGATGTTTATTGCGTAAGAAGCGCACCATTATGATATTCTACACTGTCATAACTTAACACGACTAGTCTGCCTGAAGTCAGACTTAAACTGATTATTGTGTAATCCTTTGGAGATTAATACATAAACAGTACTACCGTACCGCCCATAAAGAGGTACTGTTGAGGTAGTTACGGGATCAAAGTCATGTGGTGTGACTTATAACCTCATCTAATTGATTGATTCATTTACATCCCATGAGGCCTTCATCTACTCTCCCAGTTTGTGCTTTAGCTTGCAGTATTAAATCATGACTTGCAAAAAGCTGCATTGATTCTCTGAGAACCACTGTTCCTTGCGTCATGAATCACGTATTTCTTCTTCTTTGTCGTTAGGAGCATTGGAGGTTTCAGATTGGCAGTTACGTGAAAATGGGACAAATATATGTACTGCAAGTTTGGAGCTTGTCTTTGTGAAGTTATAATTTCCATTATTTCCACAGAAACAAATACTTGCCTAGGGAAAGTGTGAAATAGCAAACATTTTTATCTCGAATGGTGTTTGTGCCCTGCTGATGAATCCCCGACACCCACACACACACAAACCCTTGGACTGTTAATGCGACACTATTGACTGTAGCATTTGTCTCGTCAGTTACTGAGTTATGTACGTAAAATGAACATTTCAGTAGAGAATCGTTGCCTTCTGAAGTTCTGTTTAGGTGCATCCTGTTAGACTACGATATTCTGTACTCACACGGCTTATATGGTTTTTAGGGTTTACTCATTCTGCCGCTATATTAGTATTTTCACTGTTGATGTTGTTGTTTTATTGTTGTCATTATTGTACATCTCCATTATTATATCGTAATTTTCTTTGGTCACATATGGCACACGTTTTTCAGTTTTAATGCAGCTTGATAAAATTGCTTTAGGTTGTTCAGCCAGAATTAAACATTTCGTGTTTCTGTAATTGCTGTGTAAGTGTCTGGTGTTGGTGTCTTTATGTAATTATGTATTATTGCTGGTTTTAAATTTTGACCCCTACTGCTAAGCCTGCGCGTAAATATACATTATTGTTATTGCTATTAATGCTATAATAATAATAATAATAATATCAATCACTATCATTATAATCGTCATCGTCGTCGTCTTAGACCACGCCGCCCTTACCCTCAACTGCAATCCGTTGCAAACTGCATTTAGCCGGTAATATTTAAAACATAACCCTGCACGAATATTCGCAATGCTTTAAACTTGAGATGAAGATTCTGTCTTTGACGTATACACATCGAAACAGCGCAGTCGTGCCTCTGTTCCATTTGGCAAACGGGGGATGCATTAGTGTAATTGAGTTATCATATATGGGAATGTTTCGAATGAGTAGGAACAACAAAGCAGGAAAGTTTGTTGCGTCGCAGATCTGTCCTCAGATCCGTTTCCTAAACCAAAGAATACGCCTAAGTTTAATTACTTAATTTTGTTAAGAGACTTAGACAGAAAAAGAGACTTAATTCTTATCGCCATTATTGTGCCTTATTTGACGATGACTGATTTTTAAAATGCAGGAAGAATTTGATGCTCATGTTTTGATCAGCATTGATAGTTTACATACTTGACGTAACATTGATAAAATTCTTCTGCTGACTGCCTCTTTTAGGTTTTTGAATCTCAAAATATTGATGTTCTGAGAGTAGGGTTTATTAACTCTCAAAATCATGTGATGAAATCACGGGATTTCGAGAAAACGCGGCTTAAGTGCTTACATTTATTTCATAAATAATATTTTTCCAAAACTGAATATGTGAAGCGTTATTTGTTCTAGCAAGACCATAATTTGGCGCAACAGGCTAACGTAGTGTTGAAGTTCTAGACTTGTATTATGGAGGAACCTGATTCAGATCTTAACAAAGACGAGGTTTTCTCCCTTGCAGGCAAATTCAGGTTTGTACCTCACTTAGAACATGACAGATGCTTGCAAACCCTTTCCAATTTAACACTCATTAATCACCCTAACATTAGACGCTACATACCTTCCAAAACTGACATCGACGATAATCACTTCCTTTCCCCGTCAGAAAGAAGACATCGTACCTTCATTTATATCCGTTCAATAGTCATAGTATCAAGATTTTATTTTCCCAGCATGATACGCTTTCCGCGAAATTCCGGAAACATCTTTACTAGCCGAGCAGATGTTCGCTTCTCAAGAGGGATGCTGTTTTCGCACAATTTGTCACATAGTTGTACTCTGTGTCTGTACAATGCGTTGCAAAAGCAAATCGTGTAAAAAAGACTACCTGATTCACCGAATTCTACCCCATAATTTTAGTTACTGAATGTTAAGAGAATTATGCGTAAGCCGGAGGTGCAGGGACTGCTGGTTTTTTAAAGTACATATTTAATAAATGGACTGAGTTTTATATTGTATAGTGTGCCAAACTTGAAAAAAATTACTTCTTGAGAAGAAATATAATGCGCAGACCTTTTTGATAAAGGATGTTTTATAGTCGTTGACGTAGACTTCTCAGATTTGTTTAGCTACAAAATATAGCAAGATGCATGAAATAAAAATGACGAAGAGAAATATTTTTGATTTTATAAGGCTTTAATACAAGGGGAATAAAATACTTTAATAAACATTTTCCCTTAATTTTACCTTCATTGAAACGAAAGAGATACTTTATAATCTTCGTGTTGGTCAGAGTTTTTTTGTGTGTGTTTGCTTTTCACGACTGCTGTAACTTTCAACATATTCTCTCTCCTTCGTGTAGGCCTACCATTTATCTAATCGAATAGATCCTCGAATTTGCCAGCACTTAATCACTAGGATCCAATTTTATGACGAACATAACATCCCTAACTTGTTTGAAAGCTTTCTACTTTGAACACAATTACGAATCGGAACGCTTTTTTAGCTTCTTTTAAGTAAACGTCGAGATGACGATAAATAACCTCCAACTTGTTTAATGTAGTGTCCAGAATTCTTATTTCCTGTTCGAAGTTTCATAGTGCTTCTTCACTAAAACACGTATTATTCTCGATGCTGCTTTGTCGCGTTTTCTTTTGACTTACGAAATGACTAATGAATCGTTCTGTGGCTGGCCAACAGGAAAACTGAGAAGGAAGTATAGAAGAATTACATTTTTAATACAAGTAAATCAAGCAAGTTTTACACCCTAGACCGCAGTTTCAAGATCTGTACTCCTCACCCAATATTGTGCGGGTGATAAAATCTAGAAGAATGAGATGGGCTAGGCATGTGGCGCGTATGGATGAGGAGAGGGGGGCGTATAGGGTCTTGGTGGGGAAACCGGAGGGAAAGAGACCACTGGGGAGACCTAGGCGTAGATGTGTGGATAATATTAGGATAGATCTCCAGGAGGTGGGATGTGGGTATATGGACTGGATTGGGCTGGTCCAGGATAGGGACGGGTAGCGGAGGCTTGTGAGTGCGGTAATGAACCTTCGGGTACCGTGAAATGCGGGGAATTTCTTGACTAGCTGCAAACCAGTTAACTTCTCAAGAAGGACTTTGCACCATGGAGTAAGTAAGTAAGACGGCAGTTTCAAAACATAAAGCCAAAGCTTTCTGTCGCTGAGAACTTTAACGGAATACATACTACATGGAGCAGCAGCTGGTACACATTAGAACTCTTAAGTAGTTAACATTCGCATTTAACCATATCTGGCCATGGGAAAACAAAATCGTATCTCCACAGGTTGAAATTAATAGATAATCCAATGTGCCCCTGCGATGAGGGGGCTCAGCATCAGAACATTCAATATATGACTGCAAAATACTAGAATTTGAAAGGAATGCTTTGAAACATCAAATAAAGTCCAGGGGAGGAACTTGGCCCACCACCAAAAGCGACTTGATAGCAAAATTCTCACACGCATTTTCAAGATTTATCAAATCGGTAGATTTAAATAAACAGCAGTAGAATATATAATGGCTCTTATTTGTACATACCGGGATACACAACGTACAATGCTTAATTTTGGGAAGTTTATATAAGCAAGTTTTAGTGATAGATTACTAGAACTAAAGACACTAACCCAAGCAAATTGGGAGAATAAAATAGTTTCGACCACAAACATTGAAATTACATTATTTAATAAGCAGCAATATCTTTGAAAACAGCCAATTATTAGATAAATTAATTGTCAAATCTAAAATTGCTCTTCTCTAAACAGTAATGTACTTTAATATAAGGGAACCAAACATGTAGTATTTCTGTGTAATGGAGCATGTTGTCAACAAAAACTCTTAAAACCCGTATATTCATCCATTCGTGGAAGAAATAGTTGTCAAGTGTCTGTTGTAAGGAGATGGCACCTTTATTCATGCTGGAATTGGGCACAAATATATCTATCTCTCTGTGTTTGTCTATCTGCCCCTTTTCTGTGACGCTATTGGTCTGAAGGCCCCATATGCTCCCATGTTCTGCTTCTAAACTTGTTTTTAGTCATCTGGTAGGACTCTTTATGTTAGAGATCGGCCCTCGCAAGGCCTTTGTCTGCACAGAACAACACAAGCAGAGAATAAATTCCGATATATCCTATGTCCATGCTGCGAGTTATGTTCGAACACGTCACCCTTTACTTCGAGGTGCAGAAAACTGTACAGGCCTAGAGTAGCCGGTGATTGTGAGCTACACTGCCTTTGCGGAAGCTAAGTACTAAGATCATCGTAACGCGGACTTTATTGTAGTTAATATAAGGAGACTCTTATTAATGATTAATAATTGTTCATGCAGCGAATGTGGTGATTTTTTACTTTTTAAAGGAATTTGTCAAACAAACTGCGGGTTTTTTTGAAACCCTTATGATGAAATTTTGGCGTTATTTATGGGTTAGGTAACAAAGTAAATAACTCCATAGAGTAGGTTTCTTTGGGAAACTAAAATTTCCTAAGTAATAAATGTCCTGGTGTTTTATGGAACCGGATGTGTGCCGCATTCCCCGATGGTCTTTTCCTTGATATGACCACCGAAATAAAATTTCGTGGCGAATAAAAATCGATACCATCTTATGTACGCAATTTTTTCCAGTCTCTTTTTACTTCCTGCCTCTTAGGTCCAAATATTTTTCTCCGCACTTCATCGCCGAACACTGTGTTCTTCTCTCCTTGCAACAGACCAATTTCCACACACATTCGAAACAATAAGCAAAATAAATTATGCAGTTTTTACTTAATGTGGAATACGTGATCTGTTGGAAACGAGGGGGTGCAAAATGGCATTAGTGATCGAGTGGAAGCGGTTTGGCATTTATGTATTGCAATAGTTCTCGGCAGTTCGCTAGCTGTGTTACGCATTCATTCGTACAACATTTAACAACAGCTCTAGACTTTTGAAACCAGCGAACCATTAACATTTGAAAAACCGCTGCTACAATCCCCAGGCTGTTATAAAACCCATTTTCGATCTAACTCGTGCGGAATATGGTCCATACTGACTTTTAATTCGATTTCTTTCATCGGCTGGAAATGCGTTTGTTTTATGGCTTTCGCATAATTGTTTAGTGTAAGGCGGAACGATTTCCGTTACAGAAGGGATGTGCCTCAGATGGAACATAGTACCTCTTGGTGCTATTTGCAGAATTTTTCCTTTCACAAGTCGTGCCTGAAATCCAAAAGAACAAACATATAACGATTCACAACCCGGGACAACACCCTCGTGAAAAGAGACACCTTACATAAGTTCCCTCTTGCTTATTATTGATTTATCCTTACGTAGACTGAGAAATCGCAAGTGAAATATTGTGCAAGAGAGCCGTCTCGAGGCCAAAATTGCTGCATGCATTCTAAATATGAAGCAAGTACATTCTGCTACGCTTTCGTTCTTAGTTCTTTGGTATTGTCCGCATTTCTTACAAGTTCGACTTGGATCTTGAGAATCGCGCCGTACTCAGACACTTCCAGACTTAGGCCACGTCTGGGCAGATTTGCCTTGAGGTAATTTTCCTCGCTTGTGGGAATATTAGCTCGAAAATAGCACAGGCGTCGGCTGCTTCAAAGTAATCATGTATCTTTAAAGAATAGTATATTCTTGAGTAATATTAAAGATTATGTTATTGTCCCATATCGTGTGGTCTATTCGAGGAATAATTAATGACATATGTATTAACTACATGCTAGTTTAAAGCAGCTTAATGTTTTGTGTATGTTGCAGTTTAATTGTGCCGATGTGGTATATATAAAAACATGAGAGTAAATAAATGAAATAATATGAATTTAAAAATAATAAATTTCAAATTTATTCGTAATTTTCGTGCACCAGGCAGTTAAAAGTATCTAAAATAAATACTTTCAGTTTAACACATTATCTGCACTCTTGGTACGAGTGTGAATGATAGGCAGATAGCCAATAGCAAGTCAGCCTCTCACCTCTAATTTCCATTAGAGCAGTCAAGGCCGACGGAGATACGTCGGCAGGTGTACGTGGGTAAAGCCAAACTTGTTAAAACTTTATAAGTTGCCGATCGGGTGCTGGGATTGAAGGTAGAATCCCACTGGGATATGGATATTTGTCTCTTGTGAGTGTTGAACATTGTCAGGTAGAAGTCCTGCATGGTGCCGATCACTCCTACGGAGGAGTCCTATCTACTGTGGTGTATCTGAGTGTAATCTAGAGGCCTCGATAATTGAGAAGGCCCTTGCGCACTGGGGGCTGTTGCGCCATGGCGAAAAATTACAATTGATTGTACTTATTTTCAATGTTGTTTTCTGTGCATGTCAAATCCCACGCAGGTATTCACCGTTGACAACTTATTTCAGAGTGTTAATGAATGTCGTATGTAGAACTGCGTGTCCTCTTTAGTCATATTGCTAGCGGGCATTCAGTTACAAAGAACCGCGACGTAGATGAGAAAGAGAGTAGCAAAGCACAACTCTTTGTCTGGTGCACGTTTAATAACGCTTCTAAACAATATAATTCAAAATATTAAAAGCCTGGCTTTTTGAAGCAATAACAAGAAGTCATAGTATATGAAACCAGTTAATTATCTTAGTGCTTTTAGGAGGGACGTGAGTGGGAAAGGGGAGGATTGTGTTCACAGAACTGTCTAAAAAGCTGTTTACTCTGGTAAAATTGGAAAAGCAGGCAGGCAGGCAGGCAGGCAGGCAGGCAGGCGACTAGTACGTACTACACGACATTATGTTCCTTTCACTACTGCGATTCTTGTTTTAAGCTTTTGCCACTTTAACGTGCGGTAGCCACGACGCTGTTCGATAGAAAACCTCTTCGCTACTAAGTAATGAAAATGACGTAGTCTGATGGGATGAATAACTGGATTAACGAAAATTATGTTGGTGTAAATCTGTGCTAACGGACATTAGTTTCTGGGCAAATCTATGCAGAAGAAACCGAAAGCCTACATTCCCGGTCCCGATTTGTGGTCAGATGTTGGCATGCAGGAATGCTGACGCAGTTCCTCGTATTCAAACTAACGTCGACAGGAAAATAAAAATAATGACGTCAGAATAATAGAGTTTTGAGATCTTTGTGGGCATGTAGGTGTACCTGGGTAGCCCGTACTTCTAGCATATGACGCTGCTTCAGTTGATATTCTGAACCAGACGTTTCGGGAGAACGTAGTAGCTTTATATTCGAGAGTCAAAACGCCGTCTTGTACAATTCGATTCTTGAGGGTGGGGCTGCTGCTTTTTTTTTTTTTTCGAAATGTGGGGATCCGATTACTCACTGATGCATCTTCAAATTCCAGAAGAACGGAATCCTAAATATAATATTGGTAAAGAATATGAAGACAAGAGTAGGAGAATTTTCAGCAGCTAGTAATTACACCGAACAGGCTAGTGTGCCTATAACACTCCAGGCTCAATTTTATATATTTCAAGACCGTGCACTGATGCTTCACTGTGAGAATAAAACCGGTAATTACGCACGATGATATGTGAATTTATTAGGTTATAAACGTTGTAAGTTTCATACAGGTTTCGGTCACCTTTTGTGGCCGTCTTCAGGGATGCTTTACGAAATATATGTTACAAAGACATGAAAACTAATGTTCAAATGCAAAATATTAAGCTTTAATTCAAAATATACGTAAAAACACAGAGTAGAGTTAAATTATTTGTGCTAAATTGGAAAGGGTATGTAGTCAAACACAACAATGTCAATTAAGGTGTATTTAATGGCTATTCTAGACAACTACATGTTTCGGCCTTTACTGGCCATCTTCAGGTTGTCTTCAAGAGAACTGAAGGTCCTACTATATACATTGTGCGCGAACGTGGTGCAGATATCTCTACATACGGGCCTTATTGCGTAATGTAATTTCTATATGTGGTGGTATGCTGCGACTAGAGGCACGATAGGGTCTGGTGGCTAGTGTCAAGTTTGAAGGTTCTTGGTGAGCTGGTATTATGAAGAGGCGTGTTCCTCTTCATAATACCAGCGCACCTTCAAACTAGCCACCAGACCCTATCGTGCCTCTAGTCGCAGCAGACCACCGCATATAGAAATTACATTAAGCAATAAGGCCCGTACGTAGAGATCTCTGCACCACGTGGGCGCTCAAATGTATATAGTAGGACCTTAAGTTCTCTTGAAGACAACCTGAAGATGGCCAGTAAAGGCCGAAACATGTAGTTGTCTAGAATAGCCATTAAATACGCCTTAATTGACATTGTTGTGTTTGACTACATACCCTTTCCAGTTTTCATACACACACAACGGGGATGACACACTTCCTAGATTATTTGTGCTAAATTTACGTCAGTAAAGAGTGTTCGTTTATATTTTATATTTGTAAATTTGCTTGGTCATCTTTGTAATATATCCTTCGCAGAACACCTCCCTGAAGATGACCACAAAAGTGCCGAAACATGTAGGAACTTTACAACGTTTATAATATAATAAATTCACGTATCTTGATATGCACTTAGTGGATATATTCTCAGATTCTGGACTTACATGTGGTAAGTGTTAGGTTAGAGTCTGGGTCGGAATCGGGGCTAATCCGACGTTGAATTATTGTATTGTCCTTACTTCCTGTAAAAAAATGTCTGTGCTGTACCTCAATTAGACGACCACATCCTGCTTGATCCTTTACAACTCATTATTCATCACTCATCTTACTATCAATGCTACGTACTCTGAGACAAACCGTCGCGAAATAAAATACTCCACAAACTTCTTGTGGTAGCCTGGAAGATGCAGGTTGCTACTTAACCCTTATCCTGCTAACGTGGAGAATATGTTGAGTTCCTAATAATGCCAGCAAATGGCAGATGGGATTTAATTCGTCGTTTAAAGGGTTAATGTACCTCATTTGTTTCGGTTAACGTTTTCAGTCCAACTACCACAGTTGTAACGTTGGTATCTGTTATTTAGTGCTTATGGTTTAAAACAGATTTTATGGATATATCTAAATTTTTTTGGTCGTAACAAATCGTGTGCAGAATTAATTAAATAGCTTTGTGATTTTTTAAAGGCAGTGTAAAATATTATAACCGATTAGATTGGTCCTTGCGAGGAAGGATGGGATTAGTGTGATTGGGGAGAGAGGTTTATAGCGGCCGGCACCCTGTATCAACGGGAACTTGGGGTATTGGGGTCATGAAATTCAGAAATAGGGAATAAAAAACCCTTGTGCTGGCCTGGGGATAAAATGCATAAAACTCTGCAGCAACGAGGGCATTCCTAGTAGTGGGCTCCAACCGTTAGTTGTGCCAGTAGAGACCAGATAGATACCTAATCATATGTGCCGTTTTAAGATGTGAACAGATAGTGTTTTGGTACAGTTTATTCAATATCGTTGCTCATCAGTCACCTGACCATTTTAGTGACATGATTGCCTCACTCTTTTATATTTACTGTTGTAACTGCATGTGCGCCAGTCCCAGTGGCCGCGCGGTCTAAGGCGTAGGTCTGCGGTCAATCGCCTGCTGAAATCGTGGGTTTGAATCCCACCGCGGACATGGATGTTTGTCTGCTGTGAGTGTTGTGTGTTGTCAGGTAAAGGTCTCTGCGACGAGCTGATCACTCGTCCAGAGAAGTCCTACCGACTGTGATGCGTCGTTGTGTGTGATCTACAAACCTCAAGAATGAGGAGGCCACGGCCCGCGTTGGGTCACAGCTCCAGGAAAAAAAAAACTGCATGTGCAGTAACTCTACGTCCATCACCTTACTCCTACTCCGCGTCATATTCCTCGAGTTAAGCCTTGCTGTCCACTGTGCAGACTAGCCACTAGTATAGCGCTGTCAGAGTAAGAAGAACGACAGTTAAAAAAAGAAACCCGCGCTTGAAACGGTAATCTCTGGGTCAGTTAAACTACATACATGAATATGAGTGTAATATTATCTAAGGTGTTGGTCTTCTCAAATTTAGGACAATGATTTTCGCCTTTTAAGATACCCTGTCTTCGTGCTATGAAATTTAGTCCAATTTGAACAGGAAGATATATGGTATCGAATTAGGAGCGGAGCTCCTCTCTGTATGTGGAATTCTAAGAATTCCCTCGGGAACTGGGATTTGATTTCCGTTGTGGGAATGTCGTGCAGTTTTCTTCGTATTTGTACGAAGACATTTCAGAAACAGGATAAGATTAGACAAGTAACACTGTAAGGTTATATGAAGTGCATAGCTTATATTTTACATACACAAAATTACATTTGTTCGCCTGATATGAAGTCGCAATAATTTTACATTGTAAATTTTATTCTACATAGTTTTCCTGAACAGATAAGAATGT
>Ga0131853_10010126_pt1 | contig 17256 bp, 6 predicted proteins | sample TergutLab28metaG_FD_92764 | JGI IMG/M metagenome (GOLD analysis project Ga0131853, IMG submission 92764) | Labiotermes labralis P1 segment gut microbial communities from Petit-Saut dam, French Guiana - Lab288 P1 (version 2) (version 2) | ecosystem: Host-associated > Arthropoda: Insects >... | reverse complement strand
TGTGTCTTCTCATTCCGCTACGTGCTGAACATTAACAATCGTCGTTGTGTCAAGCTACTGTTTGATTCTCACAGCACTATTAATTGTGTAAGCGCTTTCGGGAAATTACAAAGTGAATATAAGTTTCTTTACGTCTGCCTGTCCGTCAGTCCCTTCGTTCGTCTAACTTACCACATGGGACTTGGGAACTGTGGACGGATTTTGACGAAAATATATTTTGATCTTTATGTATTTACCGTTCATTGGGTATAATTTACATTTTAGACCATCAATTACACTATATATTAACAGTAAAATTTATTTCGTAAATTAATTTACGAAATATACATTCCTGATAATATATTAAGGATTTATTTATCTAAACGTGTTTTTAAATATTTTTGGAATATCTGTCAGTAAAATTAAATTTCATTACAATCTGAGCAAATAACGAGCACTTTACGTGAATATTTATATATTTTATGATTATATTTTCAAGGTTGTTTTGAAATTTGAATTTTTCCATTCAAGTTATAGAGAAGACCAAGACACATATTTCATATTTATTAACGTCTTTCTGAAAATTTTGCGTTTGATGAGATAATTAGAATAATATGGCAGAGAGACGGAGGCAGGCCAGCAATATCAATATGATATGGTGCTTGAGCATTAAATGCTCGATAGTTATGGCTGCAGACACACAGATTTGAATGCGTACTTTTTAATACTTTTTAAACAAAACTTTTAGTCGAACGTTTCTCACTGTTACGTTGTAATATTTTTGCTCTCTTTTTGTATTTTAATATTTCTGCTCTCTTTTTTCCATTTGGCATTTTGATTGTGTATGCTGGATGCAATTGCTTAATATTACGTCACTCTAACAGGTGCCTAACGTTTGTAATTAAGTGCTGCATTGAATAATATTGTGAAATGCATCAGTAAACTGGTTAGTTGTATGATGTACTGTGAACTGCACTATAACTTCTTGTTTCATTCAAGAAATTGTCGAAAGGTTTGTTGTTATATGCTGGAATTGAAAGCAGACTATTATGCATTCTGGCATATAAACTCAAAGTAATATATATATATATATATATCGTCTATAAAAATATATTGAATTGGTGTTTTTCTATGAAAATGTTTTTCTGGGTCCCTCTCTTTCATACCATATATATTTCTTGATTTAAATAAGCACATCTTATTCATTTTTGGAATTCACGATTTTAGAAATTTTGGGGGGAAGAAAAATTGATTAGGCCTTTCTCAGCTGATATTACTGTACCCGAAATTGAGGTACATAGTATTTCCTCTTTGCTTTAGGCGTGTAATCACTGCCGGAACTGACGGAAAATCTTCGAGAATTATGTACTGGAACTGGTGCATGTCAGATTGTTTCAGTGCTACAATAAATTGAATAGCATAGTTGATTACTGTGCAGTACCGGTATACCGCCACGCATTCTCTGCGATGGCACTAAATGAAGATGTGCATTTACATTCAATATCCGTCCGTTAAATCACCGCAGAAAGACCCAGGTACATACTGAATTGGAGGCATGGAACGACAAACAGAAAAGACGGATTGGGAAAGAGTAATTTCTTTTGCACAATTATAGGAACCGATCCACGTTCATCCAGAATGCACGATAGTCAACGTATACTTAGACATTCGTCGAATTAAAAAATAATTCCCATATACTTATATTTTGGTCTTCACTCCAAGACTCAAAGTGAGGGAAAGGAAACATGTGCGTGACATTTAAGTTAATTACATATTATTCATAGTTCTGGTACAACAAGTTACATACAAGGAATATATTCATTAGTCCAAGATGTCTAAAATCTTGGTAGGTTGCGTTCCATTTCCTACACCAGTATTTCTGTGCGGAAGTGCCTTCTTCTCTTGACGATTCTGCCTAGTTGCAGTGATCTGTCGGAAATGCCTCCAGCTGTGTCACATTTATGCCGTTCTCTTGCAAAATCTTTGAAACTTCATTCAATGTATTTTTGTCTGGTTGTTTGCTTCGAAATGCCACATAAATCAAAGCTGCAATCAAATTAAACGGCGGTTGTAAGATTTAAAATTCGTTGCTATGGAATTGTCTAAACTGTGAATAATACAATTTCTTACTTTTCTACTGTTTATACGTCTCCCCCCCCCCAAGTAAATATTCCTTTCCTTTCCTATCGACAATCAATAGAAATATAAACTGTAGCTATAAATAGCGTTCGGTATCTTTACAAACTGGCTGACATTGGCCTTAGCGAAACGCCCGCGATTGGATGTGAAAGGGACACAATTGAACAAGGGACACTCTTGAACAAATTAAATATGTTAACTTCAGTAAAAGAGAATGTAACTACTTTTCAATTTCGAGAGTGTTAACCCTGATCAGCAGTTGACATCCACATTCCCTCCATTGTAGGGCTTAGTCCGGTTAATTTGAAGTGACATATACTGGTTTGTTGACGAAGTAAATTTTTTAATTTTAACTTCTAAGCTAATCGTGTCTACATTATGTTGGTAGAGGTAAGTTTGATTGTGTCTTATTAAATACAAAAGTGTCCTCTATCTTATGCTATCGGTATATCTTCTGTAGTTATATCATCTTTATTTTAACAAAGTTTATGTTCCATGTTTGCACGTGTTGTAGATTTGAACTTTGCTCTAAAAGGCACATTTGAACAATGTTTATGTGTGACCCTTTATGTATCCATGATATTTGTTTTGGGAAAAATCTGATGGGTACTTTTAATTTAGGACAAAGGAATGGTTCGTAAATATTTAAATAAGAGAAGAAATCTTGATGTGCCCGATGTTGTTATACAAAAAAGCCGTCAAAACGTTACAGGAAATGAGGCCGTACGTAAGATTTGCAGCTTCCAAATAAGGAATGACCCATAGAGTACTGCATTACAGAATTTAAAAAATCACCATTTTTGACGAGTTCAATGGGCTCATTGTGTCTACTGCATGTTACACAAGTTGAAATTTTTTCAGTGTAAACCAGGAGTTGTTTGTAGACAAGGTAATTAAAAGTTACAAACTGAATGACTGGAATGACATATAAACAATTCCGTCATCTGGCTTGCGGTTGTGGCGGAAGACTTCAGAGTAAATTTCCCAGTAGCTGTCTTGATAACAATATTGCAGGAAGTGTCCGGTTTGTGGGCTTTGTGAAAAGACACAAGAACAAAGCTTCGCCAGCGCGAAAATACAAGTCTGTCGAGCACCACAACGTTAAAACAAACGTAAGAGAATTCTTCGACAATTATGAGTGTGCATTTATATCTTGGAATTTTATTGCTGGCAGATTTTATAACAATGACGAAACTGGAGTGTCTAGAGAGTACAGTCTGCCAACATTGTTGCCAGAGTTTAGCTAAATACGAATTATTTCTACATTTTTTGTGAAGTTCTAAAATAAAATTTATTAAATCTGTGCAATCGAAGCAGAGTTATTCGATGTGGATAGCCGAATGGACTGACAGCCATCACGAAACTAATACTCGATTTTCGGAAATGTGCGAAGTGCCTGATATAGTTCACGTTGTTATTTATATAAAATATTCTCAAGGCACGGACTTACGTTGTGTGGAATTGACGTGGCAGTGCTTGGCAATGCAGTAACGGTCGTAGTCAATTGCCATGAATGAGGTTCTCCCAGTCCACAATGCTGCAAATGTGACATAAGTGAATGTTATTTTATAGAGAAGTTGGCTCGAATTTAAACATCCGAATTATATTTGTGAGCCTGGAAATTATTGCAAATAATTGACCAACAATTTACCAAATTCAGCATTACCAAACTTTGAACAGTATTACAGTATGAGTTTTTGGTTGATTGGCTAATAAGTAAATGTTTGAGTAAAGATAAATTCGTACTGTTAAGATAACTGGAAAATGTGAAGGAGTTTGTTGAATGTGTCCAGACATACACCTGAAAACTTTGAACGCAAAAGTTTGAACAACCACTTATCTATTAACTTGTTTGGTGTATTATGTCAGTGAGGAGAGAAAACAATATACATTAGCACACAGTAAAATGTTACTCAAACTGGGATTCCAAAATGTTGTCTTTTTAAGTAAGTATTGAAATGAACAAGAATAAATAATGACTAAGAGCAGATATTGTATAACATATTGTGCCACATCAAAGATATTCACAAAATACACTCCTATTTCTGCTCTTCTCGCGTCAGTTTTCTTGTACCACAAATCTGCCCGTAGATATAAGTTACACGCTTAAGTAATTCAACGCTCCTTCAACCCCTCCCCTGCCGTTATACACGTACTGTCCATATCCCAATTCGTAATTTGTTAAACCCCACGATATACAGTAAATAGCGCTGTTAAGCCAAGCATAGTCACCACCCAAGTCACAAAAGCGACCACCAGTTCATATGTCGTCAAGGCAGTAGCCTCCTCAATATCCGGATTGCGTTAAACATTTCATAAAAAGAAAAGTGTGTGAAATATTGAATGTTTTTTTTTTAATTTTCTGATAACTATTTCCACCGCCCAATGAAAATATCAAAATATCTCATTGTCCCCTCAACATCTAGATCATATTTAAAATGAAATGTGAAATTTTATCGTTATATTTTCCAGTTGACATCATGACACTCTTTGTCAAACAATTTAGCATGGACTTACTCAATGTTTCGATAACTTGGTCAAACCCAGTAGCGTTCCAGTTTGTTGCATTGCCATATAATGTAAGTTGTGTGCTGTTGAACACAAAAAATTCAGAATTAGACAAAAATTATTATGTGTAAAAATGCTAAAAGCCCTGTTTTAAGATTTCACTCCTTGTGTTTGACAGTCTTGAAAAGACGAGAATTAATGATAGTGTTAAAATGAACATAAAAGGACATTTTTCCACTTCCCAATACGTGTGACAGACTCGTATACATGTAGAGTGTTATCTGTTGGTCTAAATGTAATATTGATTGAATGTTTCGATCAATTTTAATTTCCAATTTTTGGTGATTTATCAATATAAATAAAGCAATTGCTTGAAAATTATATACGGATAAAGATATAAATTTCGACCCTTTGGGTGTCACGTTTTCAGATTTTTTTGTTTTTGAATCTTGAAAGACGGCTACATTAGAAATCAAAAACACAAAATACAAATATTTTAGTTCATGGTATCCCTAAGGATTTGTGACAAAGTGTGAAATACCTATTGAATTTGATAAGACGCTTAGCAAGAATTAATGATTTACGCTTAGGCGCCTATGAAGCATGAACGCAGTTCAAGCAGTATAATGTCAGACAGGTTTTTGTACATACAAATTTTTTTTTAGACTGCATATGTTCATCTCGAATTTATGTTAACAAAGTGGGAAATTTTTTTTTCACGTTAGAAGACCTACAACTATATTTTAAGATCTAGCCTGTGATCTTTAAATGTTTATATATCGCACATTTGAATTCAAGAATTTTCTACATCATAAAGTTTATAAATTTCGTACAGAAACATTAGAAGTCATGTTTCCCTATGTTTATATTTCAGGTTTTAGAGTGGAATTCCGTTCGTTGGATCTCAGTTTTTGTGCCTGCTTCGGAGAACTATTAAAGCCATCTGCATGATGAAATAATAGAGTAGTTTAGCTTTGAATTTAGATGTTCAAGTAAGAAAGGGCAATTATTTTATTATATAATTTTATTACAAAATATATCTTTTCTACCAAACTCTGTTACAGTCGGTAAAGTGGAAGCCGCAAAGTCTGTGACTTCTCCCTATCAATAGAAAGCAGGGCCAAATACAAGCGGAAGGGATTTGGGTAAATAATTTTACTAATTATAGTCAAACCCCGATAAAACGCCAAATCAATTTCCTCAACACAACTGTGTGAACAGCAATTCCGTCTTACACAATATGTCTATTTATCACCTGAAAATTGCAGTGAACAAACAGTTGATATTGTGAACCCACCTGATAAGAAATATGTTTATGGTTATTAAGCTTGTTTTTCCTTGAGGAATTCCAATGGTGACAACAAAGCAATTCATTTTGTTCTCAAAATCGTTGGTGGAGTGCCAGAACACGTACCAAGGTCGAGGACCTGTAAACTGTGAAAATACGAAATTTGTGACACTCGTCTTGTGAGTAGAATTTCTTATGTGGAACGGCTTGTAAACTTATTAAATTTTATTATTATCGTTGAATACTTTCAAATGTCTGAATCCGTGTTTCCCGAAAATGCAATTGTGCGGAGGCAATTTATTCAGCTGTTCACGCGAGCAGCTGGTAATGGAGTGTCGGCTCAAAACTCAATCAGGGCCATTAAAAGGATAGGAAATGTGCTTATAAACTTAAAGCTGGGGTTCTTTCGTCTTCCTGTTGTTGTTAGAAAGCAAATTGTGTTAAAAATTCTGATTGCATTTTTGTAGAATTTCTTATTCCGGAATTCAAATTCCGTGCTCCGTATTATATCTCCTCCTGTGACTTGTCTTCATGTGCCGTACCTTTCACATTACTTCGAATACGGCACCGTTTCAGAAAAGAATAAAACAGAGAATGTGCTTCTCGATTTTTGAAACATTATTTACTTTAAGAAGAAATTATAGAATATTATGATAAATGCATTATATCTTTTACAAAATACTTGAAATTTCTGTGAGAATTGAAAGGGACTTAATATTCCTCTAAAGAATTTTGATAAATTTTCAAATAATAAATTTCTTGACTTTTCGGCTAGTGGAAAGAGTGATATTGAAATGAGAAAGACAGAAGTGACGGACAAATTCTCCAAATTCGTTATTTTGGTAAATCGCATAATATTGTGATAAGATTTCGTACGTCTTTTCATAGACTTTTTATTAAAATACTAAAGATTATTTTTAATTAGAAAACGAGAGATTTTTAAAATCATTAAAAAATTATTATTCATAAATCATTCGGTTACACCAGCGTACTAGTTTCATATGTTTATAGAAGATTGTTAATGGAAACACAAATGAAATATAAACAAAAGCAACAGCTTTAAAATCTGATTGATTTAGGAATCATGTCAGTACCATAATACATACCTGATTCCAATCAAAATTGTTTACTATGGATGTTCCAACGTCGCAGCCGTTGCAGACCGAAGTTAACATGGTGATTAGACCCAAAACGTTAATCAGCAGCATGTTGGTTTTAATTCCTGTAATTAATGGGAAAGAGTGATATAAGAGTTCCCTTTACACCTTCTCTCCCTTCGCACAGTGAACATAGTGAAGCACAGTTATGATACATCTTTTGTTTCCACACATGTTTATTGATTAAAGACATGCATAAGACTGGCCTTCGTTTTCAAGCCGGTCTTCGCTTTTTCATGTGCCAAATTTCCTGTTCAAATTTTTGGGTGGAAAAAGTTTCAAGAAATTGCATAGACGCTATTTGATGCTGGATTAAGAATAAATTCCCATAAAATTCCTACTTCCTTTCCCCTTTGCTATCCTAACATTCGTATCTACTCAGTTATATGCAGCTCACATTTGAAGTGAGTAAGTGGATTTATTATATATACACTGTATTCGTCAGAACAGTGTGCTTTCTGTAACTTGTAGTAATTTGTGTGTCAGAAAGGAGGTGGTAGTTACGTAATAAGAAGTGTTATTTAAAAATGACACAATGAAATTCAGAGTGATTGACATTCAGCGTGAAATTTGAATTCGGTGCTTTCCGAAATCAAAGCATTCGCGTCAGCCAATGGACCTCATGTGTACCTGTGTTGACCTGACAGACAGATATGATATATTGTCTCCACTGTCTGTAAGAAGGCCAGAAATTTCGCAGGACTTCGGTACATGTTTAGAACATTTTTAATGGCGTACCGAATTTTGAAATTCGTTTAATAACTCCTGTCCCTCTTTCTGTGTGTACCTCCGCACTAAACAAATTATAGAGAAATATTTGGTGAATTTTCTAATTTATCTCTAGAAAGTTCATGTTTCATTAACATCTAACAAAGTATCGGGACAACGGACTGTAGCGTTACTATGCCTGTGTGTTCTTCCGTCCCTCTATGTGTCAGCATGAAAAAATTATTCTGAAACTGGATGTGTTTGAATGAAATATTTTGAAATTGTTTTCGAAGATCTGTCACGAAAATTCAACAGTAATTATTATCTGACAATAAAAACAGATAATTTACATTTAAACATATGTACATTCATATAAAATATCACTCAATTATATCTAAACTAAGAACATTTATATACACTATTACAGTTCTGTTCAAAACACGTATCCGTTATTCAGTAACGTTTTCTGCATGTGGTATATGCCATAGAAAATGCGGAAGCGTATGTATCGCCTGGCAGTAAAGAGACTACATTATACAAGTAATGCGTCACATGGTTTTACCCTGCTGGCTATTTCAGTCTACAGACACACACCGATAAAACGTACTCTTTAATCCCGAGTGTGTCTGGGTCTAACTATGTGCGATGTATGAACCGCAACAAACAGTTTCCATAGTTATCTGTTTGGCTGCAGCTCTGCAGAAAGAAATTAATATAAAGTTTACTTACAGACAATCTAATTGCAGTCGCCGTCTTCTTCCAGCTCCTCGACAGTACGTTAATTTCAGTCGTGTGGGCCCCTTTGTATGGCACATTTCAGAATAAACTGTTCGTGTCGAAGACAGACAACAGACAATTATTCACACAAAAAACTGACATGTGCGGTAGTTCTTGTTTGGTTCGTCGTATCTATAAGAAAGTTGGGACTTAATAATACGAACAAATTTTAAACGTCATAAGCGCGTCTGGCTGAACAAGGTCCCTGTGAACGCATTACTACTAACCTTGGAATCTGTTATTTAGCTTCGCACTCGTAACAATGTGTTTCTGGCAGGACGTGACAATTTTTTTGTATAGACTCTATGTCCATTCGTTGACATGTTTAAAATATAATGATAAATTTGGATTTATATTTTTTTCCGTAGGAGTATGGAAATCGCTTGATTTCCGCGATTACTCTTTTTCAGCCCCTCCAGTCGTCTATACATACAAATTCTAATACAAATATCTGTTGGTTTGATCCTGCTGTTTCCATTTTGAAAATTTTTATTGCAGTAGTTAAAGTTTGTTACAGAATGTGAATTTGATTATACAGATAACGAGGTGATTCCTTCTATTGAATGGCGTCATGTATCATGAGTTCGTAAACATCTATCAGTGAAATGTTACCTAAATACTCGAAAGCACCAATTCTGAATAGGTGATTCGCCCACGACTGCTGGTATTTCCACCACTGTGTACAGATACACGACCTAAATGAAAAAAACCCGAAAATCTTCAGTGATAAACAAAACGTGTATACAAACATATGAAACATTTCCTTCTTAATAAGAAGAATTGTTCAACTCACTCAGATCATCAGTTTTTTTGCGTGTCTTTCTCGCAGGATATCTAAGTGTTCTAAGTGACGGAACAGTAATTTTATAAATAATTTGCCACTATTTATATATTTTATATTTCATCACAATTGTTGAAATTTATCTATGCGTTGTATGTATGGATGCTCCTTTAAAAAACTGAATGCTCTACTGTCCTCGATATGACGTACACAAATTTTAATTTCTGGGACTAGCAAAATAGCCTTTAACCAGAAGTTGTGCGTCCATTCCCAAAACCTGGACCAAGATGCGAAAGAAAATAGAGGAAGATGTTGAGGTATTGCATTTTAACCAATTCTCCAATAATGGATCGCAGTGCACAAGAAGCACTTGGATGGACAGCTATAAAGAAGAGATACTGCAAATTAGTTAAACACTATAGTTATAAAATATAGAAGGAAAATTCTACAAAAACAAATTTCTTCTTATAGTGAATTTCCAATGAGAAAATTGACGATTTATTACAAACTTCTGGGGCAAGTGAAGATCAAGAAGTACCTGCAGATGACTCTGTGTTGATTTAGTTTCTACTTAGAAAACCAAGTTGCTCTACGCTGCGAAATTTGAAGGAAGGATATTTTAAAATATAAGGTGAAGGTAATGCGGAGACATGATGAGACATGGCAGTTTTTTTCTGATAAATGTAACAAAATTGAAATTGAAAGAGAAGGCACTGAGGCGAAACTTCTACGACCGATTTTTTTGGGTTCTACTGCAGTTGTTTCAGCAATGAAATATTGTGGTATTAATTTCTTGAGAAAAGAATTATGTAGAGAGAAAAAGAGTGTGCCTTTCTGGACTTTAATTTACATTCACATATATTCAGTAATTTTATTATTGTTCAAAAGTGCCCCATTGAATTTCAAATATACCCCAAGCATGAGACAGAATTTTACGATGCGAATCGTCAGAGATGAATATAAAAAATTACTTAAATATATCTCTTAATTCTTTTATTTAAGCAAATCCCGTGTATGCTAAATATTATGCCCTTTCCTCATCATGCCACTTGTATTAAACAAAATGTGCTTCAGAGGCTTTAGAAAATGTTTTCTAAATTTCTTTCAAAAGCGCCCCCTTACTGATGTGAATTGCAATAAATTTTACATATTCTGAATTTGTGTTTCTAGCTTTTTCTAACCAGCATGCAAAGCGTTTGCACCGTGTTATATTTTCATTTGTTCAGTAACCGACTCCACCAAATTTTCCAAATTAACTCATAAATAAAACAATTGTCACAAAGAATTATTTAATTACAAATTATCTTTCATGATTTTGTCGACAAATGTTTCGGAAAAGTTTTTTAAGAAAATTTCGTCGCAAATATTTCATGTATATACGACAGTCTTTACATAAAGTACCTATTATACTTGCCAGAATATAGCAAAATATGAAGTTCCTCTACATTTTCTAAACACCTAAAATATAATTCCTTTAATTCCGTGCAGTGGAAGCCGAGTTGGTTGATGTGGTCGGACGAATGGATTGACAGCCATCACGAAACTACTATTCGATTTTCGGTAATGTGCGAAATGCCTGATATAGTTCAATTTGTTATTTATATAAAGCATTCACAAGGCACGGACTTACGTTTTGTGGAATTGAAGGAGCAGAGCTTGACAATGCAGTAACGGTCGTAGTCAATTGCTATGACGAAGAACCGCCCACTCCACATTGCTGCAAACGTGACGTAAATAACTCTTGTTGTATAGAGAAGTTCGCTAGTATTTAAACTTCCGAATTACGTTTAGTGCTCTGGGGTATTTTGGAAAGTATTTCTCTGCGACGGCACTAGAGGGAGATGTGCAATTAACTTAAATTACCGAATTATTGTCGCAGCAGAACGGACCAGCGGTAAGAAAGTTCCCTTGCACAATTATGTGAACCGAACCACGTCCGTCCAGACCGTAGGCTAGTCACCGTATACATTAATATTGGTCGATTTCGGACAAAATTCCTACATATAATTTTAGTAATGATGCAATGCTCAAAGTGAGAAGAAGAGAAGTTATTTTTTATATTTAATGCAACTACACATAATTTTTAGTTTTGTCAAAACAGGTTGCATTTAAGAATTATATTCAGTTGTCCAGAAATTTTAAAATCACAGGACCTTGCATTCCATTTCCTACGTCAGTGTCTCTACTCGGATCGTCCTCCTTCAGTTGAAGATTCCGCCTACTGGCAATTCTCTGCCCTGAATTCCACCAACTGGCTGACATTTATGTTGTTCTTTTGCAACTCCTTCAGCACGACTTTCACTGTCGTTTTCTTACGGCGCTGCTTTCGATACCCCACATAAACATTTGCTGAAACAGATTTTCTGCCTTCGTAATATTTAAAATTCTTAATATTAAATTACAAAAATCTTTGACAAAATAAATTTCTTATTTTCCTACCCTCTCCGTACCTGCCCCACTTTTTCCCGTTTCAGTACATTTCCCTATGTACGCTTCCTCACTTAATCCCAATCATAAAATTGTACACTTTGGCAAGACACAGCTTTCGGTAGCAGTAAGAAGTGGTTGACATAGGCCTGAGTGGAATGAACAGGAAAATACCAGAAAGCTAAATTTTTTATGATGATCTTACTGCCTTTTGTACTGTAGATTGTTTCTGTTAATGAATCTGTTCGATGGACACAAATTGTTTTAAATGTGTGCGTTCGTACATTGAGTGTGGAGATTTAATGGTTAATGGAGAACAACCGTACGATTTGTCACTCAAACACAAAACAAGGCAGACAAAGTACGCATAAGTGTAACATTGTCGTGTGGATAAGTAACAATTGTTGACGTAGAAATGCAACAAATGTTTCATGATCTGCGTAGGTTTATCTAGCCTTATGTATCTGCCATGCAAAGCGCAAGTGCTTTATTGTACAATCATGATTTTAGTGTCTCTCTGTACCATATTTTGCCACACCATCTCATAACCGATACAATTTTCATTAAAGCAATATCTAAATATAATTTACCTTCCTTGATATTTAACCCGTATTCTTTCGGAAAGATTTTTTTAAGAAGAATTTGTCGCAAAGCTCTATTATATATATTTTTGGCTACATGCTAATTATCGATTGCCTTTTCCAGAAATCAGCAAAACACGAATAATCATAACGTTTTTCTGAAGTTCTGAAATATTATATTTTAATCCGTCCAGTGGGAGCCGAGTTATTCGACGTGAATGGACGGATGGACGAAGAGCTATTACAAATCTAATACTTGTTTTTCGGTGATGTCCGAAGTGCCTGATAAGGTTCAATATATCTTACATGTAAAATATTTAAAAGGCCTGGACTTACGTTTATTGTACTGGGGCAAGCAGAGTTTCGAAATGATGTAACGTCGTAGTCAGTTGCTATTACGTAGTGCCGACCAATCCAGATATCTGCAAATGTGACATAAGTGAATGCTATTGTGTACAGAATTTCGTTAGGATTAAAATATTTGAAATATTTTACGTGAGGCATGGAGAGATTGCAAATTACTGACCGACATTTTACCCCGTTCAGAAGTACCATACTGTGATGAATATTAGAGTGTTAAAATGTTGGTTGTATGTCCAATATATAAATAATTGAGGAAAGACGGCTGTATGTTGTTTGTGAAATGGGAAAACTGAAAGTTTTTGACTATATATCGAGATATTCATCTGAAAATTTGGGCTCAAAATATGCGCAAACTCTTAACTATAAATTTGTTTGTTTGATTACATCAGTGTGGAGAGAAAACTGGGCACAATTAACACATAGTAAAACATTTATCAAAAGGGAAGAGCAAAATGTTGCATTTTTAGGGATGCTTTCGAATTAACAAAGAGTAAACAATGGCTATGGACTATGGAATCTCTTCAGCTGTCTCGTACCACAAATGAGCCCACTGAATTACACTATTCTCAAAAGCTTTTTAACCTTCCTTCAACCTCTCTCCTGCCTGTTATACACATTTTACATATCACATTTCTTAATTTGTTGCAAACAATGATATAGAGTAATGATCTCTGTGGAACTAACAACGTCTCCAGCACGTCACAGGAATCAACTCCTGTTCTGTTGACCAGACAGTATCATCATCATCATTTTGATTGAATTAAGCTCATCACAAAAAAGCATGCGTGTGTAATGTTGAATGTTTTTGAGAAACTGTATTCAGTCTTGTTTACCTGGACTAATGAAAATATCAATATGTCTTATTAACACAAAAAATCTAGTATTTGTATGACTTGTGATCGTTTACTCTCACATTTACCTGGTGACATAGTGATGCTGTTTGTGATTAGTTACCCTCTACTTACACGGTGGTTGGAAATGTACATCCCTGTATCAAGTACGCACCCAGTTTCATGCATTGCCATTGATCGTGATGTGACGTTGTGCGCTGTAGAACACAAATGGTTCAGAATAAGACACAAATTGTTATATGCAAAAACTGTAGACAGCCCAGTTGTTTGGACCGTCTTTTAAACCTGAGAATTAATGGAAATGTTATAATGGATGTAGAAGAAAAATTTTTCCCTCGTCAATATGTCCGACAGGCACGTGTAAATATAGAGTGGCAGCTGTTGTTGTAAAACTAATAACGTTTCAAGGTTTCACCAAATTTCGATATGCTTTTTAAATTTTAATCTGTGTACATTTAGTCATTGCAGAATTATTATGTGCTGACTGGCAGATGAATGTCGCCCTTTGTAGAGTCATGCTTTCAGGTTTTAATTTTAGAATGAGAAACGCCGATATGGGTATTAAAAAACAAAACCCTAATATTTTATGTGATGGCCACCCTAGTGTCCTGTTGCACAGTATGAAAACCGTAGTGAATTTCATGAGACGCTTGACAAGCATTAAAGTTTTGTATGTGGCTTACTTGAAACATGAACACTGTTCACCGCAGTACAGAGATAGACATGTATTTGTATCTATAAATTCATATAGGCAACACGCAGTCTTCTAGAATTCGAATTTTATACCGCGAAATTTCTTTCACAATGGAATTTCTATTTTTGTGTTTTAAATATTATCCTTTGATCTGTTAAAGCTTATATATCGCATATTTGTATTAAATATTTGTCTACATTATAAATCGTATAAATTTCCTACAGGGATTTTTGAGATATATTTTTGTACATTAATTTTAGGTATACTAGTTTTTTTTTTCGTTTGATGGATCTCAATGTTGGTGGCGTTTTTGGAGGTCTATTAAAGCTATTTGTGTAATGATATACTGCGGTATTTTTGCTTTATATTTGGAGGTACAGGCCTACGTATGAAAGCGTATTTATTTTTATATAATTTCTCCATTTATATTTCAGGTATTCTGGTGGATGTCTAATTGTTGGATCTCCAATTTGAAGCCATATTTGTTGTGCTTTTAACGACATCTATGTAAAGATATGCTATGGTAGTTTACCTTCGAAATTGGAGGTGTAGGTAATATAGGGTACTTATAAGATTTTGTAATTTCATTTCAAATATTTTTGTCTTTTCTATCATTAGATGTTACATTCGGTAAATGGGAAGTCGAAACGAAAATTTTGTGACTATTACATATAATTGACTGCAGGTCTGAATTTAATAGCGGGCGAAAATTGGAAAGAATAATGAAATTAGAATTTATCTGTCCTCAGTGTTACGTTATGCGTAAATTTATATATGTTTGCCTTTATCTTTTTTATTTGGGCGTGGTAGATCGGTACGCTTAATATTACGTCATTTTTCCAAGTGCTGAAAGTTTATAATTATGTGATGTGTTGAAGAATATTGTAACCTACATGTATAAAATTGTTCACATTTATGAATTAATTTGAACCGTACATTTAAACTTCAGCTTTATTAAGTATTCGACGTAAGAATTGTATTAGATTTTGTATTTCAAATCAGGTTATTCTGAACTGAGACATGCTAACCTCATATGTCTGTTATCTGGAATTTAAAATGCATTTTTATTTTTCTCTTTAAAATTTTCTTAAATAAGCTAATATTTATTTTCGTATTTCCTAATTTGTTTCTTTTTCAAACCCACCCCCACAACTTTATTATTCTTTATTCTATTCCTAAATATTTATTTCTGTATCATCACCCTACAATGTAAAGACATAAGCAACACTTCACTCTCACTACAAACACCAACCCTTTCTACTGTATTATATACTGCAATTCTGCTATTATTTTTGCAGCAAGTCTGTGCATTTTCTTTATTTCCGTATTTCACATGACTAAAGACGGTAGAGTCAAATGACTTTTAGTCATTATGATAAAAATTATAGTTGATCCATTTTATCTCAGAAATCATTAGTGGATGATACCTGCCGAGTTAGGCCAAATTGTGTAGGTGTTAGTCTCTGAATATGTAGACATGTGTACACTCGATTACTTTCTTCTCTCTGCACAGATGTAGTGAGAGAATTCTAAGTGGTCACTTCGAAACAGCTGGCTGTGCGGTGTGAGGTGTAGATCTGCAGCGGTTTCGTTCTTGGTTTCGCGGGTTCGTTCTCCAATATGTGAAATGATTTTCGTCCTTTATGTGTATGTTGTTTGTAGAATAGGAACCGAGCTGGTCACTCGTTTTTTGGAGTTGTACTGAGTGTATCTGTGTCTAACTGTGTGTGGGATCTAGAAACCTCAACAAACAGTCACCACATCACACATTTTGGCTGCACCATCACAGAAAGAATGTAACACCAATTTTAATTACAGACACTCCAATTGCAGTCGGTATCTTTTTCCATCTCCTCGACAGTGCGGTTATTTCATTCGTGTGGAACATTTTATAGGGCACATTTCGGAATAAGCTTTGTGTGTCGAAGGTAATCACATCTTCAGAGGAACAGCTGGCAGGTGTAATAGTATTTTGTTTCCACGTAACTAAATGGATAATTTTTAAAGAAAGCGGAACGTCATTTTGACATAATGAGCCACATTTTCTCTAGTAGAACATTGTGATAAACCAAATCATATGAAAGATAAATAAACTTACTCAGAAAACAGAATGCACATCTGTTTCTAAATGCCCAGCGTTTCTGCCAAAACTTGATATACTATCTTTCTTTGCTTTTTGTGTTCAGTTAATGATACAGACATTAAACAAATCGAACGAAGTGTTGTTTTGGAAGAAATGTGAGTCAGCATCAGACATGCTACAATCTGCTGTTTACCTTCACTGTTGCAGGCATTTCACATATCAAGTAGACATCTGCATTCATTGTATGCACATCGTGCTGTTCAGCGAAAGATGTGTTCTTTAACTTGTTAAATTTGAAGTTTATTTAAGGAAATTGTAGAGACTTTGAGCCCTCAGTGTCGCACATAACAAAGAATGACACTAGATGGAAAAAGTGGGCCTCGCACCCCTATTGTGTTACCCGCTCTTTTGGACCGCTGAGCCCCAAAAAACTGACCCTTGTGGGGAAACGTTAACATACAGAGTAACAAAATCAAGTGTGTCAACATGTAACTATATAATGTAACCTAAACGACAGGATCAGAGTAAAGTCATAAACAGAATTTAAAAAAGAAGTGGACAAAATCCAACAGGTAACCGAGCAACAATTCTTGAATTCATAAAATTACTATAATAAACTATCCTTTAAAAAAACGATATCTCTCTTACATTTGTAAATCAACATTTCGTAAAACTTCTAAATAACCGAAGGAGACACTCTCCCCTTCTCCCCACTCTCACTTTCACACCGTTACTTACCCACCATTACGGTCGCTAGGCAGGCGGCCGTAATACAAAGACGGACACAGAAATAAATTCAAAATGCTGCCCACAGTAAACCACAGCTAACGATATTATATATCCGACCGCACAGATTTTCGTGTATTTGTAACAGCTGTTTTGATAACATTCTGCAAGCATTAATATCTGGCAAGTATAGC
>Ga0131853_10010125_pt1 | contig 17257 bp, 13 predicted proteins | sample TergutLab28metaG_FD_92764 | JGI IMG/M metagenome (GOLD analysis project Ga0131853, IMG submission 92764) | Labiotermes labralis P1 segment gut microbial communities from Petit-Saut dam, French Guiana - Lab288 P1 (version 2) (version 2) | ecosystem: Host-associated > Arthropoda: Insects >... | reverse complement strand
TTTTTTTTTTTTTTTTTTTTTTTTTTTTTTTTTTTTTTTTTTTTTTTTTTTTTTTTTTTTTTTTTTAATTTTAAAAAAAATAATTTAAAAACATCACAAAATTCTCTTTTTTTTTTTTTTTTTTTTTTTTTGGGCATTATGAACTTGTACAAAAGATAGTTTGGTCCACTGGGTGTCCATTGTAGCTTACCACAATACACCTTAATGTCCAGTTTTCTAACAGGTGGCACTAGCTGCTTTTAGTGAATACCCTTACTATACACGTTGTCGTTCTCGTTGCAGCCTGTTACTATATGCCTTTGAAACTAAGTTCCAAGCATCCATATACCGATCCATACACATTGCAACACATTTCTGTAAGCAAACAAATTAAATATACTGATAAGAAGCTGACATAATAAGCTTTGTGGACTGCAGTCTCAGCAAGTACAGACAGAGAAGATGATTTATTTTAGGTATGCTGAAAATGAGAGAAATGTGTCCATCTTTTCAGTTCAGAAACTTCAAGGAAAGAGACCAATAGGTAGACCCATACGCAAATGAGAAGACAATACTGAAATGTATATAACCTTTTTTTCAGAACACAATGCAATGGTGGGATTTTATGGTGTTGTACATGTGGAGTTCCATAACAACTGACAGTTGTTTGAAATTTAAATATGCTCTAATTTTAAGTCCTCTACATAGTAAGTGTTTCAGTTTTCTGTTCGTACCAATGGTAAAGACGTAACACTGAACATACAGAGTGCTTATTTAGGTACCTGAAGGCACCTGCTTGCAATACTGTCTGAAGTGACTGCAGGTTGTAGGAGGAACACTTCATTTTATGTAACTTGAACCTGTCCATCCTGTGTTCCAAAGCTATAAACTAAGTTTCCCAAAATTTAATATCAATTTCATGTCTTCCAAAGAAAAGCTAACACCATGTTGCTCAGTTCAAACAGTTACAACTGACAATGTGTGCAGTCTGGTGTTCTAGAAACGTGGATATGCATCAAGATATAAGGACCCCCTCACTGTATTCCTGGTGTATGCATGTGTAAAGTGACTGGTGTCTGAATATAACTGCCAAGGTACATACACATGTTATATTCACTAAGATTAATCATAAATGTGTATCAACAACAGTAATTCTTATCACACAAGAAATAGCTTACACAAAAATAAAATGAATGTCATAAAAATGTAAAAGATGGGATGATGAGCAAATGCACCTGTGTGTATGTAAACATATCTTCATGTCACAGAAAATATTCAACAACTTGCTTTTATCTGAAACTTTCTCTGCGAATTCAGTGTCAGGCATGTTAAAACTTGTAGGGTGCTTACAATTTTTTATTTATTTACACTGAATTTTAAATATGGTACTGCTGCATTTGGTACTTCATGGTACTGACACTTTCAGATGTTACTCGATGACACTGTCAATTCATAAGATTATAACAGCATTGGTGAGAGAGGAATGGGCTCCACTGTAATACTGGTCAACCACTGCGGAAAACTTTCAGTGCAAATGATGACTACGCAATGTCAACGTGACAATGGTAGGTGGAACAAGAAATGAGAGGAGGTGCTTACTGTGGAGGAAGGAGGCAGGAGTGTTTTCTTGATGAGGCACATGGTACTGCGTCCAGTCCACACTTCTGACAACATGTATGAAGGGGTTGAGGCAACGTGGGCGACAAAGCGCCCCGAAAATGTATTCCACCAAGTAAGAGATGTAGTGGACCCTAGAGTTGTACGTACAAAGGGAAACCTTAATATGCTTCCATGTCACTTCCAACGTATTTGCAGCATGCACTGTAATCATGAGATGATAACCATCACAAACATTGCCATGAGGAGGGTGTACAGATATGGGATGGGAATAAGAAGGGAGCTGAATGTAAGACAGACATAGCCTAAACAGTAACCAAGTCCGTCTCAACTCACAGCTTTGAGGTGTATGCAAGTGTGTGGAATGGGCTCCACCAACCCTCACAGTGACAGTCCATCTCGAACAGCACCTAGGGCAGTGTATAGGTACTTTGAGGCTAAGTTCCACGCAATACGGCATAATGACAGCCAAGACAATACCCTAAGTCGGTCTTGAATGACTGGTCTTTTGAAAGGATACCAATGACTATAACAAACATAGCATAAATGGTAACCAAAATCTGTCTTGACTGGCTGGTTCAGTTGAAGAGGGAATTGGTATGCATGGGCACACCTGACCACAGCTGACAGCAGTTGTCTCCTTCATCCTGGCATGCTGGATACAGTGTGGTAGACCAGTAATACAGTAGGGGAGAGAAATGATTGAGAATTAAGCATTTGTTGAATCATACTGATGAGAAGAAACCGAAAGACTCTGAAGAGGAACTACTCCCAGTGCCACTTTGTCCACCATAAATCGCACAAACACTGGCCTGGGATCATATCCAGACTTCCATGATGAGAGGCTCGAATAATACTGACTAATGTTTGACACACAAAATGACAATGGTATCAGATTTTAAGATACATAAAATTATTCTGAAAATATAAATCTGTTGCACGTTGGATACAACATAAACAATACCAACATATCTGAACTTCCCTGTAAAAAAGAGTCTGGTTTTACATACCATAGTACCAGGTCTTTGTAAAAGGTAAAGCAATCCCATTACAGGCCTGGGCAGACCCTGAGGGTTCCTGGAGGATGAGACTCCCAGATTTGACAATCGGCACACGAAGGTGGTAAGGTTGTCAGCCCTACGCACCGGCCGCCTTTTCCCCCCAGGATATATGCCTGGTACTCATTTCTCTTAGAGGCTGAGTCAACCCCAGGGCCATAGTGCGGCCGGAAGGATTATGTCAATGAAAAATTCCAATGACAGCAGGTCTCTGTAGCAACACAAATGTAGCACTCTGCAAAGCGTATTTGTAATGAGACTTCTAATACACAGGATTTTAAAACTTCGTAATTATTCTACTCTGTATTAAAATACCTGTTCCGTATTATCCAGCGACGTTCCTGGCTTAATTATACACTTCTTGAAACATTTTTCCGTCATTTTCTGAAAAGATATTTCGAATTTAATTGAATGAAAACAGTTAACAGGAAAGCACTATTAACACAAAACCTGAACCACATAGGCTATACCGTAAGTAACTCTTGTGCGTTAGCAACAGCAATTTGCTGTTTTACTTGTTCCATTAATTCATCCTTTTGTGCTCCTGATAATTGTCCACTCGATAAAACAGATTCCATAGCCAAAATTTCCTAAATCACTAGGCAATCTCTACCGTTAATGGCAGAAAAGAGGGACCATGTGAATGCACGCATTACCAACATCTGAAACAGGATAAAACAAAACAAACTCTAGCAGCGTGTAGCTCAACACAACCAACTTAAGAACAACTGGAATGTTTGACGGAAAGTTTCAGTCCAGTACAGAGAGAACAAAATGAACACATTACAGTCCAATCAGCCACCTCACTACCAGGTGTAACATTCAGTGATTTTATGTTCAGCCCACATCATATTCATATATCGTGTGCAGGTCTCCAAACTAGGGCTATCATACCACTTAACCGGCCGTCGTTTTCAATCCTACAATTTCCGTTCTAGTGTATTTTTTAATTTGTAGAAATGTCATGCTTTTGGGCTGTTTGCCATTTCTTATAGTTCTTGCATATTTCCAGAGGTGTAATTTGGATGGAAAGTGATTCGGCCACCCCGGGCATGAGAGGCCATGAGGCAGCAAATATGAGTATTTTAAACGAGAAATTTCGGTTTTATGCTTGCTGCTACGGCACTGAATACTGTAATGGCACTAAAAATGCAAGAAACATCTTCACAGCTTTTAATAAATACATAATTATAATTCCATTATATTATTGCCTGGGTCAAAGAATTAAAAAAAACCACTCCAGCTGAGGAGTTTACATTCAGAATGTCTCAGACAGCTTTGTAGCAGAGGTTTTGATGAACTTCAAATCTGAGAAAAACACGCTTAAAAAAAAAACTCTCACAATTTAATACCCATGAAACTTAAAAGAACCATGGAGAGGGACATGATGAAAAGAGTGACATTCTTTTCTGGAATAAATTATATGCAAAGCACAAGTAGAATATTCAGACAAGTGGACAAAACATACAGAAGATTTCTCTTCTCTCACATGGATGACACTTAGTGTACCTCTGAACAGAAATAATTGATAACTGCTTACCAGTTCCTGATAAATAATGGAATGCCAATTGATGTTAAGTCAACTGAAAATTCACAAGCCATGTCAATGCTGCAGAGTTCACCAGAAATGGACCAAATATTCAAAAGCTCAAAAATTACAAGTGTAACTCAAAACTGTTTATGACTTCACAGTTTTTGAATGCTGTTTTTCAGAGTGGCAATGAAATCACACTGCATGCTTCAGCTTGAGTTTAAGAACTACATGCAATTCTGAACTGAAACCATTTATTTTCTCCTTGGAAAGACAGTATGCTTTGAAGGTCAAATCTAATTTAGTAAAAAACATGGAACTAATGTGATCTAACTCTTAAATGCGTGATTTTTTATTCTGAAGGTCTGTAATTTTGTTTCATGTGGATAATGCTGCATAGAACATCAAAAAATTAATTATAATTACTTGATAATATATTTTTATTTCATTGCACATGTGCAAAGGTGTGCATAAACAGTAAATTCATGCCAAATTCATAAAAATTATGGTACAAAGAATTAAATTTTACTTTTCATAATGGTCATACATTACTTGGAATGAAGTTTTTGTCCCTGTTAAGGCATAGATACCCTTAACATTTTTACATGAAACATGTTTAGCCCTGACAACCTGGTTGTTTTCATGTTGTTCTCTTGACCTTAATACCATAATTTTTTCTAATATTTATACACATTAATTACCATCAATATTTGTACCTATTATGGCACAGAGTCACTTTATATTTTTCACATGAGCCATACGTGTAACCCTTACAATTTGTGTGTTTGCATGTTATTTTCTTGTCCTTCCACAAAGGCCAGTGACCAAGCAGATCAGTTCAAACATATTTCGTTGGAAGAGAGAAACTTTGGAATCTCTTTTTGCTTCCTCAACTGGGTCAGAACTTTGTGGTCTGCCTCTTGGTGCACAATGTGGTCCTAATTTGCACAATTCTAAATGCCTTCCAATTCAGTAAATTGTTCCTTTATTGGCACACCCTAGCCAGTACAGCAACCAGGCAATGATTACAGTCATAGCAACCAAGTGACAGAAAACTATAAAATACCATTTTTTGGATCTCATCTCAATGTGAAGTCTCCCTGTATTATGTTGAGCAAGTCAACATTTCCCATGTGGCTATTACACACAGACACAATAGCTGGACATGTTATTTCTACATGCTCCCTAATCCTTCCTATAAAATCACCTAATTTGTAACTTGGCAGTTCATCAACTATGCAGATATGAGAGCACCACTGCTGTTATAGTTCAACAGGAGGAACTTTCAAAGAATCAAACTTTGTGGCATATTCTTGTGAAAAACCATGTGGATTCTTTTTAAAATCCTGTTCAGTGGAAAAATGGCAGTTGGGTAGTATGTTTTGTTGTACAGTACCAATACATCGAATTACGTTTGAAAAAATACACCAAAAGAGGCAGTGACATGTACTGTCTATCAAAATACAATATGTAATTCATAACTCTTTGTATCTCTCATTATAAGTGACTTACAATGTTGCCACTTGCTCCCATATCAGGTTCCTTGGGTATTCAGAATTTGGGATCATTCTCCCACACACTGTAACTTTTTATCATGTCAGCAAAGCCCAGCTGAGCACACCGTATGAAATGATTGCAGCCCTACTTGTGCGGCTTGTCCTTCACGTATACTTTCGTCTGGCATCAGGCCTTTGTTATACAATCTGTTTGTCTATGGCATGTCATTCATACAAAGGAATTGACCAAAACTCTCCATTCAGCTAATCCATTACTGGTCTCCGTGTGTACAGCTCATCACATTTAGGACTCCGTGAACTGGGCTGTTCTGAGTTGTCACTGAAAGTGTAGGCAGCTGTGTATTTTCTCAAAATGTTTTTGAGACAGTTTCCTTCACCAGATTTATGCCCAATATGTTGCTCCACGGATCTCCAATACTAGAATGACGAGCCAAAGAACTTATCATACAAACCCCAAGAAACTTTTGAATATCATACACTGTACAGTTCCTTGGCTTGTTTGGATTCATCTGACTGCTGTATAAATTTGTTTCCTCTGCAATGTTCGCAAGCAATTCTTCTATAAAAAAAAAGTAATTTAAGAATTGATAGAGAGCAGACAACTCCAAAATCTGTTCAGGCATTTCACCATTTTGCTTGAGTCTGAAGTCACAGCTTTCAAAGTTTATGTATTTCCCCCATAACAATTACATATTCTTCTCACATGGTTTTCTGCCTTTTCCAGGTGTTTTACCTGCATTACAGGATGGTAATGGTGTGCTTGGAACTACCAAAGTTGAAAAGTTGTTAATTTCTTCTCAATTGTTTGATATATGGTCACTATTTTGTATACTGATTGTCTGCAACAAATCCTAATTTTTTTCTAATGGCAAATCTTTTGCTGTTCTCCTACCAATTCTTCCTCTTCAGGGTCAGAATAATACAGAGAATCCTTATGCTAAGAAATAAGTTTTTCATAGTCTACTGTACAATCCACATCAGAAATGACCGAGTCTAAGCCATCTTCACAATCAGAAGCATATACGAGAGCCCTGAGCTCATCAAGTGTAACTTTGTGTCGATAACAATGAAACTGTCCATACTTACTCCTAATTTTCTACCTGAAAGACCATAATACACAAAAGGAAACAATACAAAGCACATATAAGAAATGGTTGTTATACACACCTTTCCAGATTTGCAAAATCTAAAAATAGATTATCAGTGGATGAATGATGCACAGGAAATGTTATCACATATGTCTAGACACACAGATATGATAGAGTAGTGAAATCTTTTATATTACAAAGCAGCACACAATAAACTAAAAACAATAATCAAAATCTAGCAAATATGCATTACACACAACCTACACAACCCCACTTACAAAAACCAGCTGATGATGACACCCATGCACTCTGTTGCCAGTTCCCTGAAACTGTCAACAAGTAGCAGGTTTTGCACATGTGCAAAGGGGGATGCCAACACTCTACCTACGGCGAAAGCCCAAGAAACAGCATATGAGAATGGCTTTGCATACAGATAGGCTAATTTCAGGTAAATGATGACAGTAAATAAGAATGTGATCTTATGACAATCAAGTCAGTATTTTTCAGGTTTCTGGACACAACAGGATAAAAAATGCTTACAATGACTGTGATTTACACGTAATTTGGAAGTGTATTCTGTTTTATCTGTCACTACTTTTATTTTGATATATACAGGTACTATGAAAGGATGGAAGAAGCTTGATGGCCCAACACAAATATTATATAACATACTGCATTTATTTTTTTAGCTCAAGCTCTCAACATTAGTAACACCCACAACTTCCATTTTCAACACTTCTGCCAGTATGCAAAATCTGTAAAAGAAACATAACATAAAGAGGAAAACACAAGTACTTTCGAGTATTTCAACTACATGTTCTACTTTGCTTCTTGTACTTGTAAAAATTTGGTAGTACAACTAACATGAACAAACACAAGAAATTCTTCAACTCTGTTTATAATTTATTTAGCAATACTTATCTTTTCTGTATCCAATTTTCACATTTACTTATAAATAATTCAGAATCGCTATTGCCTATGTATTGATCTCCGTAGTTAAGTTAATCCCTGCTAGCATGGGGGTAAAGAGCCAAGCTGGTAAGGGTGGAAGCACAGTACATAGAGCTCCAAATGCTTCTCTGCATTTCAAAAACACTGTTGCATAATTTGCAAGAACCTTCAATACAGACAATGTACTACCAAAAGAGTAAATGTTTTTGAAACAGGCAGAATGTCATTTGGGCATTTCAACATAAGCCAAGCAGTGGCCACAACACACTGACCATAGCTGTCTCCTATCGAGCTCAGGTATCAGGTATCAGCATCTATCTGTAATATAGCCTATATGCAAAAACATAACTTTCATGTTCCACTTTTTTGGACTTTTTCCATCCCACTGGATTCCAAAAATATATTAAAAACCTAAAGACACTACAGGTACCAGTTCAGTTATTGTTCGCAGCTAAGACCTGGGAAGGCAAATACTCAGCTAGGCTTGTCGGACCAAGTTTTCTCTGTGTTATAGGTTACGAATGCCAATACCAACATAAATGGCAGTCATTTCCCTCACCGGTTGAAATGATTCAGATATAATATTTACTGGCTTACTTTCTCCACGCCGCAGAGTCCTTCTTGAGAAGCTATCCATTTCTCACCTAGTCAAGAAATTCCCCGCATTTTATGGAGGAACCTGAAGGTTCATTATTGCATTTACAAGAGCCCACCACCTGTCGCTATCCTAAACCAGATCAATTCAGTCCATGCAACCCCCATCACACATCCAGAAAATCCATCTTAATATTATCATCCCATCTATGCCTGGGTCTTCCAAGTGGTCTCTTTCCCTCAGGTTTTCCCACCAAAACTCTGTATGCACCTATCCTCTCCTGCCTATGTGCTACATGCTCCACCCATGTCATTCTTCTCAGTCTGATCACTTGAATAATATTTGGTGAGAAGTACAGGTCAGAAGCTACTCATTATGCAGTTTTCTCCACTCCCATTACCTCATCCCTCTTAGGCCCAAATATTCTCAACACCCTATTCTCAAACACCCTCAGCCTACATTCCTCTCTCAGAGTAAGTGATCAAATTTCACACACATACAAAACAACAGGCAAAATTATAGTTCTGTATATCGCAATCTTTAAATTTTTGGATAGAAAACTGAAAGACAAAACATTATGCACTGAATGACAACAAGCACTCCTTACTTATATTTGCTCTTGACACACACATACATACATTCCATGGATCCATAAATGTGTCATTAAAATGGCAGGATGTGCAACAAGACATACCTACCTACTTACTCCATGGTGCAGAGTCCTTCTTGAGAAGCTAACTGGTTTGCAGCTAGTCAAGAAATTCCCCGCATTTCACGGAACCTGAGGGTTCATTACCGCACTCACAAGCGTCCACCACCTATCTCTATCCTGGGCCAGCCCAGTCCAGTCCATATACCCACATCCCACCTCCTGGAGATCCATCCTAATATTATCCACCCATCTATGCCTAGGTCTCCCCAGTGGTTCTTTCCCTCCAGTTTCCCTACCAAGACCCTATACAACCCTCTCTCCTCACCCATATGCGCCACATGCCCAGCCCATCTCATTCTTCTCTATTTTATCACCCGCACAATATTGGGTGAGGAGTACAAATCATTGCAACAAGTCATAAATACACAAATTTACAGTCTAAAATACTACAAACATTTTACAAAAATATTATAAATCATCTTTACACATAAAAAATTCATCTACAGGTTAAAAGGATTAGGTACTTAAATATTTCATTAAGGCTGCTCTAGAATTTTGTCTTGTAATACTTCAGGATTGTCACATTGGGTGGTAAAATGTTGAAAATTTTTATGCCAGCATAGAATGTACTTTTTTGAAAACAAGACAGGTTGGCATTTAGTCTATGAAGATGATGTTTATTTCTTGTATTAATATTGTGTACAGATGAATTTGTTTGAAAAATTTCCTGATAACTGATAACGAAGTTCATTAATGAAAGTATACAGAGGCATGGAACAGGTAGAATCCCCAACTCTTTACACAGACTTCTACAAGATGTTCTGGGTTGTGCATCAGTTATAATTCTGATGATTTTCCTTAGTAAAGTGAAAATCTTCCTTGGAAGAGTTACCCAAAAATATTATTCCACATTTTACAACAGAACAAAAGCATGCAAAGAAACTGATATGAGAGGATCAATGTTACTGATATGGAACATCGACCTAACGATACAACATGCTGACTTCACTCTGGAATCATCTGTTCAACATGGTTCTTCCAATTTGAATGATTATAAATTTGTAAACCAAGAAATTTTGTATTCACCATCTCTTCTATATACTTTTCTTTATAACCAAAATGTAATGTAGAATGTGATGTATTTTTTGTTATGAATTTCATTATATTCATTTTATCTAAATTTAGAACTAACTTCTAGGCAGCAAACCACTTAACCATATGAGAGAGAACTAAATTTGACACTGAGCATAAATATTTGAAATTTCTGCTTGAAATTATGACACTGGAATCATCAGCAAATAATATTAGTTCTGATTCAGAGTTTATTCTCTAGGAAAGGTCACTTATATATTTTTTTAACAATACAGGCCCCAGAATTGATGTTTGGGGAACTCCATGTTTCAATCTCCACCAGTCACAGAAAAAAGTCTGAGCTGTATGAAATGATTTTACTTCAACTTTCTGTTATCTGTTAGTAAAATAGGACCTGAACCAATCTTAAGATACTCCTCAAATTCCATACAAATGTAATTTAGGTAAAAAATTTCATGATTCACGCAATCAAAAGCCTTTGCCAAATCACAAAAAAATTCCTCCAACATGCAATTTTGGGTTAATAAATTTGAATACACTGCCTGTTAGTCTGAAGGCAGCATTTTTAGTTTATATCCCTTTCCTAAAACTGTACTGTCCTGTGACCAGTATGTCATTGTACGCAGGTGTTGGTTTAATGTACTGTGCATAGCTGTCTTGGGTACCTTAGAAAAAAATGTTAATAATGATACAGGTCCACTATTTGTCACAATAGTTTTGTCTCCTCTCTCATACCGTGGTTTTACTACTTCTTCCTGAACAGAATTATGATTCATTAGGGTGATTCCCAAACATCTGAACTGTTCCAAACTTTCCAAGGAACTATTATCAATTCTTAAATTGTGATTTCATTGTACACTATGATCTGGAGACATGACCATGTACTTGCTTTTATCAGCATTTATTTCTACTCCAACCTCCTAACTAGCAACTACTAAAGCTTCTGTGTTACCACAGCATGGTGTGTTCTCAGGCTGCAGATGGAGGAATGGCCTCCAATAGGAGGGTGGCTGCAAATATATGGAATAAGCAGCCGTGGACAGCCAAGGGGTGGTCCTCCAGCTTGGGGGTTGGGAAAGGTGCAAAACAACTCCTCCTCATAAGAACTGGCCTTGTTACAAAATGGATACATTTGCCTCAGGCCTGGACTGACTCAGATGTATTAAAACATTTAAAACATGAGTGAAGTCTTTTCAATCCTTTTGTGTGAAGCTTCACAATCCAATTGTTCATAACTGCTTCTAGAAGGGGGGGGGGGAAAGAGTGAAGAATGCAAGAAGTATAAAAAGAAATAACCAACCTCCTTTCCCAGCATAAATGTTAACTGTACAGTGTGTACATTCTCTGCAACAAGTATATACTACGTCGCTACTTCTTCTTCACTTTCATCGCTGTCTTCATCTGATTCTTCTTCAGAGTCCTCAAAATCACCATCATCAGCTGAACCTGAATCTGATTAGGAAACAAATATAGATAATCTTTCATTACACAGACTTCTGATGTGTGCTAATTTTTGACACCCCTTCTGAATCAGATAATTACACACAAGTTAACAGCTTGACTGGGGCAATATAATGTAGGGATAGGAGAATGGTCTGCACCTTCCATGCAGGCTTTCCAGTCTCTCTTTCCATTGGCTGTGATTCAACTAATCGAACAGGCCAGATCGTACAAACCTGTAGACCAGGTACTACAAATACTGGCAAAACGTTTTGGATAATTACTTCCTCTGGAAGACATTGTAATAAGAATATAAAACAATGGAAATACCACATACTTCTTCACTCAGGCATTATCACATTACTGATTACCGAATTTACATCACCTCTGTCAAATGTAGTATGGCCTAAGGTGTTCTTACCTGTTCCTTCTGCATATCCATTAAGCCCTCCAGAACATCTGCCTCCATCATCATCACCATCATCATCATCATCATCATCATCATCCATGTTTGCTTGACTCTGACGACCAAATTTGTGGCTTCGAGCTGAAGGAAGGAAGTAATTTATGAGCAATATGTAGTGTAATAAATCATATGGATACTAGCTTCCACTAAGAAACAAATTTACAAATTAAATTATCACTTCCACAAAATAATTATGCGGCCATCCACATTTGTATCTACGCAGCTTTCTTGCATTTTGAAATTTAAACCTCTTTTGTAAACAGTATGAAATAAATTCAATCACATAAACAATAACATACTTGACATGCTAAGATCCTTTGTCTGGGAAGTCTCATATCCACACTTAGGGCACGGAATTGGCTTGTTTTTTTCATACTTAAAACCCTTTCGGCGAACATGATCTTCACAGTAGCATGTCTTGCAACGTAGACAAGAATACTGTCCTAATTTGTTACACGACTGGCCTGAAATGTCAATATTCGCATTACAATCCAAAAATGCATCATATATCATACAAACAAATATGTTACATGAACATTCAGGCACTCAAAACATATGCACTTTATACAGACAGGTGTTTCCAAAAATTATTAAAATGAGAAACACTTCCACTTTCCGAAATATTTAAGACACCACAAGCAAAATTTTCAGTCAATGCTGTAAGGACACACAGCAACTGTTTTTTGAATAGTATAAAAACGGTAAAAGGAATGGCCGCCATGATGTTCTACACCATGGGTTTTCAACCTGCGAACAGCAGCCACATTTGTCAATTGATTATACACCATAAAATTCACACAATAATTTATGCAGTTAGGTGTACCACTTATTATTATTTTATTTTCAAGTGTGGCTTGCAAACCAGCTCACCATAAGGGTGTGACCCTTTGTCATAACATGTTTGGAGACCCATGTTCTACACAAACAGTGTAGTAAGTTCATCCATTTGCCAGCATCAGGATACATACCAAGTAAACTATATGAAAGACAGTCAACAATAAAACAATATAAACCACCAAAAATGTAATAAGTATACCCTTTAACCTTTTGGTGCCGGAATTATTTTTTTAATTTTAGCACACCCTGTATATAAAATGTGAATAATACAGGAACCAAATACGTTAGAATTATAAAACAAACTGCATTTTGAAGAGAAAAAAAACGGAGAGTATACACCACGTTTAAAATATTCAGTACCTATATTTGTTGAATAAATATATAAAATGCAACTCTAGAGGTTAGCGGTGCGGTACGACCACTATAGTTGACATTAGGCTTCAAAAGGTTAAACACACAAACACAGGATGATTACAAATGAAATAAGCAAGTACATAAATTTACTGGCAAGTTATAGGCACACAAAAATCAAATGCATACTATTGAAAAGAGTAACCCAAAAAATCTCTTTGAATGCATTTGTAAGATTTAAACTTCTGCCACTAGAATGCAGCACAGACATTAGGTGGTGACTCAACCAAAAGAAAGTCTTACGTGTGCTGGAGTTCTATTCAAAGAAATCTGTAAGAAGTGTTCAGTCAGGATGCAGAAAAATGTACGAAAAGTATCTTGAAACTGTAAAAGCAGCGGGTATATCAGTGGACACACACTGCTTCTGTGAGGCCAAGAGTTTAGGCTGACCAAGTAAGAGTGTGGAAACAACTAATCATGTTCAGCAGACTTATCTGCAAAGTCCAGGGATATTAATATGCTGGCTAGCTGTGAGCTGAATGTGCCATAGATAAGCATGAGGAAAATGCTTACCAGGTATGTTTCTGTCTGGCCTTACAGAATGCAAATGTTGCAACACAAACCCCAAAGGGCTGGGTATGTTTTGAGTTTAGCATTAACATGAAACATGTAAGGGACAAGTGGAAGACAAACACTTTTTGTGCTCTGAACTGTGATAAAAGTGTATGGGTGTTTCTACTTCAGGGGAAAAAAAACAATCAGGGAAATTATCACACATGACATACTGCAACTGTGGTTAATGCCCCAGCTACTTCCAGATAAATCGAATCTTGTTTCGCAATGTGACAGAGTGCCACCACACACCAATGTGACACCATTCTTAAATAGGAAGTTGCCTGACAGATGGTTCAGCCAAATGTATCCACTTCCTAAATTCTAACACTTTCCAATCTGACCACTCTTGACTCTTTCCTGTTGGGTTTTGTGAAAGATTAGGTTTATATTCTGACAATGCCCACAACCCTGAACAATTCAAACAATTAACTAAAAACAGCAACAGCGTGCAATGAACAGCCTTCACTGTCGAATATTTGGACCAGACTCAAATACCGTTTGATGCAGGAAGACAAATGGAGTTCATACTGAACTTATATAGGATTATATAATAATAATAATAATAAAAAAACCACTCTGAATTGCTCTACACATTCGCGTGTGCCAAAACACACGTGCGCACACGCACACACACACACACATATCATGGCAGCAGAGGGCAGTGTAGTTGGTATTGTGACTAAGTCACAGACGACAAAACTGAGGAAATGTGGTTTTATCCAATGCAAAAGCCAAAAATTTTTCTCTTTTCCAAAGCATTCAGATTGATTCTGGGCCTGAACATTCTCCTATTCAATGAGTACCAGGGGCTCTTTTCCCCAGTATAAAGTAGGCATTGCAAGAAGCTGAGCACACCTCTCTATCTAGTGCCAAGTTTAATCACAAGGAAGCTTTACCTCAGACACTCACACATACTCATATATACCATCATGGCATACACAAGCATAACTTTACTTCACCTTATATGCATATCATTTTCTATTCAGCCAGGTGTAGCACAGAAGTAATACACTGTAATATTTTGCAATTGTCAATATCTTCCAAAATATTCTCTTTGTTGTAACACCAACCTTGATAATTACTTACAACTATGCCACACTGCACCACACATTCCCTTGTAATGAAACAACTTATCACTTACATTTGAAATTTTCTGATTCTAAGACCTGACAAGAAGCTTGGTGTTCAAACTGATCATCCTCACACAGGAAGCTTGTGCAAAAGGAACAGCGGAAGATGCGTCCACCATGATCCCACACTTGACGCTCACATTCAGCACATACAGCATCTTGCAGAGGGCAGTTACAGGCATGTGTGGTGAGGCAACGACGACCATGACACACCCACGCTTCACAGTAGTCACAAATAGCTCCCTGCAAGGAGCAATTCCATAACATCACACTTTTATTTTCCAGTACAAGAACTATGAGAATTTACCCACCCTTACATATGAGAATGTTGCTGAGATACTCATTAATTTTTATAAGTGCGAAAGGTAAAGGTCCTCTGCAAAATTAAACAACACAATACAACATCAGTAAGCAATTCATCATGCACACAGACTTGAAATTTTCAGGCCAAAAGGACATACATATATCTTGAAATTTTCAATTAAGCCACAAGCACAATTTAATTAAACCACAATAACTTACCACCATACCAAAACCCGTTGTAAATACACCTGGATGACGTATTACACAATCTCCAGTCTTTAGCATACATTTGACTTTGCCACAGTGTGCACACTGAGGAAGCCGCTGGACACTTTGGCAGAAGTAACAGAATGCTCGATTCTTTTGCTTTCTGGAAAATTAAATATTTTAATGTCTCTACTGTGAGGTCATCACTGGATTTCAAGCCACGGTACACAGGTATAGACTGACTGGGCAGACATTACTGTCCAAACACAATGGCCTCGAGTTACCAATTTAGGGACCTGGTAAATGAGTGAAGTGCATGCTCCATTTTTAAAAGTGGCGAAAAGAAACACTTGGGCTTACCTTGCCAGTTGCTCGCCGTCTATTGAAAGTTATGAGTAATCATTAGGTAAACAAATTCCACACTAACTTTAAGAAGCACGAACTTATAGTGGCTATGCAATAGAAAAAACACAGTCGCCAGTAAACAGACCAGTGATTATGGTGGGTGAGAGCCACTTTCAATGTCGAACAGTAATTTAATACTGCAAACGCGTCATACATACCTATGGCATTTTTCACATTCCTGCAACAAAGTAGAACGGTACATTATAGTTACCTTGTTAACTGTAATAATTATAATATGACTATTTTCTTGCTTGATTTAACTCAGACATACCATTGCCGCATTGCAAGGGTATTTGGCTAGGGTCAAATTATCCTTCGCTGTTCTTATCTCTTTCTGCCGCAGCTTCTGCTTCTCGGCTTTTTTTCGTTGACCTGTCTTCTTTTTGGGCATCTTCGCTTTTCAGACTCACGTAATGTGGTTAAAATGCACACTTATCATTTTCTGCTCACCCTAACAGTTCACGCGGCAATTCTTTCTCCTACCCGCAAGGTTTTTCCAGCTCACAAAACTGCCACGGATTACACCACTGATGACGGAATAGATTGACACCGGAATAGAATCTTATTACGACTATTGCATCATAATCGGATTACTTTGCCATCAAAGACACTGACATGCGTTTTTGCGGCTCAAACTAGCCCCCTAGTAATAATTTGTGAAACTATATAGCAAACTGTCGGTAATATAGCCACCTACCGCGCCTCCACACTTCGTACGCTTAGTTCCATGGATTTAGTTCAGTCAGAATGAACTGTGGTCAGAACAGAACGTTCACACTAGAACCATGCCAAGAGGTCGCTCCGTCTCGTTTTCGTACGTAAACACGCTACGACAGTCGCTTCTTACTTACTTACTCCATAGTGCAGAGTCCTTCTTGAGAAGCTAACTGGTTTGCAGCTAGTCAAGAAATTCCCCGAATTTCACGGAACCCGAAGGTTCATTACCTCACTAACAAGCGTCCGCCACCTGTCTCTATCCTGGGCCAACCCAATCCAGTCCATATACCCACAATCCACCTCCTGGAGATCCATCCTAATATTATCCACCCATCTACACCTATGTCTCCCCAGTTGGCTCCTTCCCTCCGGTTTCCCCACCAAGACCCTATACACCCCCCTCTCCTCACCCATACGCACCACATGCCCAGCCCATCTCATTCTTCTCAATTTTATCACCCACACAATATTGGGTGAGGAATATAAATCATTTAGCTCCTTCGTTATGCAATCTCCGCCATTCCCCCATTACCTTGTCCCTCCTAGATCCACATATTCTCCTCAACACCATGTGCTCAAACACCCTCAGCTTCCTTTCCTCCTGCAATGTCAGCGACCAAGCTTCACACCCATACAAAACAACAGGCAAAATTATAATTCTATATATCTTGATCTTTAAATTTTTGGATAGCAACCTGGAAGACAA
>Ga0131853_10010124_pt1 | contig 17258 bp, 10 predicted proteins | sample TergutLab28metaG_FD_92764 | JGI IMG/M metagenome (GOLD analysis project Ga0131853, IMG submission 92764) | Labiotermes labralis P1 segment gut microbial communities from Petit-Saut dam, French Guiana - Lab288 P1 (version 2) (version 2) | ecosystem: Host-associated > Arthropoda: Insects >... | reverse complement strand
TATATATACACGTATGAGGCCTTGCAGGGCAAAACCACGTCTCCTTTATGCGTTAATCTGTACAATTTGTGTCAAGCCGTAACCAGTATTGTATAACATAATTTACATGGTTCATATATCAGGTCGCACACATATGAAGTACTGCTTTTGGAATACCCCTGTCGTACTGCCGTGTTGGTTTGCCCGCACGCATCCCCAATAATAGTTTATGAGCAAATGAAAAAAAAAATCCACGGAACTGGGTATGAACGTCATTGCACTAGTCTCCACCACCGTTGTAATTTTCAATTTACTATTATTATCATTAACAGGCTATCACTATGCCCGCCGTGGGAAATTACACGATGTAGGAAAGGCACTAGTTTCACGTACAGTCACTGTGCCGCAAAGTTGTACAGATAGATACTGGTACAATACGCAGTTTTGCCAAGTAACTGTAGAATGTCAAGCAATAACATAGCTAAGTATCCTTAAATTTAAATGTTATGTTGTCAACTGATGACCTGTCCGTTGTCGCCGAACACGCAGCAGTTCATTATTACGGAGACACATCGTAAACCAATATGCAGATTTTATACGGAACCATTTTATACAAGTATGTTAATTACAAAGAAGAAGCCGTGTGCATTTGGAGATTCAGTCTGACAAATTGACCGTAGTTGGACTCTGTGACCACCATCACCACGAACTGCCACCACGCAGAGTCGTCAACGCCGCCACCACAACCACCACAAATGTTACCACTACAAGAAACTTCTTTGGCTCGAAATGCTCCGTCTCTTCTAGGATTTCCTGCATCTCTGCAAATATAAAGTTTGTATGCATATTTTTTGTTAGCATTTTAAAGTCAAATCTATGTGGATTCGCAGAAGATGTGCGTTACCTTTGTACCATTCTCTATTTATATTTTCTTCTGGGTTAAAAAGTATGCATTTCATTATATTATACGTATCTTGTTGTATAGCACCGCTTTGCACGTGGCAATATAGTGGCTCTACCTATAACAGCGGTACGCAGTCGGATACTGCAGCAGGGGGGGGGGGGGCTGTGCACAGATACGCTTCACTGTATTCTGTAACTACTACGTTGTGTTTTCTCTTTCTGTCATCACCTACAAAATGAAGCAAACGAAATAAAGAAAAGGCTGTAAGTTACGCCAGAAGCTTTGTGCTGTGTGCCCACTTTGCTGCGCAATACTGTTTGGAAGACAGGGCTTCTATGATCCCTGAATCACGAGAAGTCTCAACAGATCCCTTTTGAGATTCTGCCAGATAATTAAGCTTTGGGTTGGTCAGCTGCGTTGTCGAACTGAAACGTTTAATTCAAAAGAGAAATATCAAAGGAATCATACAAGACAGAAGAGCCGAATGGGAATATATTACACCGGAGAATATTTGCATGAGTTCATCATGCTGAAATGGCCACAACCATTATAATAGTGAGGGCCATTATTAAAAGATATCTTTGTTGTTTGTATGCTTTCAACATGAGATAGTCTTTTCATTTATGTTCCAGGATGAATGAAACCCATTCTTATTTTGTAAATGAGTGGGAGTCATTTTGAAACAAATAAACTGAGAAGTAGTTTCGATTTCCAGATTACTTTTGACCTTCCGATTCTTGATGACAAAAAAAGTGTGGAATAAAAAACATTTTGTAATTGGGGTCAGCGTGAGCTTTCGTACCTCATTAAAACTGTCTTCAGATGCAGACACAAGTCTATTGTAACCAAATTAGGGCAATACGAACAGCCACCGAATAACCAGACTCTTTGTTCCAAATTAATTACATAAATGTATAAAATCTTTTCAAATAAATCTACAGACGTCACTATGGTATGGAATCACTTTTAATGAACGCATTTTTACCTGAGCTTCATGCCGAGTAGGTGTGTTATGAAGATATTTTTAAGCTCATGGTTCCGTGCATCTTAATTCAATATTAGTAACACTTCAACTAGATGCAATAGTATGCAGATATTTATTCACTGCAAAGTCACTCTACATATTTCTGGTGTCACCGCACCCATCATCGGGAGTACTAAAAACTGTAACCGCAGCCTCCGGTACAGGTCATAATACTGGTACAGTTACTTACCTCCCGATCTGGTCACGTTGGAGGGAAGTAGCTGTACCGGAGGCTGCGGTTACAGTTTTTAGTGCGGTGACACCCGAAACATGTAGAGTGGTTTTGCAGTAAAATAAATCAGACTGCATACTATTGCATCTAGTTGGATTTTTATTAATACTGTGTCATGAAGAGTCACGTTTTCTAGGATGTACCGCTACGTCGACGCATAAAAATTACAGACGTTTCGCTTCGCAAGGAGCAAGCTGGTCCCACATTCAGGGATAAGCAGTCCAAGAACCTATGCACTCGGCCGTATGGTATTTAAAAAATACGGCAAGTAATGTACAAATCAACATAGAACAGCATTCAAAATGACTTGAATCTTGATCAGAACTACTTGAAAATCTCAGATCTCGCACAAGTGTGTTATACAGGACAGATTCCTATCATAATTAAAGTCTTCTAACATCTTAGAGGTTGCACGTAACTCGACTGTCTAACACAACCTTTATTGCATAAAATATATGTTTAAAAGATAATTAAAACGTCATGACACCTACACGTTTCGACTTTCTTCCTAAAGCCATCTTCAGACCGTGACTTACATGATTTTCTGATATACAATTTACAACGTTTTCAAATACGAGATCGCTTTTACATAAATTATTTTAGTATGCTAAGATACAAAATATAAAATTTGAAATTTAATTATAAAATTACATAAGGCAATAGAAACACTTTGTTTTATCTTATTATTTTACATTATTACTTCATGTAATTTTAAAATTAACTTTAATATTTTATATTTTATATCATAGCATACTAAAATAATTTATGTCAACGAGATCTCGTATTTGAAAACACTGTAAATAGTATATCAGAAAACCCTGTAAGTCACAGCCTGAAGATGGCTTTAGGAAGAAAGCCGAAACGTGTAGCTATCACGATGTTTTAATTATCTTATAAACATTTATATGTAAATAGAATGCCTCGAAATAGATTACCCAGGGTAATGAAATACTACTCCCCAACTGGCAGAAGGAAACATGATAGACTTTTGAAGAGACTTCTGGATACGTGAGACCGGAACGGGTCAAGAAGTGGCCCAACTCCATGGAAGATATGATGATGATGATGATGATGATGATAAACATATATTTATGCAATAAAAGTTGTGTTAGACAGTCAAGTTATATACAATCCCTAGGTACTAAAAAACAACGGGGATGCCTTACCTGAAAATTATAAATACCTGTCTGTCTTCTACCGTCCTTTAAGTCAATCTACATTATAATAAGTACAGAAATCCATTCATACAAAGAGCGAAAAGAGAACCGCCATCTCTTCTACGTATCTGCAACAGTTTTCCAGTGTTCTACCGATTACTACCTTCTCGACACGACGCTTTTATTGTTTGTAAAGAACGCCCAAAGACAATCAGAATTCGTCTTCAGATATCTATGGTACTGGAATTCGATCAACAAACTTTACGAATTCTGGATAGAAGTCGTTTGAGTAGAACTGCTTCCCGTGTGGGTGAGTTAAATGGCGCTTGTTTGAAGCAATCCGAAAACCCGATCAAACTGCCGTTCTCACAACCAAATGTCCCGTGATATCTGCAGGATTCACAGTTTAAGGTAATAATGCAGTTATCGCTTAGCCACAAGTGTCTCCTCGTACAGTGTGAAGGCGAGGCGTGAGGTCACATATTCGAGCCAGTTTTTAGTGAAGAGCTTGAAGAGCTAGAGGCTTCTTATAATTGTATCTTTTTTTCCTGTTCCCATTAGCAATTTAGCCATACTGTATCAGCTGACAAGCACAAGAAGTCTCAATTCAAAAGTACAGTTAAACATAAACTGGAGGATAACATTAATCCTTATTCTGCTAACGTGGAGGGTAAGGTGAGCTCCTAATAATGCCAGCAGATAGCAAATGGGATTTAACTCGGCGTTTAAAGGGTTAAAAACTGATGCTTAAGCAACGTAACGCAATGTTGCGGACTTGATTCATCAAGCTGGAGACAGTGATAAGTAACTCCTGCAGATTCAGGTCACCACAGTAATCAAATATGCCCTTTAAAGGACGAGTAAACCCACTGGGTACTTCAGGAAAGCACTCTGTAACATGGGTTCTAACCGATCCCTGGGAGACTATGTCTGAAATTTTCTACGTTATGTTGTTCTGTTTTGATACGGGCCTTGTTACGGGCCAACCGCCAGTACAGCACATTCGTATCAAACATGAATGTGACGGCCGCAGTATGTGTGATTAAAGTTGCATCTAAAAACGCCAGAAGGGCGTAATCATGTAGGGTTCAAAAGAAAATACTATTAATTGCACAAGTCAGAAATAATTGTAGTTACGTCATATAATTCAATATTTCACGCTACTTTACCCTTTTAAAGCCTAGCGGTTTCTTTACGTACCACCAGGCTTAATATTCAAAAAGTCTACATTGTGCTCGCTTTGCGTTGAGTGCTTTTGTACGGATCTCAGAACAGACAGCGACCTTTGCTATATACGTCATTAACTGATTGGTTTTTATAACCGTGGCGGAAAGTGTTTACAGCGCGGTACGGACTGATTCCTTATATAAAGCAGATTTCCTTTCGCCTTTAAAAGGTCAAGCTAAGAGTAGTTAACAATGCACGGACATGCAGCACGTATAGTATACAACATATTTTCCGAAACTATGACTCACACAGTTCTGCTCTATGGAGTTCTACAGAGAGAAGTACATATTATACACTTTAATTGTGGAGGTTACGGGTTCGAATGTGGTTCCAGCCCATATTGACTTTTCTGTATTATTTCTCAGCTTCCCCAGCGGAATGTCACTCAACGATACACTAAAATAGGTCAACGTAAACTTATTCCAAATCGTGCCTAATCACCGATTCAGGCTATGGTATTTCAGGCTACAATCTTCTACACTTCAATCAGCGTTGTTATAATACTCAATTAATCCTGAAGGAGTTATTTTCCTGTTATCGTATCTGTTAAGTCCATCCACACGAAATCCGCGACAATAACTTGAATTGGTCCATCACCGATTACTTCCAGATCTTTAAATATTCACCACTTGTGACCGTCTCTTCCCGTTCAACGCTTCAAGGAACGCCTCACGAGAGTTAAAGACCATCTTTATACAATACGATATTCTAAAACATCCTTACGGGTGGAGGGAGTGTTAACTAGATGGCCCAGCACACGCCATGAGTCTACAAGTTGAATAACGCACTTAAAGTGAAATCATAGAAGTTTCTCTTCTGTAACTGTAGCTCCGCCATGTAACAGCAGATCCTGAATTCCCAGCATACCAATACCGTAAATCAGCTGGGTACGTGCTGGGTATGTTGACCGGGGCGCAACTGCGCATACACCTTTCGAAGCTTGACTCACAAACTTACTTCCCTCCAGCAGGAGCGGTTTATCTGTTTATGTGTATAAACTATGAGGACAACTGGTGCAGAACGCAGGTTGCCAGTGAAGTGTTCTCTAGCATTAAACAGTAACCACAATTATATCAATAAACAAGTTTTATTTAAATCAGGAGTACAAAACCTGGAAACCTACAAAGTACATCTCAAATATATTCGTTTTTTGTTGCATTTTAGTGCGTTAGCATAGCAGTACCTTACAAAAACATTCCGTATCAAACTGGATTAGTCGTGGTGGCCCATTAGCCTAACCTAACCACACATCTTCGACGTTTTAGTATAAAAGTTCGCGAACGACGATGCTCCTAAGCCAAACAACATTAAGAAATGAAGATACCACGTTACGTCAACGACACAGTATATTGACGAAGGCAAGCTTACTAGCGTGCGGACTGAACTAGAATAAAATTTGATTTTCTGCCATGTTCTGAAAGCAGGATACACACTGATAGGCAGGAAATGTACGTAAACGTAAAATTGTGGTGCGGTCATGTAAATTAAAGTTGCCGTGAAAAGTAATAAATATTCCATATTCCGAGTATTTGTCTGTAGCCTTAGTTTTCCAGCATGCAAAGCGCATGCGCCGTATTATATTGTCAACATCTGTGGCCTCTCTATTATATTTTTCCACATTGTCATAACGGGAACGACAATCGGAAAAACAACTACTGAACACAAATTGTGTGTTGTGAGTTTCTCTACAACACATACATGAAACATTTCTCATTCTAAGAAGAATTCAGCCAGATATTGTTATAAATAAAAGCAGATCTTCACGTAAAGTACCCGTTACTCTTGTCAGAATTTAATTAAACTTAACAACAGGTTTAAAAAAAAAATACTCACGTCCGGTGGGGGCTGCGTTGTTCCATACGGACGGAAGCAGAGACGGACAGACAGATATGACGAAGCTAACAGTCGCCTTTGCAATTTTGCGAAACAGTCCAAAAACTTTACAAGAATTAAGGATATAAACGTCACATATATTCTTCTTGTTACATCTCACTGGCATGTTCTTTACAACTACTAATTGCATTTAAATTATTTCTTGCTACCTTAAAATACACAAACTGTGTTTTCTGACAGTTTCTTATCCAAAATAATTTAAAATACTTAATTTTTTTTTACGAATATATGTTTGAAGATAATCAAGTTTTTGAACACTGAAATTAAAATGACAAGCTTATTCTAAGTGTGTATTTCTGAAACTCTTTTGGATAGGTGAGGGATGTTCCTTCTCCTTCATTCACTGTGCTGATTGAAACAACATCCCCCCCACCCTTTTGGGAAGGGAAAGTTGAACTTTATATATAAAATATCTGTTTCAAAATAGGCCAAAGGGCCTCAGGAAAATACTGTATATTAACGAACTGAAAAAGCAGAAGAATGAAGAATTATGCATATTGAAAATTTTATAATTTTAGTAAAATATTACGGTGAATCTTACAGCACATTTTCGTCAAACGCCGGTAGCCCCTGTGGACACGGGATTTAGTCGAAAATACGAGGGTGAGAGATCATATTGAAGAAATCACATAAATGTGAAAATAAAATTAAAGTGAACTTTAAATACAAAGAACGGTTAGAGAACAGTTATAGACTCATGCAACGAAACCCCCGGTTGCATAAAGAAGGGGGAATTTCCTGAGACAGTGAAATATTTAAGGACTCTGCTTAGTGAGATCGGAAACTGTTGTCACACACATAAGATGTTTCCCAGTCGAAACAGCGTAACAAACCAGCCGATATGAATCTTCAATGAGTATTATGTTTATGCATATCCAAGGTTGTAATTACAACGGAACAATTAAACATACAACGTGCTGTTCCCTGACATTGCGTGAATTTTCTGTGTTCAATATTCCACAGCTTCTTAACAGCTCTAAAAAATGACAAGTTAAATAAACGAAAATAATATTTTTTATTTTATTCTTGGCAAGAAGTGTGTTAAATGAGAGCATATGGGAATGTTGTGTGTCCCTCTGTCTAAGTCTTTTATCTCCACAACTAATTAATTGATCTCTAAGACATTTCGTTGACTACTGAAGAAAATGTTGTGTTGAAATTTTAAGTTCATGGTTCCGAACATCATAATTAAACATTAATAAAAATCCAACTATATGCAACAGCCAGGTTGGTACCAATCCCGACCTGGCCACGTCGGAGGGAAGTAACTGTACCGATTTTATGACCTGTACCGGAGGCTGCGGTTACAGTTTTTAGCACTCCTGATGATGGTTGCGGTGGATACCCGAAACATGTAGAACGATTTTCCAGTAAAATAAATCAGACTGCATACTGTTGCATCTAGTTGGATTTTTATTAATGTTGTGTTAAAAGTTATAGGATGAACTACGTATTTCTTCGTGATGATCCAATACAACCCCTACTGTTCATGAGGGCCAGTGGTTCAGCACTTTGCAACACGAATCTCCGATTTCATCTTAATAAAAGCCCCTCGACGCAGCTGTCGACGCTGATCCCAGGAATGCTGGCAGCGTGAACTCAATGTATCGCACGCTGGGAAGAACAGGAGATCGATTGGGAGAGGGGAAGCACTTGCATTTCACAGCACGACCAAGAAGCGCACGTTTCATGAATCCTGGCTGTAACTAAGAGCGGCAGCTGGCAATGCATGACCCACACAGACCATTCACTCTGTTTACAAGACTACCAATTACCTACTTCTTAAGGAATAGGCCTGTTAACCTACAACGGACTCTGTAGTTTTTCGGAAGGCACTGTCAGTAACTCGAACTAATGAATGGAAATGATGTCTAGGTTTAATGAAATGAGGTGAAGCTCTCCGCGTCCACGCCACGAATGTGCTTAGTGGGAGCAGAATTACAGCTCAAATATATTATCTCTGCACTAGATGGAGGTATGTGGCCAACTTCACGTCCCTGGCCGCTTTACGCACGCAGGAAATAACCACTGGGACCCACTGAATAGGAGCTTGGGTGTCCCTAACGTTTAGAGGAAGAGGAAAATTTCTATCTTGTGCCGGAATTCGAGCCCCGGACCGTCCAGGTCTTAGCTTAATCACTATACCAAGTACTTTGTTCCCTACATTAATTCTGGGTCCCGGAAACTGCCGGAGAGACTGAGGAAAAAACATAAACTCTCTCTTGTTTGCCAGTGTTCGGGCCGACTGCGAGCTCCCGTAAAAAAAATCAGGAATACGAACTCTCATGCTCAAACATACAACAAGACCCATTTCGACGGCAGTTCTAACACCCCTAGACGTCACTGATCTAAATGTCAATATCGCAATGTCGTTTTACCGGTTCCGTTCAAGGTAGTAATGACCAGCGAGTGAAAATCATATTGGCGCAGTAGTTCAGTAGTTCCCGTAATTTATATCGTGCAGTGCTTGTGCTATATTGGTCATAAACTGCGCTGCTGGATTAGTGTGTGCTCCCATTTTTAACCCTTATCCGACTAACGTCGAAAATATGGTGAGCTCCTAATAATGCCAGCAGATGCAGATGGGATTTAATTCGGCTTTTAAAGGGTTAAGAGGCACAAAAATGTCTACCAGTTTTGTAACAAGTTTACCAACCAAAGTTCCCCCCCCCCCATTATCATCTCCGATTTCCTCCAGCGCATTTTAACCACGAGAACCACAAGTTTTACTGAGGTGTTCTTACGGCCCGCCGCTACACTGTGGGTTGAGTCAGATGACTTCACTCCACATGACAGGCGTTATTTAAAATACGTTTTAATATTAGCATCCACTGTGCACTTCTATTTCCCAGTCAGCATCTGTCATACAATTTTTCCGTCAAACATTTTTGTATACTTCTCTCTCTCTATTTCAACTGCATATGTGCTACATACCCTGCCAATATCAATGTTCCTGCTTCGGTTAGTTTAATAGCGCTTGTCAAAGCGTAAAAATTATGCAATTCTTTCCATCCTCCTACCACTTCCTTCCTTTCCGATCAAAGCATTCACCTGAAAAGCCAGTTTTCAAAACAAAACCCCTCAAATTAAGTTACTCCCTTAGAATGCGTTCATCACGTGTCACGGCCATATGAAACATATAAATAATACTGAATTTCTGTGGATTTCTGTGTGGGCGGTAAACGTTTCACAACTGAATGATTACAAGCTTTCGCCAGATTTAATCTGGTATTTAGATTTTTGGTAGAAATTGATTTTAATTTGTTATACTTGACATAACATACACCAAGCCTAGAACGGTTTCAAAGAATTTGTTAAACGCTTGATTTTATCTCTCATTCTATAATATTTATATACAAAAATACGAGTAAACTTAGTTTTCTCTATGTTTACTTTTGTACAAATCCCCAGAGTTTCTGCCCTTTTTCTTGATGATGTTTGTGTACCTACTATATACGAAAGTTTTCCACGTTCGTTGTAGCTGTAGTATTTACAGTTTCATAAGTATGACTGAAAGAGAACGTAATAAAATACATGGTTTGAATTAATAACTAGCTGCAAACAAGAGAAATTTGTTCCTTTCAGTAACAAGGCATTCTGTTTGCACTCCAGGTCTAGGGTCTCGGTGAAGGCAATAAGCATCAGATTTCGCCTATGGTGAAACTTTTTGTACTCGCCAAGCCTCTTTTACCTCATCATTGTTCGACGATACGTTCTTGTTGACGTGAATGGACTTTGAGGAAATTAATACTGTGCAAATAAGGGATGATGGTACGAGATTTAATACAAACGCTTTAAAAAAAAAAAGTATAATCCTGCAGTTGACAAAGGCCTTGACATTGATGGTAACTTTTCTCTCTTCAAATAGATTTCCTGCAGCACTTCTCGCATTTTCCTTGCACGCACAAGCAGTAAATGTAACACTGAAATAAGGGGCATGTATCGATTTTTCACAAGGTCATCTGTCTTTCCATTCCTGCCAACAGAATGTATCGCCAGATTTAAGCCACTGTATACCTTACGAGATTCATGCCAGGCAACTCTGTGCAAACACTCTAGAACCGGACTGTGTGAAAGCTTCTGTGTTGCTACCTTACAAATAAACACACAAACAATTGTTCGAGTGAGGAAAGGCAAACAAACACACACACACATATATATACACAGTCATCTGCAGGCTCAGTTATCCAAACTCAAAATAAAGCTATTTTGATTGCCAAAAACTTCGTAACGTCTGCTTTGTCACACAGCAGTACGACTTTTATTTTTAACATTCATTGGTCCGTGCATCGTTAATATATTCGCAGAATACAACAAGATGCAAGGCTTCACAATTTATTTATTTCTGTAAAACGGTCTACATGTTTCAGACGGTTTTCCGTCCATCATCAGGAGCTCAAAACTGCACATAGAGCCTCAGATATTTGTCAGACCGATACTGCTACCTGCTTCTAGCCGTTCAGGCTAGCAGCAGGTAGCAGTATCGGTCTGACAAATATGTTACGCTCTAATGTTCAGTTTTGAGCTCCTGATGATGGACGGAAAACCGTCTGAAACATGTAGAGCGTCTTACAGAAATACATAAATTGTGAAACGTTGCATCTTGTTGGTTGTACCCTGCGAAGCATTAAGACTGTTAACATTTCTCTTTGAAATTAGGTGGCAAAGATTGAAACATTAAATCACAATTGCGTGACACTCCTCTGATCATTTGAGGGTCTTGAAAATACGTATTTCTTTCAATTACTGCGAGACGTAATACAAACGATGCTTCCAGAGCCTTCTACAATCCCGTCTTCAGATAAATGGTAGTCATTACACTGAAATATGTTTCGTTGCATTTTTTTTTTACTTTCTTTCTTAGCTAGAAAAAAAATCCGGAACCTCTAGACCACTAAATTTTATGATCTGACTACACACTGCGCGTGCGCGCATGCGCTTATGTCAACCTGTAGAAAAATTGTGCCGAGATGTGTCCGGAATACTCAGCCATTCTGAGTAAGTCTGTGTAAGCTTTTTGGTGGTGGATTAAATTCCGGAGTTCAAGGAGAAGGACAGTACGGCAGGAGATGTATCGAACATATTCGTCTTGGTCGCGACAGAGGAAGCCTGCACGACCGGTGTTCTATGTAACTAAATTCGTTGTGCAGAGTTCTTTTTGAAAGTACACAGTTTTTCTGGTAGACAAAAAACCCCTTTCAAGGAATCAGTATCTTCCAAACCGTGTGCACAACAACACACCAATGAACCCCACCTCCAGTAGGATCATTTTCACATAATTACCTCTCACTTCAATGCAAATAATATTTTGATATTATCGCACCCCTATGCCTAAATGAATCTTCAAAAGGCTGTTTTTCCTTACAACTTTCTTCCCAGTATCTTACATGTATCTTCCATCTTCCAAATACACGCTGAATTTACGCCCTTCGTAATTTTCCTCGTGTCTTTAAGAATATATTTATTTCCAACTAACTGTAGATTTGAGTGTATGTAAGCACATTCTAACTTCTCCGACACGTTTAGGCCAATAATAATATCCATCCTCATGCCAACTGTTGACACAAAGGAGCAGCTGATGCTAGGACATGTCGTCGTCAATTGTAATTTTAATTGTTACATTATAAAACTAAATGGATAAAATATCAATATTTGATGACAAACAGTTACTAAAATTAGGTTACAATATTTTCATTACTTCATATTTGTATATCTTTGCAACCGAACATACAAACGCAAATGCGAGGTAGTTCTCCTCCACCTTTGTTTAACCACAAATCTGTAAGAATTGTTGAATTAACATTAGAAATCGTAAAATCCAGGCATAAAAATTAGAATTTAGTACAATGGAAAACGTAGAAGAGTAGGAAAAACCTGCACATTACCAATATAAAAACTGACCATGAATACCAGCCACACTCATCATCAGGAGTACACAAAACTGTAACTATACCCTCCGGTACTGTGCAGCTACCTCCCTCCAACGTGGCCAAACTTGGCCACGTTGGAAGGAGGTAGCTGCACAAAAAATATGACCAGTACCGGAGGCTGTAGTTACAGTTTCGTGTATTCCTGATGATGGGTGTGGTTGACACCCGAAACATGTGGAGTGAACTTGCAGAATAATAAATAGACTGCTTTGTGTTGCATCTCGTTGGACAGTTGTTGGTAAGGATCAGCGATGCACGGAACCGTAAAGATAAAACTGACCATGCATACTTCACAGAAATTCACAAACCAAGTACTATTTGACGGTGAGCACAAAATAGCTAATTACCTACAAACAAAAATTTTCTCGTAGAAAGTAAATTAGCGTGATGCAGAGCTATTAGTCACGTGATAAACGTAAAGCAAATCTCGGAGGTGAGGAACGGAGACACATTTAACAGCGAGCGCCTTTCCAGAGTTGCTACGAACTTATCCAACCTGATATACCACCCAAGTCTGAAGCCTTCTCAGGGAACAGCGCCAATCCAAGAGACCTACACACAGCTGAACTAGATATACTGTACTCTCAGACCCATAAACTTCAAAACACACTATTTGCGCGTGGTGTACCATTAAATGGAAATGTGGGAAAAAGAGAGAAAAAAAAAGTGCTCTAAACTCGTCCATTCCACCACGTTTTATCAGGACTAGTAAATAATCTTCAGCACATAACATTCCCAGCTGGAAACGAGAAACATTCAGTACGGCGTATCAACATAATATCTCAACAGTCTGTTAATTTAGTTGTTCACTTCCTTCATAGCTGTGGAAAAAAAAGGTGTAAAACTTGTTGACGTCAGTCGCATGGGGACTAGGTACAGATTTCGCGCAGCCATCAAATCTTCATTTGCATACTATGAAAATGAGCTTAAGAAAATTACATCTAGGGCACAGAATTTCATAATATTACAGTAAGTTGCCACCTCGAAGGTTTTAACTGCCCCCATGTTGAGATTACTGGAGACAGAAAATTAGGAAGCACGATGTCTACATGGTGTCTGGTATCGACATGAATACAAGTTCCATAGGACTAAATCGATTGGTTAAACTTTACTGGAAGCACAAAAATGTTAAGCCAACTTACATGATTTTCATACAATATAAACCAACAAAAAGCACCAATTCTAATTTAATATTTGAATTTTTAATTTGATGTGTCCGATATTGAATCGAACACACTCTTCTACCTACAAGACTGCTTATACTGACGCACGTAAAACACACTATACCATGAAATTAAGTGAAATGCCTACTTGATGAAACTAGGTAATTTTATTGATGTATTCTTAGCTCGACATGTTTCGGGTACATACGCCCATCATCAGGAGCATTAGATGTTGAGTTGCAGCATATGGTTTTCTGCACCGAGGTTTCAGATGGGTGGTGGTCTTGAGAGCCGCTGCATGGGTCGTGTTTACAGTGCGGATGGTGCCGTGCAAGGCACCGTACACACGACCTACGCAGCGGCTCTCAAGACCACCACCCATCCAATTTAAAATGTTATTCAGGAAAAGAGATTTCCTGGTAAGAAGTAAGCCTGCAGCCAAAGGTTACAAATGATGGCCAATGAGAGCAGTCAGTTCCTCTAAATCCGAAGACAGGTAGAAACAAGGCAGTCCGAAGAGTTCCACGCAACAAACGAAAATTGGTCAGATTCCTGCGAATATCAAAACGAGTGTTACACAAATCTGAAGTCGCACGTAACTAAATTGTTTAATGTTACACAATTACATTATACTAAATAACTCATTACACTTGAACAGAAATAAGGGCATATTAACGACATCAACCCGTTTCCGTTTTACATATTTTTCTTAATCTGTAACATAACCAACATTTAACAGAGAACGTCAGTGCGCTCAAGGCCCTGTTTAAACGTACCGCCTGGCATAACATATCGTAATGACATGCAAGGTGTTGCGCAGTTCCTTAATTTTGGTAAATTGTTGCCGTAAAGCATTTTACGAAATCAGATGGAATTAATCAACCACGAAGCAATAAGCACCAGATATTTTGACTGTATATCCGTATTCTTGTCTTAGTTATCCGGCATGCCAACTGAACCATCTCTGCGCCGTGTTATATTGTCATCTGTGGCCTGTCTGGATCTACCATATTTTTCCACATTACCTCATCAACAACATGATTTTCGGAAAAACGTTACTTAGCAAACGATGTGTGTTTTTATTTTCTCTATAATTTTTGCCGATAACACTTCTCATTCTAAGAAGAATTGAGAGAGACACTAACGTACATAGATCTTCAGATAGAGCACCCGTTATTCTTGTTGGATTTTAGTCAAACTTAAAATTTCTTGACATATTTCCGAAATACCCTCAAATATAAAATTTCACCAAAATCCGTCCAGTGGAAGACGAGTTTTTCCATGCTGAAGGATAGATAGATATGAAGAAGTTAAGAGTCGCTTTTCCCAATTTTTCTAAAGCGCGCAAAACAGTTTCATTCAACAATGACTACCGCCAAATTACAGAAGATAAATATTTATTTTTAAAAAAGCAAAAACCAATTCACAATACCTGAAAATAACAAAATACACCAAAATTTTAAAACCACATTTCAAGGGTGACTGCTGCAGTACTTATCACATTAAAGCCCTCAATTCACATTTTAAGGTCCAAGCAGTTACCCGTGCAAAGATCATGTAACCGTCAAAATTAAAAGTCTATGTACCTACCCATCTGAACTTGGCACTAATGGTGCCTCATGTTCTGAGATAAATTCGCTTATACTCCGTCTGTGATTCTGAAAATTGTCTGCGTATATCAGAAAAAACGATCCACTACACAGCAGGTCAGAATATAAACATATTCCATCATAAAAGTATATCACAGATATTTACCGCACTTGGGAAAACACATAAATACTCCTTTTCTTCTGCGTTTACGTAGTTCCTGCCATTTTCGGCCTATATTTAAAAAGGACCGAAGTGAAACGTATAACAGAGAGATACGGTCTGAAGTATACGGGACTTAAAGCATTTCAATTTTAAAAAAAATAGTCACTTTCTTCTAAGCTGTACATTTTTAGGGGCGTTTGCAAAATTGCGAAAAGCGACTATTAGCTGCGTCATGTCTGTCCGTCCCTCCTTCCATCTGCCCGCACGAAACAACTCGACTCCTACTGTACGGGTTTTCATGAAATTTGATACTGGCTTATTTTTCGAAAATCCGTTGAGCGAATTTCAAGTTTCATTAAAATCGGACAAGGATAAAGGGCACTTTACGTGAAGGCTAATTTACATTTTTGAACATCTCTCGTTCAGTTCTTCTTAGAATGAAAAAAATGTGTCAGACAAATATTGTAGACGCACCCGTCAACACACATTTTATGTTCAACAATTTTTTCTCGAAAATGTTGCCGTTTATGGAATAATGTGGAAAAATACAGTAGAGCGAGGTAGGCCACAGATGACAATATGGCGCATGCGCATTGCATGCTGGATACCTAAGACTACAAACACACACACAGGTTGTGTAATACTCATTGCTTTTCCACTGCAACAATGGTTGCACGAACGCACTTCAGTGTTACGTCATACGTACATTGGCTGTCTTGTTGCCTGCTGGAAGCAACAGACCGATTTGTGAGGTCAGCTGCTGTTGGGCTGGAGTGTGGAATGTAGAAAACAGGATGTGACATGGAATATCAGATTTATAAATGCCTCTGTAATATTGCTAATATCACTATGCGATTTCATCTTCTTTAGTTTGACGATTTCGCACCAACTGGACAAGTCATATAGCGTCAAATGTTACTAAATAATTATGAATTATTTAATAAGAGGCAGTCGTGGAATATTTCTATCTGCTCTTGTAGATTTAACATGGGCAGATTAATAGGAACAACGAAAGCCTCAGTGGCCTGTCTGAGATTTGAAACAAACACATCTATACAAATAGAGATTTTAATCATTTTTATCGTTGTACCGTGCATTTTGATATCTATAAAGTTCATACACCAACAAATGAACTATTTATTAAATCTGAAGTTTTAAAATTTACATTAAAAATAACTTTGACTTGCTCCTACATGTTTCGGTCTACGACCATCATCAGAGAGCCTTCGTTAGAGCCTAGCTAAAGTTATGTTTAGTTTAAAATTCGATTTAAAAAACTACGTCGTTATATGTTGTATGTTAAAACATATAACGACGTAGTTTTTTGCCGAATTTTAACCTAAATATAACTTTAGCTAGGCTCTAACGAAGGCTCCCTGATGATGGTCGCAGATCGAAACATGTAGGAGCAAGTCAAAGTGATTTTTAATGTAAATTTTAAAACTTTGTCAAGTTTAATAAATGGTGCATTTGTTGGTGTATGAACTTTATACAAATACGGAATTTTACCTCCACGTCAATCCGTCCCGTTATTTTGCTCTGTAAATTTTCCAGTTTATGCCGTTTCATTATCTCAATTTTCCTACGTTACCAGATTTGATTATTTGTACGGCAACCGCAGTCACGCCACGTATTCATATTTTGGCATCTGTTTTCTTGGTGATACCAATATAAACTGAATTGTTATGCTGACCTTCACTGTGGTTAAATAATTACGCACATCATCTGTAATAAATCACACTGTTTGATGAACGATACATATTCAAATGTGTCAAACTGCTGCTATGAACCACGAATGTACAAATTGCCGATCACAAGGCTATTTTCATATATTTCGTGACCGACGCGAAAACAACCAGATTCACCGAAAACACTGACGTCACACTCTGAAGGCGTAAGACAAATAAGCAGAAAACGTGTCTAATTTGGAAGAAAGCAATGCAATATTGTGTACGTTTGGTTCTCAGAGAAAAACAGCGTATTATTATTATTATTAT
>Ga0131853_10010123_pt1 | contig 17258 bp, 16 predicted proteins | sample TergutLab28metaG_FD_92764 | JGI IMG/M metagenome (GOLD analysis project Ga0131853, IMG submission 92764) | Labiotermes labralis P1 segment gut microbial communities from Petit-Saut dam, French Guiana - Lab288 P1 (version 2) (version 2) | ecosystem: Host-associated > Arthropoda: Insects >... | reverse complement strand
CTCCCAGATTAGCGTTAACGGTTTTCGATACGGCGCAAAAACATTTTTAATCGCTTTGTCGGTTAAGTGTCCTTTGCCTGTGGCCGCCAAACTGCCGTACAGGGTTATTTTAAACGCGGCAGCCTCAAGGTTGTCTTTGACAAACTTCAACGCGGCATTCTGAGGCCCCATGGTGTGGCTGCTCGAAGGGCCATGCCCGATTTTATAAATTTCTTTAATTGATTCCATACAGAAAACCGTTTCTTAAACCACCGATTCTGCTTCCCACACAAAGGCCCTCAGCCCCTGCTGCTCGGCCTGCTGGTTTAAACGCTTGAGTCCAAAAATCAAATCCTCTGCCTTTTGGTCGTCCATCATGCTGAGTATGGAGCCGTTTTGAGATGGCCAAGCGTGGGTGCCGTAGTGGGGCTCGCCTTGATGGCTGCCCCTTCCGTGTACCTCTTCCCAACGGGTAAATCCGCGGATGTTCAATTTGTCCAACAATTGCCCAACGGGCTGTGTAAGCGATTGTCCATATACTATAAATACTGCTTTCATATATTATATTTTTTAAACATCTATTCGATTTGCGGCGCGTTCAACCCTAATCTTACCGGCATTAAAAGCCGAATACATAGCCGGAACCACCAACAGCGTCAAAAGGGTGGAGAAAGTCAATCCGCCAATTACGGAAATAGCCATGGGACTCCATATTTCGGCGCCTTCGCCGGAGCTAACGGCTAATGGAATCATACCCAAGATGGTGGTAACAGAGGTCATGAGTACGGGACGCAGGCGGGACTTGCCGGCGGTAATGACCGCTTGATTGAGCGACAGGCCGCGCTCGCGTTGCAAATTGGTGAAATCCACAATGATAATCCCGTTCTTTACCACTATACCCACCAGCATAATGGCCCCAATCATGGCAATCATGCTCAATGAAGTGCCGGTAATCCACAAGGCCAAAAATACGCCGGTAAAGGCAAAGAGTACCGATAACATAATGATGAACGGCAGCTTGAACGATTCAAACTGGGTAGCCATCACAATGTACACCAAGAGTACAATCAGCGCCAGCAGGGTCAGCAGGTCGGTAAAGGCTTCCTGCTGGTCTTTTACCGAGCCGGACATCACTACATCAACTCCGGGAGGTATATCTAATTGGTCTATTTCTATTTGGGCGGCGGCGGCTACCGTTCCCAGCGCAGCGCCCGACAAGGCCGCCGAAACGGTTACTACCCGCTGGCGGTCTTCGCGGTCAATTCTTGGGGGGTTAAAATGCTCTACCACATTGGCCACCTCGCTTAGACGAATGGCTCTGCCTTGGTTGTTGTAGAAGACGATGTTTTGAATGTCTTCGATGGATTCGCGAAAGGGTTCGTCGTAACGCACCACAATGTCGTACTCCTCGCCGGCTTCGCGGTAGAGCGAAGCGGTCAAGCCGTTGATGCGGTTGCGGACAAAGGTGGCCGCCGTAGCGGTGTTGATGCCGAATTTGGCCAACTTATCGCGGTCAAAATCTACCTGCAACTCCATTTTCATCTCCTCGCGGCTGATGGTTACGTCCCGCGTCCCCTCAATCGTGCGCATCCGGTCAGCCAACTCTTTGGCGATGGCTGTGGTCTGGTCAAAGTCGTATCCAAATACTTTTACCTCGACTCCGCCGCCCATCATGCCTCCCCCGCCGCCATCGGTAGATACGGCAGACTTTACCACTTCGGGAAGTTTGGCGATTTCTTGACGCATCACCTCGGCTACTTCTTCTACCCCTCGCTGATGGTTCTTTTTGCGCTCCTGTAAATCATGCAGCATAATCATATAGCTGATGGCGTTGGAGCCGCTGTTGCCAAAGAGCGCGGCAAAACCCGCCCGGTCGTCCGCCCCGCAACTGATAGAAATCCTTTTGATTTCGGGACATTTTTCTATAAGCGTTTTTTCCAAGCGGTAGGCAACGGCCTTGGTTTGTTCCAAATTAGCGCCTACGGGCAATTCTACGGTAGCGTTGATTTGTCCGCTGTCGGAGTTGGGAAGAAAGTCGGTGGGCACCACACTGAGCAGCATGATACTCGACACAAAAATCAAAATCGCCCCCGTAATGGTTACTGTGCGGTGGCGTACAGCCCACGTGAGCAAACGGGCATAGAGATTGTCCAAGCCATTTAAAAACTTGTCAATCGGCTTAAAGATAATGCCCATTCCCTTATAGGTCTGCTTGGGTCTAAATTGCAACATTCTGGCGGTAAGCATGGGGGTAAGCGTGATGGCGGCTACGGTGGAGAAGGTGGTAACAATCGAGATAATCCAAGCCAATTGCTTAAACATGATGCCGGGGAGGCCTCCCACCATGGTCAAGGGCAGAAAGACGGCCAGCAGGGTAAAGGTAGTGGCCACCACCGCGAGCCACACTTCGTTGGTTCCGTAGATGGCGGCGTCTCTGGGGCGGGCGCCTCTTTCTATGTGTTTCACAATGTTTTCGAGTACCACAATGGCGTCGTCTACCACCAAACAGATGGCAATGGAGAGGGAACTGAGTGAAATAATATTGATGGTTCCGTTAAAGAACATTAGGTATATAAACCCTGTCACCAACGACACCGGAATGGTCAGCGCAATGATGATGGTAGCCCGCCAGCGTCCCGTGAAGAACAGCACCACCAACACCACAAAGATAAAGGCATACATCACCGTCTCGGTCAAACTGTTGATGCTGCCGGTAATGTAGGTGGAGGTGTCGAACAGCACGCCTATGTGTACATCGGGCGGAAGCGTTTTCATCAATTCGGGCAACTGCTTCTGTATCGCCTCGGCAATAGCTACCGTGTTGGCGCCCGATTGTTTTTGGACAATCACCCGCACGCCTCTTTCGCCGTTGATGGTTTCCTCTACCGTCTTTTTCCTAACGGTGTCTGTTACGGTGGCCACGTCCGAAATGCGGATTTCCCTTCCGCCATAGTTGGCGATGACCACATTCCCAATATCGGAACTTTCCGAAAATTCCCCCTCGACCCGTATGGCCAAACGCTCCGAGCCAATGTCCATGGAGCCGGCGGGGATATTGTTGTTTTCCTGTGCTATGACCTGTCCGATTTGCTCTATGGTCAAACTGTAGGCTTCGATTTTCTTGGGGTCTACATTTACCTGCACTTCGCGCACCGGACTTCCGCTGATGATTACCGCGCCTACCCCCTCTATACGGTTGAGGGGATTGGCGATTTTTTCGTCGAGCAGCTTATACAGCCCATTGTAGCTCTCCTCGGCCGTGGCGTATAAGTACATGACAGGCATCATGCTGGTGCTAAACTTGATAATCATGGGTTTGTCGGCGCCTTCGGGCAAATATCTTTCGATTCGACCCAAGGCGTCCCGCACGTCGTTGGAGGCCTCGTCTAAACTGGACCCCCATTCAAATTGGAGGATGACCACCGACATATTATCTTGAGAACGCGAGGTGATTTTCTTGAGGTTAGACACCGTATTGAGGTTGTCTTCCAGCCTTCGCGTAATGTTTTGCTCTATGTCTGCCGCACCGGCGCCCGGATAGGAGGTAATGACAGAGAGCATCGGAATTTCCATTTCCGGATAGAGGTCTATGGAGAGGCGGTTGAGGGAAAACACGCCCAATACAATCACCCCGATAAAAAGGAGTATGGTAGAGACCGGTTTCCGTACCGCGGTTTCGTAAATTTTCATCTTTTTATTCTTTATTTATCAATCATTTACGGCACTACTACTACCTTGACTCCGTCTACCAAGCGGCTCATGCCGGCGGTAACTACCCGGTCGCCGTCTTCCAGCCCCGACAATATTTCGTAGGTGTTGCCTAACCTTTGACCCAAGAGTACCTTGGTATAGCTGACCGTATTATCGGCGTTCAATACAAACGCATAGCGGTCGTTGATGCCCGGCTGCCTGATTACGGCCACGTCCGGAATCACCACGCGCTCCACGTCTCCAAAGTTAAAGGCCACGCGGGCAAACATCCCCGGACGGATTTTCATGTTTTGGTTATTCACCACAATTTCTGTGGTAAAGGTGTGGGTGATGGGGTCAACCGTGGGGTGGACTAACCTCACTTTGCCTTCAAACACCTCGTCGGGATAGCTCTCCAAACGGATGGAGGCAGACATTTGGGGTTTGACCAAGGGGAAATGGGCTTCCTGTACGTTGATGAATACCTTTAAAGGATTTAGTTGCTGCACCTGCAAAATGGGCTGTCCGCCGGTCAAATCGCCGTTGTCAAAGTTACGCATGGTAACTACGCCGTTGACGGGCGACCTTAAAAAAGTGTTCTTCTTGAGGTTTTCAAAAGCCTCCTGCGTAACGTCCAACTGTACTTTTAGCTGGTCTAACTGCTGCTTGGAAACCCCGCCGCTTTGGAACAAGGCCTCTACCCGATTGTACTCCACCTTTAGGTTCTCTATTTGCAGCTTGGCTTGGAGGTAATTGGTTTCTTCCATCTGTACCAACAACTGTCCGGCTGTCACCCTGTCGCCCACTTCCACCATGATTTTGTCTATACGCATGGTGGCTTGAAAACTCGAAATCATGTTCCTTGAATAAGGCATAATGGTGCCGGTATACAGCTGTTCTTGAGAAACCGACTGGAGGTAAACGGTTTGCACTTTTACTTCCGGTATAACGACTCCTTCTGTGGCAACTTGTTGCCCGCCGCGGTTGCATCCGGTTGCCAACAAAGCGATTGAAAATGTTAAAATGCTGATTTTTTTCATAATATACTATTTTTCTTATTTCGATGTTTGGTTAATATTGTCCGATTACTTTTTCGTAGTCGGCTTTTGCGATTAAATAATCGGCGATAGCTTGATTATACGCAAGTTTGGCTTGAGTCAAGGACTGGGAGGCGCTGCGTAGCTCCAACATGGTGCCCATATCGTTGTTGTAGCGCTCTTGAGAAATGCCGTATCCCTTTTGTGCCAACTCAATCCCTTTTTTGGCCGCTTCCATTTGCTCCACAGCCTTGGTCATGTTGTCCATGGCCACCATCACCTGCAATTGAAGATTATCTTCTATGTAGGCACGCTGTATGCCCAATGTTCTGGCAGATATCTGTATTTTCTTTTCTTTTAGGGTATTGGTAAATCCGCTGAAAATCGGTACATTCAGCTGCAAGCCCACAATCATCCCATCGGTAAACCATTCGTTCCTTGCCTCTATCTGCATGGGCATACCGCCAAAATTAATCGTTATGTCTTTGGTGCCTGTGCCGCTGTAGCCGTATCTTCCAAATCCGGCAAGGGTGGGCAGACGCATGGAGCGTTGCAACTGTAGCTGTTTATGCAACAGTTCCTGTTGTATATCTAACTGAATCAAATCGCTGTTGTTGTGTAGAGATACCGGACGGGAGTCGCCCAACAGGGAAACGCTGCTCTCAAACTCCGTCAATGTTCCCGCTACCTTTATGGGGATGGTCAGCTCCATGCCCATCAATACCTTTAAATAGGATTTAGCTTGGGCAATTCCGTTCTCGACTTGAGCCAAGGTGGGAATCAAGTTTTGCATCTGTACCTCGGCCTGTATGTAATCGTACTCGGCGGCCAAGCCCAAATCAAATCGCTGTTTGGCTTCTTGGTGGTTTTGCTTGGCCAATCCGTAGCCCTCTTGGAGCGCCTGATAGGAATCCTGCGCCAATAAGATTTGATAGTAGGCCTTAGTTACCTCGTTGCGCAGGTTTACCCTTGAGGCACGGGCCTGTTCGTGGGCCAACTGCATCTGCACCTCTGTCATTTGGATTGACTTCCACAGGGCCGGCGCCACCAAGGGCAGGGAGAGGGTCAAGGTGCCCGATGCCATGTAATTGGTGGGATTGTCCATGACGTTCCCAAACATACTCATTTTGGAAGGGAGCGCGTAGGTGGTCAACTGCCCCGAGCCGGTAACTGTGGGAATAAGTCCGTACCACGCCTCTCTCTTTGAGTAGTCCACCCGCCGGATTTCATAGTCGGCAATCTGAATGACCGGATTGTCGCTTAGAGCCGTATGCAGGGCTGTTTCCAAGTTAATCGTTAGGGTGTCGGGGATTTGCCCCCATCCCATTATCGGGAGCAATGCGCAGAGCATCAACCATCCCGTCCTTTTACATTGTGTTGTCATATCTTTACTTTTTACCATAATGTTGTTCTATGTAGTTGAGACCCTTTTCTGTAGAAATTCCGCGAAGGTAGCAGATGGCGGTGCATCTAAAAAATTCTTCGTAAGAGTATTTTTGGACCAAGGCTTTGTTGTTGTCGTGGATAAAATAGAACATCATTTCAAAGAGGTCGTTAATCAAATCAATATTAATATCGGCCCTAAAAATGCCCTCGGCCTGCCCCCGCAATAAAAAAGCCTTGGTTGTTGCACGGTGCTGCTCTCTGGATGCGAGGATGGTGTTTTTAAATACCTGCGGATAGTATTTTTTAATATCCGACATCAAGTCAATGGACATTTTGACCATCTGCTCGGACTTATAGTGGTGCATTTTGAGCAATATGTCCAAGGTGTTTTCGGCCTCCTTAGTGATGGTTTCCATCACATTACAGCTCTTTTGGTTCCACCATTGAATGCCCGATTCTAACAGCGCCTCTTTATCTAAGAACTGTTCGTAGAGGGTTCGTTTGGAAATCCCCGCCGCAGAAGCAATATCGTCCATGGTGACGGCTTTGCACCCCCTTGAGCAGAAAAGAGCGTGGGCGGTTTCCATAATATGTTCGCGTACATCTGTCATGGATTATTCATTTTGTGGGACAAAGGTAAGCAAAAAACTTTAGAAACAAAAAAAGTTTTTGAAATTCCGTCATAAACTTCATTATATTTGCAAAAAAATATCCACCACAGTAGTCAAGATAGCTATGTACACAAGTTTTCAACCTCATCTAACCCAAGAGTTAGAGGCGATTAAGACCGCCGGACTGTATAAAAAAGAACGTATTATTACATCGGCCCAACAAGCCGTTATTAAGATTAGCACAGGCGAAGAGGTGCTCAATTTTTGCGCCAACAACTATTTGGGGCTTTCCAATCATCCCGAATTAATCAAAGCCGCCAAAGAGGCTTTGGATACCCACGGCTACGGCGTGTCGAGCGTGCGGTTTATTTGCGGGACACAGGATTTGCATAAAGAGTTGGAAGCCGAAATCTCCCAATTCTTTGGCATGGAGGACTCTATACTCTACGCCGCCTGTTTTGACGCCAACGGCGGGGTATTTGAACCGCTCTTGGATGAAAACGACGCGATTATCTCAGACGCCCTCAACCACGCCTCTATTATTGACGGGGTAAGGCTCTGTAAGGCACAGCGTTACCGTTATGCCAACGCCCATATGGAGGAGTTGGAGAACTGCTTAAAATTGGCGCAGGCGCAACGCTTTCGCTTGATTGTTACTGATGGGGTCTTCTCCATGGACGGCAATGTGGCCCCTTTGGACAAGATATACGCCTTGGCGCAAAAGTATGACGCCATGATTATGATAGACGAATCACATTCTGCCGGCGTGGTGGGTAAAACGGGACGGGGTACTACCGAGCAGTTTGACCTTAGGGGCAAGGTGGAGATTATTACCGGAACGCTGGGTAAAGCCTTTGGAGGCGCCATCGGCGGATTTACCACCGGCAAAAAGGAAATCATTGCCATGCTTAGGCAACGCTCCCGCCCCTACCTTTTCTCCAATTCGATTCCGCCCTCTGTGGCCGCGGCAGGCATTAAAATGTTTCAGATGATGGCGCAGACCTCTGCCCTCCAAGATAAATTACATGAAAACACGGCCTACTTTACAGAAAAAATGATGGCAGCCGGATTCGACATCAAGCCCACCCAAAGCGCGATATGCGCCTTGATGCTCTACGACGCCAAACTGTCGCAGGAGATGGCGGCCAAGATGTTGGAGGAAGGGATTTACGTGATTGGGTTCTATTATCCGGTGGTGCCTAAAGGCCAAGCGCGCATCCGCATCCAGATTTCTGCCGGACACGAACGCGCACATTTGGATAAGGCCATTGCGGCGTTTGTTAAGGTGGGACGGGAACTAAAGGTTATTACGTAAACCGATTAATGGTCCCAGCGCCTGTCCCAGCGCTCCCACTTCCTGTCCCAGCGGCTCCGGTCGCGCTCCCTCCAATTGTTTCGATGAAACGGGTGGGGGCCAACGTAAACGTTTTTGAATGTTACTTTGGAGATGGTCGGAGCGTTTCTGTCAAAGTGGTGGCGGTAGGGAGAGGTGAGTACCACTTGCTTTCCCTTGGGCAAATAAATCAACACTTCGCTCATATTGCCCTGCCACTTGTTGCTTTGGGAATATACGTCCGGCAACAGCGTGATAAGCGAGTCCTGCAAAGTGTATGCAGGGATTGACTCCTCTGCCCGCGCATGAGCCTCACTCATATAACGACCTGATGCAATGCCGGTAAGTCGTATGCGCATAGGTTGCAGCGAATCCACCCTTACAATGCGTATACGCGGATAGACAACGGCCCGCAGGTTTTTCCGCCCTCCCTCGAACCAAGCCAAAAATGCTTCGGAGGCGTTCGTCTCCACCCATATGTCTTTATCGGGAATTTCGGGAGTAGAGACGTAGCGTACATACAGGGTGTCGGAGGGCATCGGTACAGAAATTTCCGTGCGGGCTTCTTCTATTCCTCCATGATAGGGTCGGGAAGCAAATATCAGCATGATAACCAAAGCGATAATAGAAATCAACCAGCCGGTAAAAATGATAAGGCCCGGGCGGAATCTTTTTGGTTTAAGCCCGAATATCAACATAATTCCTCCGGACAACATGCCTACAAAAGGCAAAAGAAGCGCCAAGCCGGCCAATATGCACATCCAAAGCCCACTGCCATGGAAAGCGACCAACTGAACAAATCCTTGAGGCCAAATTCCGTGGAACCACGAGGCCGAGAAGATAAAAGATATGGGCACGACAATGAGTATAGGCACGCTAATCAGCACCAAGAGAACGCCTACACAAAAGGCGATGACACGTCCTATTATGTTTACGACTTCTGCTCCCTCCCTGTCTATGCTCCGGTACGCCTGCCTGCCTGCTTGACGTACACCTCGCTCTACCTGCTCGGCTCCCTTTTTTACACGCTCTTGAATACCGAGAAAATCAGGGCTTTCACCACGCATTTCGCACTTTTGGGCTACCGTTTTGGCTTGAGGAATCACCATCCACAATACGATATAAACCCAAAAGCCTAAGCTGCCAAAGAAAAGGGCTACAAAGAAAAGAATACGAAACAGGATGGTGTCTACATTAAAATAGGCAGCCAAGCCCGAACATACGCCGCCCAAGATGCGGTCGTCTACGTTTCGGTAGAGTTTTCGGTCCGGCCTACCTGTGGATTCTCTATCCCCGTCTGCATCTCCGGCCTCTTGGTCAGTATTTTCTTCCTCTATGTCTTCGGGTTTGCCCATAATGGCCATCACTTCCCGTATAAGTTCTGTGCTGACCACCTCCTCCGGATTGCTCATGCGTTCCCTTAACAGTTCGGCAATCCGTTCTTCTATTCCTTCTACTACCTCCATGCCGTTCCGTTGCTTGGCATAGTAATTTTTAAGTTGTGCCAAGTATTTATCTAACAATATGTATCCATCTTCTTCCAAGGTAAAGGCCAAACCGCTGATGCTTATTTTTACTATATTTTTCATAATTTCTGTGCTTTAAAGGTTATTTTTTTCTGATTAATGCAAGCGTCTCTACCACATCCTGCCAAGCAGCGTCCATTTCTTTGAGCAAGGCCCGCCCCTTTTCTGTGATGGCATAATATTTACGGGGAGGCCCTTGAGACGATTCTTCCCAGCGGTAAGTCAGCAGTTCTTGATTTTTTTGTCGGGTTAACAGGGGATAGAGGGTGCCTTCTACCACTATCATCTTGGCCTCTTTAAGTTCTGCAATCAAGGAAGAGGCATAAGCGTCGTTTTTGTCTAAAATGCTTAGTATACAGTATTCCAAAACGCCCTTGCGCATTTGGGCTTTGATGTTGTCGGTGTTAAATTCATTCATAATGTTTTTTTTTAATTAAATTTGGTCTGAGTCATTCTTCTAAGGTTTTCTGCCGTTACGGGGATGCCGCGCATCTCTAATTTTTGGGCCGCCGTGCGTGCCGGAGGGACGGCAATCCACAGTATCATGTACACCCAAAAGCCTAAGGTGCCAAAGAAAAGGGCTACTAAGAAAAGCACCCGGCACAAGGTGATGTCTGTATCAAAATACGCGGCCAAGCCCGAACATATGCCGCCCAACATCTTTTGGTCCGGATTTCTGTACAATACCCTGCGGGGACGGATATGGGTTTCATAGCCTCGGTCGTAGTTAAATTCGTGGCTGCGCTCGGTTCCCTCGGGAAAACCCAATCGCGCAATTACTTTTTCTACCAAAGTAAGGCTTACCACCTCTTCTTTGCAGCGGAGTTCCTCTTTAAAAAGTTCGGCAATCCGCTGTTCTACATCCGACATCACTTCAGAAGCCTCCCGTCCGGAATTTAGTCCGCTTTTGAAGCGACTCAGATAATCGTGCAAACGATAGTAGGCGTCCTCGTCTATCATAAAGCCGAGGCCGCCGATTCCTACATTTAATACTTTTTTCATACAGGTATTTTTTAATTTTTAGTATTGGTTTTTGCATTGTATTTGGTTTTGCAAATATACGTAAAAATATTTATACCTTGTATCGCAAGGTACTAAAATTTTTTTAAATATTCTGTATGATGCAGGAAATCAATTATAAAAAAAGCGAACATTTTTTGTCCGCTCTTTATTTTCTGCCGCATCAATGGTCCCGACCTATTCCACAGGAGGTCTTTGGTTGTCCGGTTGAGGGACGGGGAACTGAGGCGTGGTGCCGGTCTGTACGTTTTCTAAACGGTTTTGGAGTTCGGATTGTCTGGCGCTGTTGCCGGTGGCGATAAACGCGGTGGCCGCAATACAGCAGACCAAGATGGTCAAGGCAAGCGTCCAAGTGGCTTTTTCCAGAAAGTCAGCAGTTTGACGCACGCCAAGCGTTTGGTTGCCGGCGGCAAAATTAGCGGCCAATCCGCCGCCCTTTGAGTTTTGCACCAAGACCACAAGGGTGAGTAAGAGGCTGGCAATCACAATGAGTATAGCAAGGGTCGTATACATAATATCAACGATTGGTTTTTAACTTTATTTCTTGAATAAGGGCTGCAAAGTAATCACTTTTTTTTGGATATAGCAAAATTAGTTTTTTGTAGGCATCTCTGGCTAACTGGTGCAGCGATTGTTCTACATAGATTTGGGCTAATGTTTCGGTCATAAAATCGTCGTCGGACACATCTAATAAGGAGACCCGTTCTTCCTGTAGCTGGACTTTGGGCATCCGGGGCTTGAGTCGAATAAATCGGTCTATGGGGTTTTGGTCTTCTAAGGAAATCGCTTTAAAGTCCTCATTACTAAAATAATCTCCGCTTTTCATCACTACGGAAGGGGGCGGGGAATCGGGGACAAGCTCTATAAAGGTATCAGCAGGCTCCGGAATAGGAGCAGGGGCGGAGACAGGAACTGGAGTCGGAACAAGTTCGGGAGCCGGTTCAAGAATGGGTTCAGGAGCCGGAGTAGGGTCGGGAACCAGAACGGGTTCCGGAACAGGGGCGAGTTCGGGTTCAATGGCGGAGACAGGAACCGGAGCGGAAACAAGTTCGAGAGCCGGTTCAAGAATCGGTTCAGAAGCAGGCTCCAAAGGGGATGTCTTGGCCATGGTGAGCAGCTCGGAGCGGTCAAAGACATACACAGCCGTTTTGGGAAGATGCGATACATAGGCTTCATTCCCCCGAGCGCACAAGGCGGCAAACAACAGTTTATGCCCCACTGCGCACCAAGGGTATTGCTCCGTAAATACCTCTATGTCGGATATGGGGGGCTTATCCGTACCAAAAACCGCGACCAAAAGTTGCTCGTTATTCATATTACCAATTGCCGGCCACCGCCGCGTTAAAGATTTCTTCTATCAATTGCTCTACAATTTCCGGCACCAAAGTAGATTCCACGTCGCCTAATGTTCTGGTGGCAGGATAATCCGAAAATTTGGAAAACTGCCTGTTGTCAAAACTTTGACTGGGGTCCTCCTTGTTTTCAAAAGTGATTCTGAGGGTAATGGTTAAGCGCTGCATGGTCGCCACTTCCTCGGCGGTAACGGCAATAGACCGGGTTTCGTAATCGGTAATCTCCCCTTCCATCCTTAAATCCCAGTCGTCATCCTCGTCTACTAAGCTGAGTCTAGTCAGTTTAAGAAATTTATCTTTAAGCTGTTCGGTTACTATATTACTCAACGCCGGATTGACCAAAGGCGCCCTATTGTCAATATAGCCAACGTAAATGGTTTGCACAGAGGCCGGGAGTGATATGCCCGAAAAAGAATACCACCAACATCCGCTCAACAAGGCGGCAGACAGGACCAAGCCTGTCAAAAAAACAAATTTTAATTTTCTACTTTTCATTAATCTGATGCTCCTTAATTTTGCGATACAACGTCCGCTCCGAAATACCCAACTCCAAAGCCGCCGCTTTTCGCCGTCCGTTATTCTTTTTAAGCGCCGTTCTTATGGCTTCTATTTCTAAGTGTTCTAATGACTTACTTTCTTCTAAAGGCGTTCGCTCGGCGTCTTCGATTACTTCTGTTTCGGTAATACTATCTTCCCACTCCTTGCCAATAGCCACTTGATTTTTAGGGGTATAGATAGGCTCCTGAACAGGCAGGATGTCGGGGTGTCCCATCTGCCGAATTTGCTCTTTAAGCTGGTCCACTTCGTTGCGCAACTGAAGCAACACCTTATATAATATATCCCGCTCGGCCAAATAATCGCCGGAACTTCGCTCGTTATAGGGAACCGGAAGGTAGAGCGGATTGTTGGCGGGCAGATAGGGAGCCAACTGTCGGGGGCCAATCAGTCTTTGGGATTCGATGACCGATATTTGTTCCACCACATTTTTCAACTGGCGGATATTGCCGGGCCAAGCATACTGAGTCAGCATTTCTTGAGCTTGGGAAGTCAACTTAATTGGGGGCATCTTGTAGCTTTCCGCAAAATCGGCCGAAAATTTTCTAAACAATAAACACACGTCCTCTTTCCGCTGACGCAAGGGCGGCATGGTAATGGGTACGGTATTGAGCCGGTAGTACAAATCCTCCCTAAACTGCCCCTTGTGGATAGCGAGCGGAATGTCGGCGTTGGTGGCGGCAATCACCCGCACATTGGTTTTTTGAACCTTAGACGAACCGACCTTAAAAAATTCGCCGGTCTCCAAAACCCGCAACAGACGAACTTGAGTAAAAAGAGGAAGTTCGGCTACTTCATCCAAAAAAAGCGTTCCCCCGTCCGCCACTTCAAAATAACCTTTGCGCGTTTCGTGGGCGCCGGTAAAAGAACCTTTCTCGTGCCCAAACAATTCGGAGTCAATCGTGCCCTCGGGAATAGCCCCGCAGTTTACGGCAATGTAATGGCCGTGCTTACGGGCGCTGCATTGATGAATGGCTCTGGGTATGACCTCTTTGCCCACACCGCTCTCTCCGGTAATCAACACCGAAAGGTCGGTAGGCGCTACCTGAATGGCGATGTCGAGGGCTCGGTTGAGGTCGGCATTATTGCCAATAATATCGAATCTTTGCTTAATTTCTTTTACATCCACAGTCTGCAAATATACACTAATTCTAAAAAAGTATTATCTTTGTACGAATCGAGAAAAACTAAAAACACTAAATATTTGTAATAAAATGATGAAAAAGAATCTATTACCTACTCTTGCACTGGCGCTTGCGGGATTTGCGTTTGTTGCCTGCAGCAGCCCGGCCAAAATGGCCAAACATCCGGAAATGGTTACCGCCACCTGCGCCCCGCAGGTACTTGAAGTGGTTGCCGACGTTATTACTGCTACCTATACGGTGTCGTTTGCCGAGGGTTATTTCCACCCTAGGGCTATTTTAGACGTTCTTCCCGTTTTGGTTTATAAGGGAGGCGAGTCAGTCGGCCCCGTTATGAAACTTCAGGGAGAAAAGATTTTGGACAATTACAGGGTGATTCCCAGATCAGGCGCCAGCGCTTCCCAAACCATCCAGTTTGCTTACAAACCGGGCATGGAGGCGTCTCATTTGGAGCTGCGTTTGACCGTTGCCGACAAAGGGAACCTCTATCCTTTCCCCTATCCCTACAAAATAGCAGATGGAGCTAACATTACCTATAAGTTAGTGAGCTTGAATGGTTCTCCCGCTTTTGCCCCCGATGCTTATCAAGAAATTATTCGGGAACAAAAAGAAGCCCAAATTATGTATTTAGTTAACAGCTCGACTGTTAGACCAAGGGAATTAACCAAAGCAGAAGTTAGGGAATTTGAACAATTCCTTGCAGACGCATTAAAGGACGAGCGGCGCGATGTTAAAAACACCGAAATCATTGCCTATGCGTCTCCCGAAGGACCTACTGCATTCAACAACAGGCTATCTGCAAACCGCGAAAGGTCGGCGCAAACCGCCTATATGAACGCTACCAGAAGGATTGCCACCGGCGTTGACCTCAGGACCGTTTCCATGGGTGAGGACTGGGAAGGCTTTAAAGCATTGGTTTCTGAATCCAATATCGAGGATAAGAACTTGATTTTACGTGTACTCGAAATGTACAGCGACCCCAATGTTCGCGAGCGTGAAATCCGCAATATGTCCAGAGTGTTTACCACTTTGCAGGATAAAATATTGCCCGAACTCCGCCGCGCCCGCTGGATTGCCAACGTTGATTTTACCAATTATTCTTCAGACGAATTACTGAACATGGTAAACACCCAACTTGACCTTTTGGACGAAGAAGCCCTGCTTAGGGTAGGCACCCTGCTCAATGCGAATGACGACAAAATCAGAATATACAAACATGCCGCCGAAAAATTCAACAGCTCTCGCGGATACAACAATTTAGCCGTATGCTACTTGAATAGTAACGACTTAGCCTCTGCCAAAGCTGCTTTGGCCAGAGCGCACAATCAAGACGCTCATGTGAAGAACAACCTTGGAGTTGTGGCCATGCGCGAAAGCAGGTTTGACGATGCCTACAATCTGTTTACCCAAGCCGGACTGACCGAGTCCAAATACAGCATGGGAACGATTGACATTAGGAACGGTAAATATGCCGATGCCGCCGCCAAATTGGTGGGCGAAGGCCATCACAACGAGGCCTTGGCTTATCTGCTGACCAATCAGCTTGACAAAGCCGCCGCAACCATGAAGTGCCAATGCCCCAGAGCTTCTTACATTCGCGCCATCATTGCCGCACGCAAGGGCGACAAGAGCGCTTGGGCCAAGGAAATGGAGGCCGTTAACGCCAATGCGACCTTTAAGGCTCGCGCAGAAACCGATATCGAATTTGCCAAGATGTGGTAAACCAATATCAACCAAACAATGATACATGGACGGAGCCTAAGACTCCGTCCATTATCATATTCACCAATACCTATCCATACGGAACCGGAGAGACTTTTTTTGAATCGGAGCTTCCCTATTTGTTGGCTTTAGAACGACCTATTCTGTTGGCGCCGCTTTATGGCGAGGGCATTATGCGCACCGTTCCTTCTACCCCCAAGGCGCCCGTCGGCATAGCTTCTCCCCTGCTTTCTTTTAATCCCAAAGATAAAAGCAGATTACTTTTGTACGGACTGTTCAACTTTGCCCCCTTCTTTTTTGCCCTTCGTGATTTTTTTACCCAACAAATTTGGCAGTCCCGCATCAAAATTTGGCGATTCGGCACCTCTTTTTTGCTGATGCGGGCCATTTGGGCCAAGAACCGGCGATTCTTTAGGAGGCAGGAAGATGCCCTGCTCTATTTTTATTGGGCCGACAAAGCCGCCTTGATTCTCCCCTTTCTCTCCAAGGAGGGCAAGAGGGGCAGGACGGTAGTGAGGTTCCACGGGTCAGACCTGTATGAAGAGGCCAAAGGCTTTTTGCCTTTTCGCAACCGTCTTTTTCCTGCCATCGAGTTGGCTTGTCCCGTCTCTCGGCACGGAGCCGACTACCTCAGACAACGCTACGGAGCTTTAAGTCCGCCTGTTTCTGTGGCCCGCTTAGGCACCTCCGATTATGGATTAGGTCCGGATTCCATACCCGACGCGCCATTCCATATACTAAGCTGCGCCAATCTGATTCCCCTTAAACGCCTCCACTTGATTTGGGAAGCCCTGCTGCTGTTGCATCGGGAGCAGAGCCTGCCCCGGCCGGTTTGCTGGACGCTTATAGGAGGAGGGCCGCTCCGCTGTTCGTTAGAAAAAGCCATACGGGATGCCAATCTTGCGGAATCCCTTACGGTTCGTTTATGCGGGCCTTTGCCCCACCATGCCGTCATGGAGTTTTATAAAAAAACGCCGGTAGACCTTTACATGCTTACCGGCAGGAGCGAGGGTGTGCCGGTATCCATTATGGAAGCCCTCTCCTTTGGAATCTCGGTGATGGCTACGGCAGTGGGCGGGGTGCCCGAATTGGTGTCGGAAGCAAACGGACACTTGTTGCCTGCCCACCCCAAGGCCGACCACGTGGCGGAAGCATTGCTGAACTTTATGAAGCTGCCGTTGTTGGAACGCCATGCCAAGCGGCAGGCAGCCCGCGCCGCTTGGGAATCGGAATGGAGGGCTGAGGTGAACTTCAAAAAGTTTTGCACGCTGCTGGAAGACCATGCTCGTTAATAACAAAAAATGAAATTAATATGAAAATTTTTAAAAGATTGATAGTTTTTACTATCCTGTTGATTACCTTCCTTCTGTGGATTCTATTTTTAAGATATGAGTTGGCCGGTAAGCTTTTCAATATCTCCGAATGGGGAGGCTATTTGCTTGTTGTTCCGCTTGTTGGTTCTATAATATTAGTAGTGAACAGACAATTAACAAATAAACTAATTATGGGTATTACGCTAACTGCTGTATTACCGGTCGTATTAGACAAGAATTTTGACATTACTCTTTTTTGTCTGAAAATTTCAATGATAGTAGCGGGGGCGCTTGCGACAAACCGCGTGTTATCTGCTGGCATCTTTGTCCGTTTATGAAAGTTTTGTATGCAATATTATTCATTTTTAGTTATTACTACCATCCTGCTTACTTAACATATTCTGTATACATGTAAACATTATTAAAGAGATGTATTTTTTTTGTGCCAACTTCCTTAAAACCAAGTTTTTTATACAGTTTTATTGCATTTTCATTTGTGTCCAAAACTTCTAAAATGTATTTTTCGTACATATTTAATGCGAAAATATATTCCATTATTGATGTTGCTATACCTTTCTTTCGGTAATTACTG
>Ga0131853_10010122_pt1 | contig 17259 bp, 12 predicted proteins | sample TergutLab28metaG_FD_92764 | JGI IMG/M metagenome (GOLD analysis project Ga0131853, IMG submission 92764) | Labiotermes labralis P1 segment gut microbial communities from Petit-Saut dam, French Guiana - Lab288 P1 (version 2) (version 2) | ecosystem: Host-associated > Arthropoda: Insects >... | reverse complement strand
ATCCCATTCTATTTCGCTATTTCCCGAGTTCTGTTTTATTTTGTATTGTGCTGTTTCTTGTTCTAGTTTTATAATTATGGGAGTCATTCCCGTCAACATGCAAAGTGCCTCGCTTGACGTGGTACGAAACGCCTTTGCCATTCGGATGTTAATGAGTGTATGTGTGTGTCAATGTATGTGTGTTTGAGTGTGTGAGTGTATGTGTGTGAGTGTATGTGTGTGTGTATGTGTGGGTATGTGTGTGTGTTTATGTGAGTGCATGTGTGTTTGAGTGTATGTGTTTGTGTGTGAGTGTGTGTGTGTGTGAGTATGTGTGTTTCAGTGTATATTTTTGTGCGCGTATGTGTGTGTTTGTGAGGGCGTATGTGTGTGTGTTGCAGTGGATGTGTATTTGTGCGTGAGTGTGTGTGTGTGTGTGTATGTGTATAGGTGTGTATGTGTATGTGCGTGTTTGTTTACGTGTGTGTGTGTGTAAGTGTACATATGATTGTGTATGTGATTGTGTATGATTACGTCTGTGTTTATGTGTACGTGGGTGTGTATGTGTATGTGTGAATGTTTGTTTGTATGTGTGTAGATGAGTGTGTATGTGTATTTGTATGCGTGTGTATGTGTACGTGGGTGTATATGTGTACGTGTGTGTGTATTTGTATGTGTGTGAGAGAATGTTTATGTGTATGTCTGTGTGTGAATGAGTATGTGGGTGTATGTGTATGTGTATGTGTTTATGTATGTTTGTGTATGTGTGTGTGTGTAGATGTGAGTGTATTGTGTGTGTTTATGTATGTTTGTGTATGTGTGTGTGTGTGTGTGTGTGAGTGTGTGTAGGTGTGAGTGTATTGTGTGTGTGTGTGTGAGTGTGTGTTACTTAACCTTACCAGTAATTCTTTGTTATTTTTAACTTCAGGAACAACTGAATAAACAAATTAGTACATCGGAAACAATCTCCAGGAAACTTAAAATATCAGAGGCGGTGAACAGTTACTTGAAGAAACAGCTGAATAAACAAATTAGTTCATCGGAAACTCTCTCCAGAAAACTTAAAAGTTCAGAGGCGGTCAACAGTTACTTGAATACCACCATCGACGGTTTAATAAAGACAGTGGAAGTACTGAACCAGACGGTACGGTTGCTGTGTGGGCAAATCAAACACGTAAGTACATGTAAGATAGACGCTGTAGATCTTTTACTGATGTACGTTAGAGATTCAGGTACGTCAAACTTGGGTCAAACATTCAGGTTTCAGTTAAATGTTCTACTGCCATCATCAGGGTTGCATTTGGGAATGGTCTTATGTCACTGGCTTTATGTGCAGATTTCTGTTATGGTTTTGAGCCCCTTGTATATTTTGGGCATACAGATGTGTGTTGCCGCTCAATAATCCTTAGGCTGGCAAAACTACAGACTTTGTGAACGGACTGACGAAATATAGGGAATTGAGCTGATATATGATTACCTTATCAGTAAACAGTTTAATGTAGCTAGTAATTATCAATACAAGTGAAGTGATTGTGCCTGTAAGTAGACATGTAGATTGCATTGTAAGACAGTATGTGGTAATATGTTTCACTTTCTGTGAGATCTGTGAGGATCTGCTGTCAAGATTACGGTGGTGTACAGATTATCGTGTTGAGGGGGTTTGTGGTGCTGTGTGGTGGAGGATTGGAAGGTGTAATGACCGGATGTGCACCGCACTGCCTAGGAAACTCTACAACTGCATCCGAATGTTACTACAGATATGTTAAGGGTAAATGCTAATCGACATTTGCAAAAGAATCCCCCATTTCTCTCTCTGAAATAACTAACAAAAATATACAAACGGAACTCGAGAGAAATTCATTCCTTGTGCACCGAATTACAATGCCACAAAATCTTTGTCTCCTTTTTCATTTTGATGAACACCTTCCTGAAATTTATAATTGCTGTATAAAACAAACATATCAGTTGTTACGTCACAATTCATATCGTCGCCACTTTTTCAGTTCTAGACGTACAAAATACATTCCATTTACAACGCTGCAATATATACATTCTGTCAATCATATCGAATATCAATGCCCCGCTCCAGTGTTTCATTACCCACCGCCATCAAATAGCCTCTGCTGAAAGACACAACACTAAATGTCTTTCATTGTGCAACGCAAAGTTTATTTTAGACACATTCTGTTTTCTTCTACAGGTCTGTCGGAATCTGCTCGAGGCTGCTAATTCCGGAGATTTCAACACTGTGAAGGAGCTAGTCAGTTGCAGCAATGACAACTGCACTACACATGAATTCTCCCGTTGCACTCCGCTGAGAATTGCTGCTGAGAAGGGCCATGTGGAAGTGGTGCGGGTGTTGCTGGAAGGCGGCGCCAACATAGATAGAGATGCATATTTGGGGTATACAGCTTTGCATTTAGCAGCTGGTAATGGACACGTGGATGTTTGCCGCCTGTTGCTGGACTGGGGAGCGAAGGTGGATGCTTTGGACAAGTGGAAAGACACTCCGCTACATTATGCGGTACAATGGGGATATTTGATGGGGGGGACCCCGATGTTTGGACATTTGTCAGTGGTGAATCTGCTTTTGGACAGGGGAGCAGATATTAATGTGAAGGGTGATTACGGTAACACTCCGCTTCATTATGCCTCTGTTAATGGGTCTTTGTCCATGGTGAAGCTGCTTGTGGAGAGTGGGGCAGATGTTAATTTGAAGAATGAAGGTGGTTCCACTCCGCTGCATGAAGCGGCATTGATGGGACACTTGTCGCTGGTGAACCTACTTGTGAAGAAGGGAACAGATGTTAATGTGAAGAGTGAAGACGGTTTCACTCCGCTGCATAGGGCGGCAGAGATGGGAAGTTTGTCGGTGGCGAAGCTACTTTTGGAGATTGGAGCAGATATTAATGTTAAGAGAAATAATGGTTGGACTCCGATACATGACGCAGCACGGGCGCGACAATTGTCGGTGGTGAAGCTGCTTGTGGAGAGGGGAGCAGATGTTGGGCTGAAGAATGAAGACGGTCAGACAGCGAGTGACGTGGCGCGGATTGGCGGAATGGAAGAAATGGCCGAGTGGCTAGACTCGGTAAGCCGTCGATAAGGAGATTCAGCTGTTTAAAGCACCGAACATTCAGCCTGTCGGCATTTAGACCAGACAGTTTATTCTTACGTTGTATAATCTGCAGCCCGAAGAGCGAAAGTATTTGAATGCGTGTGAGATGACAAACCTCAAACACATTAAATTTTCAATAACAAAATTCAATGCCAAAATTGCCCAGAAAAAGTTTGGGCCCGGTAATTGATTGGTAAAATTTACTTTGTTTGTTGGTGGGGAATTTTGAATGGTATTCTAATGTAACACATCTGTAAGACGTTGAATTTATACTTACATCTGTACGTTGGAATAAATTCCAAAATTCTTTTGTATTTTCTATGCTAAAGCTAAATTGCTTTTTATTTTGCTACGTATGTTGTTATCATTTGATGAACGATTCATCCTTTATCTGCACTGAGGAAGGAGGTTGTGATTTTTCCCAACACATCGATACAGACTTTCCAGACTACACCCTGTCACAACGCAGATACCCAAAATATGAATATTCCGTGCAGGCAAACCGCCTTCAAAGATATGATAATATAAATATAGAGAAAGGCACTGATTGCTGTACATTGCTTTGTGGTATTGTAGAAGAAGTGCTGCTTGAATGTATTCATACAATTATACAGGGTGCCCACACACTGTATACAATCTGCACTGACCACACAGTTACATCGTGCCAGCTGTAAACAAAAACCCAGCAGTCCGTCTTGATCCTCAGAAATCACAGTGACCGTCACATTTAGACTGATAACTGTTACTGCTGTCTAAACAGTCAGCACTGCTGTGACGTCATGCTGCATGTAGTGTCAGCGAATTGCTGGTCAGAGGTGATGGCGTCAGCTGTGGATGTGATAAGATTGTGGCTGTTCAGCGGTACAGCACCGTGATAGGTGGTGTGGAGCAGTGGTAGAGAGTTGAGAAAATTCAGAGTTGAGCTTGCTGCTGTGAGCCACTGTGTGCACGGTGAATGTCACATGACGCCGTTCGGCACTGAACCTGAGACTGCACAGTCACAAACTGCAGTCTGACAGTGTAGCTGTGACATGACCTGGTCTGGTATTGTCTTTGTTCAGTGGGCTGTATTACAATTCTGTACACAACCACTGCAGGCAGACTGTTCCATTGAGTTTCAAACAGTCTTAAATAAGTGTTATTAAATAAGCCACGAAACGAACAGCCAGTACACACACACACACACAACACACACACACACACTAGACACTCACATACACACACACCACACACACACCACACACACACACACACACACCACACACAACACACACACACACACTACACACAACACTTCCCTTATCCCTTTACTGCCCAACGGTAACTGCATTCACCACCTAATTTAAAGTTGGTAAATCTGAACTGTGTTTTCCATGTGTACGTATATCTTGATTATGGTTCTTTCAATGAAAATAGATCATTTCCTCCACAGCGTTTATCGGCTGCTCTTTATCTTTCCGAACAATTTTGTTCTTGTGGTAAGATCCGGTTGTTATGCAACATTCATATCATATTTTGGTTCAGGCAGATTACAGCTATTTGGAATGCTTCAGGTGCTGCATTAGCTGTTCATAACATTACAGTGCCCTAACACCCTACTGTTGTCTACATGTCCTGAGAAGTTTTGAGCCATACTTTGCGTAACAGAAAAAAAACCAAATACCTAAGTTAAAAAGCACAGTCACATAAGGCAGCAAATTTTGTGTATCGAAGGAATGAAGCTTTTTGTGATGTGTGTTTGTGGTCCGCTCCTTGTGACGTTTTGCAGTTGAGGTTTGTCCGCACTTGTTAACGTGTCAGCCACTCAACCCGAAGACATATGAAGCGAAACTAAGCCCTCTGTTCGAACATACCAATAAAAAAATTTACATCCACTTTCCGTCTTGCAGTGTTGTGTTCGAAAACTGCTCTGAACAGGTCACTGGTGGACGCTGAGAGACTTAATATTTTGTATCATTCAGCAGCAAAAAAATTTTCTGCAGGCTTCTGTGTTTTAAACAAAAGGAAAACCGGAATCTGCACATTCTAAAGACAGTCAGATTTGTACGTGAGTTCGTGTCTATTTCGAATGCCGGTGAAGGTAAGTGAATTACAAATTGAAGTGAATTTGATATTTTCTTACACGGACAAGAAAAAACATCAGTTGTAAAGAAACTGCTGGAGAATTTCAAACCCACCAAAGTTGACGAATAAAAGAGTGACGTCATTGACAGAATTAAATCAGCTAAAAGTGTTTTTGTTTATAAATGTTGGAAAAAGTTGAAATGAATTACGTAATATATTTTGTATATTACATTTGTCCGTCACCCAAAATTTATTCAACGCCCTTCAGAATAAGGATTGTAAAAAACTGTAGTACAAGTGTCAAACGATTTTGTGAGCATCTCAGTTGATTGGAGTAAAACAAGAAAAGTAATCAACAACATTTTGAAACGTGTAATTTTGAAACACATCTATTTGTGTGGAAACCATATTACAAACCGTAGGTGTACAGCTGCTACAGGGTCATTTCTTGTTCAACTCTCACATAGCTACTAAATATCTCATAATTTATACAAGTCACACAACCTGCCAACGGTATGAGAATGAATGTGTTATTGTTAGTGCCTGCAAAAGTATGGGAGGTTTCTGTTGTGGCATAATGTCAGTGCCTGTACCAATGTGGCAGTGCTCTGTTGTGTGCCACTGTGATTGCATGTACCAGTGAGGGAGGGCTCTGTTTTGTGATATTGTAAGAGATTGTACCAATTTGGCAGAGTTCTGTTGCATGATACTGACAGTGTCTGTACAGATGAGACAGGGCTCTGTTGTGTGATATTATCAGAGATTGTACCAATGTGGCATGGTTCTGTTGCATGAAACTGTCAGTGCCAGTACGGATGAGACAGGTCTCTCTTGTGTGATATTGTCAGAGATTGTACCAATGTGGTAATTCTTTGTTTTCTGCTACTCTGTGTGTCTGTACCAATGTGGCAGTGTTCTGTTTTGTGATCCTGTCCTTTCCAGTAAAAATGTGGCTGTGTTTTATTGTGTGACAATCCCAGCGCCTGCACCAATGTGGCACACCAGAGTTGTGTGATTCTGTGAGTGCCTGTACGAATGTCGCAGTGTACTGTTTTGTGTCACTCAGAGTACATATGACAGTGGTCTGTTTTATGATCATGTGCGTGCCTGAACCAACATGACAGTGCTCTGTTGTGTGATATTGTGAGTGCCTGTACTAATGTCGCAGGGCACTTTTGTTTGTTATTTTCACTGACTACCATTGTTGCGGTGCTCTGTTGTGTGATACTGTGAGTGCTTGTACCAATGTGGCAGTGGTCTGTTTTGTGATATTATGAGAGCCTGATTTAAGGTGGCAGTGATACGTTTATGATACTGTCAGTGCCAGGACCAATGTGCCATTGCTCTGTTGTGTGATACTGTCAGTGCCTGTACCAATGTGGCAGTACTCTGTTTTGTGATATTATGAGAGCCTGATTTAAAGTGGCAGTGATACGTTTATGATACTGTCAGTGCCAGGACCAATGTGCCATTGCTCTGTTGTGTGATGCTGTCAGTGCCATTAAGAAAGTTAGACTGCTCATTTGTGTGGTACTGTCTGTGTCTGTAACAATTTGCTTTGTTCTGTTGTGTGATAATTTGAATGCCGGTACAAATGTGGCTTTCCTCTTTTGTGTGATACTGTGAGTGGATGTAGCAATATTGCATTGCTCTGTTGTGCTACACTCTGAGTGCTTGTACTATTGTGGCAGTGCTCTGTTGCGTGATACTGTGAGTGCTTAAACAAATGTGGACGTGCTTTGTTTTGTGATACTATTAGTGCCTGAACCAATGTGCAGTGCTCTCTTATGTGATACTGTCAGTCCCTGTAACAAAGTGGCATTCCTCTATTGTGTGATAATGTCAGTGTCTTTACCAATGTGCCATTTATCGGTTGTGTGATACTGTGAATACCGGTTAAAAGGGGGACAATGCTCTGTTGTGTATTACTGTGAGTGCCTGTAGCAATGTGGCATTGTACTCTTGTGTGATAATGTGAATAGCAGTACAAATGAGGCAGTGCTCCTTTTTGAGAAACTACGAGTGCCTTAGCAATGAGTTATTGCTCTGTTCTGCGATACTGTGAATGCCGGTACAAAAGTGTCAGTGCTCTAAAATTTGATAATGTCATTGCCTGTACCAATATGGCAATGCTCTGTTTTGTGATACTGTGAGTGTGTGTACCAATGTGACATTACTCTATTATGTTTTACTGTGTGTGCCTGTACCAATGTGCCAGTGCTCTGTTATGTGTAACTGTCAGTGCGTGTACCAATGTGGCAATGGTCTGTTTGTGTTACTGCCAGTGCCTATATCATTGTAGCATTGTTCAGTTGTGTGATTCTGTGAGTGCCTGTAGTAATTTGGCATTTCTGTTTTTTGGATCCTGTGAATGCCGGTACAAATAAGGCAGTACTCTGTTGTGTGTTACTGTTAGTGCTTGTATCATTGCTGCTGTGCTCTGATGTGTGATACTCTGAGTGCTGGTAGCAATGTGGAAGTGCTCTGTCCTCTGACAGTTTCACTGCCTGTACCAATGTGGCAATGCTATATTTTCGACTACTGTGTGTGCCTGTACGAATGTGGCGGTGTTCTGTTGTGTGATCCTGTTTTTGCCTTACAAATGTGACAATGTTATATTGTGTGATACAGTCAGTTTCTGTATCAAAGTCGCAGTGCCCTGTTTTTTGTCACTCTGATTACCTGTACCAATGTGGCATTGCCCTGTTTGTGATGTTGTGAAAGCCTGTACCAATTCGCTGTGCTCTGTTGTGTGATACTTTGAGTGCTTTTACCAATGTGCAGTGCTCTAATTTTTTTTCTGTGAATACCTGTAACAATGTGACAATGCTTCTTTGTGTGATACTGTGTGTTCCTTTACTAATATGGAAGTGCTCTGTTGCGTGATACTGTCAGTACCTGAACCAATGTGGTAGTTCTATGTTGTGTGATAATTTTAGTGCATGTTCCAATGTCGCACTGTTCTGTTTTGTGATAATGTGAGAGCCTGTACCAATGTGGCAATGCTCTGTTTTGTGATAATTTCAGTGCCAGAACCAATGTGGCAGTGCTCTTTTTTTTATACTGTGAGTCACTGTTCAAATGTGGCAGTCCTCTGTAGTGTGGTTCTGTGAGTGCCGGTACTAATTCGGCCGTGCTCTGTTGTGCGATATTGCCTGTACTTGAACCAATGTGGTAGTGCCCCGTTGTGTGATATTTTTAGATCCTGTAGCAATGTAGCTCTGCTCTGTTTTGTGATACTGTCAGTGCCTGTACCAATAAGGCAGTGCTTTGTTGTCTGATGCTTTGAGTGCCTGTATCAATGTGGCAGTGCTCTGTTGTGTGGTACTGTGATTGCCTGTACCAATGTGGCAGTGTTCTGTTGTGTGATACTTTGAGTGCCTGTATCAATGTGGCAGTGCCCTGTTATGTGATACGTTTAGTGCCTGTAGCAATGTTGCACCGCTCTGTTGTGTGGTACTGTGAGTGCCTCTGCCAATGTGACAGTGCTCTCTTGTGTGATTCTGTGAGCGCTGTACCATTTCTTCTGTGCTCTGTTATGTGATATTCCCTGTACCGTACCAATTTCTTAGTGCCCTGTTGTGTGATACTTTTAGTGCCTGTACCAATGTTGCGCTGCTCTTTTGTGTGATACTGACATTGCCTGTACCAATGTGGCAGTGCTCTGTTATGTGGTATTTTGAGAGCCTGTATCAATGTGGCAGTGGTCTGTTGTGTGATTCTCTGAGTGCCTGTACCAATTTGGCAGTTCTCTGTTGTGTGGTACTACGAGTTTCTGAACCAATGTACCATTGCTGCGTTGTGTGATACTGTCAGTGCCTGTGCCAATGTTCCATTGCTCTGTTGTGTGATGCTGTCAGTTCCTGTAACAAAGTTTATTGCTCTGTTGTGTGATACTGTCAATGTCTCTACTAGTGTGTCATTGCTTTGCTGTGTGATACCAAAAATATTTCCTAAGAGGTAAAAGCGAACAATGCGTATGGTTCACAAACTTGCCTCCATCCTGCACTACTCTCTTGAAATCTAAGAGTCAATGTATTTAATTTGTTTGTGATGGGTACACTTGAGATCAGAGGACGAATGGAAAAACTGAAACTCCCAGCCAACAAGTGTGGCGCTGCGATCGTAGGGGCGTGTCCTGTCGTCTGCTATTGCGTCACCTATAGCGTCATCATTTCCGTTACATCACTCACTTTCTACGCTATTTCATTCAAATGCATTTTTGTTTCACAACGTCTTCTTATTCCCTTCATTCTTTTCTCCAATTCAGGTGAGGTTAGGTGGGATTTTAAGCTATTCCTAGAATTCACATTCATTTCTTATCTCCTTCATTAAACGTTGGGTTACTTCTTACGCTATGTGTGTAATTTCTTCGAATTTATTGGCCACTGCGGTCGTACGAATGTGTCGTCTGCTTTTGCGTCATTCACATTACGTCAGAGACCATCCTATGTTTTAAACTATTCCTACAAATGAAATTAAATTAGAGATTACGTGTGGTTTTAAGCTACGTGTGTAATTAAAATACTTTATTAAATTATAATCCGTTCCTTTCGGTTATTCAAGTTTTCGGTCTTATATATGCATTCTGATTACCTTTCCCCGCGTCTTTTTCTAACACACATAAATCCACACACTTCCTGTACAGCATTCATTCGCGCCGAAATCGTTCGCGTGTATAGTTGCGCTTCGGTTCAGTTCTGTGCAGTGTGTGAAGTGAGAAATGGTCGGAAAGATTCTGGAAATCTTCAATGAATACGAGAAACGCCTGCATGAGATGCCGTTCATTCCGCGGGGTTCCTAAAGACGTAGGATGGTACGTCAAGACGGTGGTCCAAACAGGGATTTCATCACGTAACGTTTCTGCGATCATAGCTTTGCTATGCAGTTCCTAAAGGACGTGGGTCTGATTCGGAGTAAGGTACAGTGCAGCACCTGCGATCGAGATATGACGTGGTACGCAGATCCTAGTATTTCTAATGGATTTAGGTGGCGATGTCGGAGGACGGTTTTTGGAGTCTTGTATTCGGCGTCAAGTTCCATTAGGACTGGCTCCTGGTTCCAGCAGAATAAACTAACCTTCCGCGAGATTTTACTTGTCACGTACGGCATCGTGTGTCGCGAAACTGCCCACCGTATCATAGAAGAACATTGCCTCAGTTCAAGTACCGTCGCTGATTGGGGCATGTTCTGCAGGGAAACCATGCTGGTTTTTATGGCGGGCTGCTCGGAAAAACTCGGCGATCCTAATAAGATCGTCGAAGTTGACGAAAGCAAGTTCGGTCGGCGAAAGTACCATAGGGGACACCCTCTTAAGAGTCAATGGGTGTTTGGTGGTGTTGAACGAGAGTCCGGCAGAACATTTCTAGTTCCCGTACCGGACAGAACCACTGACACCCTGGTGGCCATTATACGTGACTGGATCGAACCAGGCACTACGGCCATCAGTGACTGCTGGGGTGCGTACCGCAATCTCGAGTCACAGGGTTTCACGCACCGCACCGTCAAGCACTCCATCCACTTCGTAGACTCGACACCGGTGCTCACACAAACACAATTGAGTCCACGTGGCGCGTCGTCAACGTCTTCCTCAGCCAATACAACAGGGGCGAAGACTACGAGTACCACCTGGTACAGTACATGTTCCTGGCGAGGTGCAGGGCGCAAGGCGTTCCACCATTCCTGCAATTACTTCACCTAGTCGCCAACACCGATTGGAACATATGCGATGTGCCGCCAATTCTGACGGCGTCACGTGATCACACGACTAGGCATCCCCTGCTTCAGGTTAGTGACCTCTCCCACTGGCTCAATCCCATGATGTCATCTCCCCCCAAAACCCTTTCTCGGATATAATGCGGTCTCCGCTCCGCACTATTTCCATGTTGGCGGCCATCTTTTGTCCACTGATGTAAAGTACATCCGTTTGTTATTTTATCAACCTAATGGTATTTTAGTGGGTTTGACCTGGGTCGTAGACAAACAAACACTTCTAAATGCCAATGGAACTGGCCTGGTGTTAACAGACTGAGAGAGGTTATTTAAAATTTTAACACATCTTCGGAAAAATTCTATCAGTTGCTAAGCTGCTGTCAAACCGTGTGCGCAGAATTTAACTCCATTGTATCGTTTTTGTTTGTCAGTGTTCATTTTTTTACCGGTATTCGCTCAGGTATAAATTGCTGTGTGGTTCATTTAGTTTGTAGCTGAAATCGTCAATTGAGTAAAAGCAGATTCATTTCCGTGTGTTGTGTAGTGAAATATGTATCGCCAGAAAAGAGCGCCCTTTCAACGTTTTTTACAAAACACTATTTTAAACTTACGTTTGCTAGTGAAGCAGTTACAATATAGTTTATGGCAAGACTATTTCCTAAACTGCCATCCTAACTAACACTTGAAGTCCGCGGTATCGTGTGCATCAAGCAACGTGTGACAAACCAAATACTAACGTGAAAACATAAGTGTAAAAGCGGTAAATGAAATATAAAGTTACGTTAGCACAAATTCAAATAGTTCGTTGGCAGCCATATTTTAAAATGGCGGCAAACCGCAACTGAAATTAAAGTTAGGTTAGTACAATTTTTAAAAGTGCAGCGCTCTTAGTCATATTGCAAAATGGCCGAATTAAAAAAAATAATAATATTATTTAAATGTGGGTTTAAATTTAATATCCCGCGCTGGTTTCCATATTCAAAATGGTGACAAACGCTCATGCAAAATAATTAAGTCAAAGTCATTAACATAATCTACCATGTTTGTTCACATCATCCCAATTTAAATTCGCGGTATGAGGCATGCAGTCTAACAGTTATATCATAACAAAGGTTGAAGTTGGATTAGCACGAAATTAAAACTTGTGCCCCGGCAGCCATATCGTAAAATGGCAGCAGGTATTAATTAAAAAATAATAACAACATTTAAAAATTTAAAAATACTACATAACACGACGGAATCCGCCAATTCAAAATTGAATTAAGGTTAGAAGAAATTTAAACAGCACGTCGGTAGCCATATTCAAAATGCTGAAGTTAAAAGCAATATGTCATTTATTTACGTCAGGTGAGTGCCCGGGGAAGGGTTAGACGCCAAATTTATTTATTTATTACGTCACTTCTTTACATTACGTTACCTTCCCCATATTTGTTTACATGTCAATAGTCACCGTTTTATGAAGGCGACAAACTGATCCTACACGGCGCCACACTGTCTGGTATAATTAGCTCATTCGCCAAATTTGTTTAAATAATGCGTCATTTGTGTACATCACGTGACCGTCGCCATATTTGTATACATATCAGAAGTTAAAGTTAGGTTAAGGGGCCGCACAGTCTGACAAAATTAGGTCATCCGCCAACTTTGTTTACATACTACATAATTTATTTACACCAATGACCGCCTGAGGGAAGGTCGTCCGCCATATTTTTTTCATAACACGTCATTTGTTTACACATCAAAGGTTAAAGTTAGGTTAAGGCGCCACACTGTCTGGCATAATTTGGTCATACGCCATATTTGTTTACATATTACATCATTTGTTTACATCACGACCGCTGCAGGTAAGGTCGTCTGCAATCTTTATTTACATGTGAGGTCACTTCTTGCCCAGAAGTCATTGGCCCCGACGCCATACTTCTTTACATAACGTGACTGTGACGTCACTTCCGGATACACAAGTGGAAAGCTTACTACTTTGGAATTTCTGAACTGTGCTTTAAGTGTGCAATTATATCGTACGATACATTTAATGGAGGTCTGCCCTTTGTCATGAAGAATCATTTTGTACTTGCAGTAGGATATGGCTGTTGTGCGTCATTTTTATCTCATTTTGTTTTAGACATGTTATAGATATTTTGGTGTGTGATACACTGTTTGATTCCTTCTGATGCAGTTGAACCCCTAATTTCATGAGGGTGCCCTCTGGCATGTCCTAAGAATGTTTGGTCCTCTAATCGAATAACAGACAACACACAAATTACCTAAGTCATTAAGTCACAGTCACCCAAGGTGTTACATTGTGTGTATCGAAACAGTAACGCTTTTAGTGATGTGTGTTTGTGGTCCGCTGTTTGTGGCGTGTTTTATGGAGGTGTGGTCACAATAGATAACGTGTCAGCCAATCAACCGAAAGACATATGAAGCGAAACTAAGCCCTCCGTTCTAACATACTAACAAACAAAATTATATCCACGTTCGGTCTTGCAGTACTGTGTTCGAAACTTCCATCTGAACCGATGACTGTTGAACACTGACAGACATATTGTCTGGTATCTTTTAATAGGGGCAGAATTATCAAAAAGCTTCTGAGTTTAATACAAAAGGAAAAATGAAATCTATATACTCTTAACTCCTTTAGAGTTTTTTCTTGTTTGGTGTTCTGTTCTGGTATCACAGAATGTAACTGACGTAAAAATTGAAGTGAATTCCAAATATTCTTTTACGAACAGCACGGAACATCAGTTCCATAGGACCCTGCTTGGGAATGTCAACTACACCAAAGTTGGCCAATGAAAGCAGTCCGTCAATTGGCAGTTCTTAATCGGCTAACAAACAATTTTGTTCATGAGTGTTGGAAATAGGTAAAATTTGTTGCATACTACATTTGACACTATTACTACATTTCACACTATTACTCCATGTTCAAAGCAGTCACCAAAAATTAATTCAGCAAACTACAAACTAAGAAGTGAAAAAAATGTGCAAAAGTGTCAAAGCACTTCGTCAACATCTCGGTTAATTGAATTGAAGCAAAAAAGTTAACTCAAGAACTTTTCGAAACGCATAACATTGAAACATTTATAGTTCTGTGGAAACAATGTCACACTGCCCATTGCTTGTTTCGCTCCCACAGATCTCCCATTATATCTTTATTAATATAGGCTTCACAAGGGAGCAGCTTTATAAGTTGGAATGTTCAGTGCATCCTGCGAATCGCGACATTTCCCAATTCCATAGACGTACATTAGAATGGAGATGTGAGAAAGAAGGAATGTGGAATTGGAATGGTAACAGTCGGAGAGACGAGAGAGTATCTCCAGTCTACCAGGTCTGTTACTGTGGAAAACAGACCTGGTGGACTAGAGGTACTGAAATTATTTGGGTTTTATAGCGTATTGAATAACTTGATGGCGTTTAAAAATTGTTTTTCCAATTGATTATTTTGAACGAACTACTTAAGAAAATCCATTTTATGCCTATGTTTTTGCGTTTAGGTTTTGTAGGAATATCTTTGGGTTCATGAAACTGAGGACATCATTTCGCACTTTGATGTATCCCAAACTCATTAAATGTTCAAAGTTCGGCTACACAAAATTGAGTTTTCGCAACTTCAATAAAGATACAGAAATTGTTTATATTAATTGATATTAAAGAAAAATCAATATTTTATTTCGTTTTTGGTTAGGAGGATATAAAAAATCATTGGACAGAATGACATGTGTATTTATCTATAAAGAGCTGGGATGTGAAATTTTATTAACATAAAAATCCTGACAAACGATTATGTACAGTTTGATATTGTTGTGTGAATATAAAATCGTCCCCATTCAAACCATGAAACATTATGTTGGATTCAGGATTCAGACTGATGAACTTGAACCGCGACAGTGGATGCCAGAGTCAACCAACGTAGAACACTGATTAGGAGAGTGGGTGGGACAGAGGGCCTGAAGCATAAACACAGGTGGACAAAATTCTTGAGTTACTGTCTTCCAACGCCCAGGGCAGAAACGTGGTGTAGCTGCTAACCGCAGGAAGGCACTGTTCTGTGATATTGGGAGTGCCTGTACCAATGTGGCAGTGCTTTTTTTATGTAATACTGTCTATGCTAGTATCAATGTGACTGTGCTCTTTTGTGTGGTACTGTGAATGCCTGTACCAATGTAGCAGTGCTTTTTTATGTAATACTGTCAGTGCTTGTACCGACGGGGGCAGTGCGCTCTGTTGTGTGATACTGTGAGTGCCTGTACCGACGTGGCAGTGCTCTGTTCTGTGATACTGTGAGTGCCTGTACCGACGTGGCAGTGCTCTGTTCCGTGATACTGTGAGTGCCTGTACCGACGTGGCAGTGCTCTGTTGTGTGATACTCTCAATGCCTGTGCAGTGGGGCAGTGTTCTTTTATGTGATACTGTCAGTGCCTTTACCAGTGTGGCAGTCCTACGTTGTGTGATGCTGTCAGTGCCTTTACCAATGTGACAGTCCTATGTTGTGTGATGCTGTCAGTTCCTGTACCAATGTGGCAGTGTTCTGTTTTGTGATATCGCCATTGCCTGTACAATGTGGCAGAGCTTTTGTGACGGGACGTGCTGTTACTAACATCGGTGGTATCACTTGTCAGGCCGTTTGCTGACGAGGAAAAATTCATTGTTTCTCACGCATATCAAGAGTAGGTTTGGTTGAAAACGTTCACAGGATAATGCATAGTCAGGACAATTAAACGTAGTTAGGGATAATATAAAACATGTCGCTTTTTTTTTCTTTCGGTGTTTGTGACTGCAACGATATGATTCAGAATGCAACAAGCGCTTTCCGCAGGAGATGGAAGGATCGGGCGAAGTGAGAATTTTTCATAATTGTGTGTCGGATAATTAGGCTAGTTTGTCAGAGAAATATAATTTATGTAAATGTGGAGCTGTTGAGGTGGTTTTTATATTATTTGTATATGTGGTTTTGTTAAAGTGTTGAATGTAATGAACTTTCTGTAGGTTACTGATGTATCATAGGTGGAAGAGATAAAAGAGCTTACACTAACTTCTGATCTATTGTTATCCCTTTTTTAACATAAATATCACGGTTTCTGTAATGTCTGTACATGTAGTTATGCTGAACGTGGGGGTCATTTTGGAATAAAGAGCTATCTGCATTTCAGATTAACATTATGGAGAATGAATATTCCTAAGAACAAATCCCACTTATTATGGAACAAATGTCAGACCAGCTCATATGGTGAGGTAATAATGAAGTGGGGCTTCAAGATACAGGGTGTGTGCTGGATTGGTTTCTTCACTTGTTCTATATGCAGGAATATCGGCGGCCTGCTAAAGGCATTATAAAGAAACTTCAGTTTCCATAACATGTGTGAAAATACTGGAATGAACGAATCGATGTGAGTTCCTGCAGAGAGTCTGCTCCATTCAAATGCTAGCCGAATGTACATAACTGCTGGTAACAACTGCCGTACAGCGGGAAGCCTGTCACAGCTAATGAGTAATTTGCTTCTATTTATGGCAGTAGTAATTTTCATTCTTCACAAAATAATTATATTGAAATCTCAGACATTTCAATCCAGTTAATATCTCTAACACAATACACTACAATAAATCTGAACATGTCTGCTAACTGTACCAGTTCCAGCACAGGCAGTGTCACAACTGTGACACTGTAATCGCAGTGCAAGTGCTGGTAACTATGAAGACATCACTTTGCTACTGATGCTGTACCGAGATATACAGGGTGTTCGAACTGACAGTGGAATGGCAAATGGCAATGAGAATGTCGTGAGAAATTCATAGGTACTTAAAAAAAGATTATAAATGCTTGTTAGTTACAAACTACACAGCGGAAGAAGGAAAATGTGGTTATATAATCCATCAATATTGCGGAATTAGCAAGGCTGATTATCGGACATATTCTGTTGACTTTCTACTGCCATATTTCTGTTCGGTTCATTTGAATGCTTATGATGACCCGATGGCACTGCATGAAGCAAAACAGCACTGTCATTTATGTAAAGAACACAGTACACTTCCAGTGTGTGTATGAAACTGCAGATATTAACGGCATCACTGTGGGACTTTCCGTTTGACTGTGACTGGCTTGGAGAAGGAGATATTGTGCCCCGAATGTGTACTAGGTATGAGTATTTCACCTTCGATTTTTAAATCTCCTAAACTCTGTCCGTATTTTCCTTAAGACTAGTCGAAGTGTAATTCCTTAATCTACGAAATGAAGGTGTGTGGGTGTAGATTTATGTGAGTGAAGATACACAGTAGACACAGATTGCTGTGTTCAATGTACTGTGCACTGTGAACAGTTTACTGTGCGCTGTGCTCTGTGTAATGTGCTCTGTGTTCAATGAACTGTACGCTGTGAACAGTGTACT
>Ga0131853_10010120_pt1 | contig 17260 bp, 10 predicted proteins | sample TergutLab28metaG_FD_92764 | JGI IMG/M metagenome (GOLD analysis project Ga0131853, IMG submission 92764) | Labiotermes labralis P1 segment gut microbial communities from Petit-Saut dam, French Guiana - Lab288 P1 (version 2) (version 2) | ecosystem: Host-associated > Arthropoda: Insects >... | reverse complement strand
GTAATGATTGAAAAAAAAAAAAAAAATAAGTGTTTTTTTTTTTTTTTTTTTTTTTTTTTTTAATTAGGTCAGTGAGAAATTGAGTGTTGTAGATGGTTATATCAATTTGAAGTTGAATTTGGATAGTATATTGCTTACAGATGTCCGTCTAATGTCTCAGATTGTTACATTTCTGTATGTATTGTTAAAACTTTAACATTTGTTAAGAGTTTTATTCCAAAAAACAAGTCCGTCCATAGTAAGAAATAATGAGTACTAGAGTATATTTTTTATTGTTCTTGTCTGGTGTTACCTTTGTTAGTTAGCTTCATGTGGTTAAAATATGGAACGAAAAGGACATCAAAGTTTTACATTACACTTTGAAACTGGAGATTAAATGAACAGCGATTCTATTCTAAAACAAGAAGTCCATGCCTGGTAAGAAATAAGAAGTACAAAAGTGCATTTGATATTATTTTTGTCTCATGCTACATTCTTGAGCTAGCTTAAGGTTAAAGTATTTATGAAACAGGTGTTGGAAGTTCATGGTAGCTTCTGAAATTGGAGATTATTCAATGAGGAATAACTGTACTCAGAACTTAGATATTTGAATCTTAACTAGTTACGTACAAGTTGATACTCATGGGTGGGATTTGCATCTGTCAGATTGTAGATTTCTTTGCAGTTCTTTCATTTCTCCCATTAATTGCAATGTGTTTGTTTTTGACATGCTTTTGTTTCTTAAGGAGAGAAAGTAGGTTTATAAGATTACTGTACTGTTTGTGTGCATATGCATGAATGCCTGTGTCTGTGTGTTTGTCATTCTGTTTACAGTTGAAAAGTTCTACTCAATTTTTGGTGTGAATGGTACGTCCTGAGTACTCACGCCAGCTTCTTACGTTTGTAACCTACAGTGAGCTGTAAAGTGGTGGACACATACTGACACTGGCAACGTTCAGCCTTGGGTGCAGACATGATGTGATGTACCAGATCTTTTGAAAACTATGTTAGTTTTATTAAGGAAAGTTTTTGGTAGGTTGTGTAATAACGTAGCAGCTGTGCAGATATTTTCTTTGTGTTTCAGTTTGATCGTTAATTATGAGGCACTGGGTCCAGGCATATGAAGTGTTGTTCAGAGAAAAATCATAAACATACTTTCACGATGTATGATGTATTGAGAATAATTAAAAATATTGCAAGAGCACAAAACGTTAAGTTCATGTGTAACAACTTCATTGTAGATGTAATGTTTAGTTATGAAGTAAGTTCTTAAAAAAACAAAGCAATAGAAATAGAGCTGCAGGCCTAGGAATATATGCAGCAGAAAAACAGGCTTTGTGAATTTTGCTCAGAACTTTAGGTATATTAATTTGCTGGTCAGCATCTCTGTCTGCAGTGACAAGCACAACCAGTTCCCAATTAAAGTGGTAATGGGAAGAGAACATCATAGACAATAAATCTTGTTCCGAGGTGGCTTGTGTTGCAAGACATATTATATGAACATTCCTATGAAGTGGTGTTCCTCATTTATTCTCTCAGTGAGAACTCAATGAAGAAAAATGTAATGCATATCTATCATGGAACAGCAATTTGTTGTAACCCACACAATTTTTCAAACTGAGATTCCTGTATTACTAGACATTTGGGTTACAAACACAACTTCTTTCAAAATGTTGTGTCCACAAAAATAGTTAATGGTCCTCACATTTTTGCAAATACATAACATACTTGCACATTGGTCTATTGAGTATCAGTCAAGATTTTTCAGTCTCGTGTACAATTGTGTATCAGTTGGTTACGATAATTGCTGTTTCATGAGCGATGTACTAGTAGCTGCAATATTTATGACAGTGTCTTATGGCAGTGTACACACTGCAGTATTTTTCAACCTTTAATGCATAAACAGGAACTTAAAGCTTGACATCACCAGAAGCATCATTGCTTCCTGCCAGTCTTTCTTAAATTTGTATGAGATGGTACTTTCTGGATGACTGTGATTAATCTACATTCCTTATTTGTGGTTAATGTAATTTTATCAATAACCATCTAATCTGATCATATTGCCATATTATCTTTAATATTAAGATGAGTGCAATAACATTCAGACCCTCTAAGCCCAGCACACCACATTGGGTTTTATTAATGCCCCTCCTACCCTCGACATGCTTAGGCCCTTCAGATGTTCTCCCAGAGGCACCTCAACAGACATGACACAAAGTGCAAGGTGTTTCACAATAACTTTGTTTTGGCTACACAAAATTTTGCCCTGCTGAGGATAACAAACTCAGTACACGCTGATACTTTCATGGGCAATGACATCACCATGCCTTGTTCTTGTTTGTGCTGTGGCCTATTCGTGTCATCAGAGAGAAGCTTCTAGGACTGAGCACATTGGAGTTTGTAGTGTGGACAGAATGCCATAGCAGTTCCTGTCGAATAATAGGACTGTATCACTGTGTGGTGATAAATGTGAGACTAGGTGGGAATCCCTCAAATGTAGAGTAAGTAATGTAGTTTGCAAAGGTGTAAAGGAAGTTTTATTTAATATGAAGAAAGCTAAAGTTGTCCCTGTTTACACCATGAAGGCATAGAGGGGGGTTTAGAGGTATAGCTCCACTCATTCTTAAACTCAACGCTCAATGGATGTGTGTGTGTGTGTGTGTGTGTGTGTGGTTAACTTTATACATGTGACCATTGGTGTTTATTTACAGATATTATTGAAAGAATTGCCCATGCTCTTCATGTGGAAGTATAGCACCTTAAACTGTGAGAAATACTTCGAATTCAGTAATTCATTGATTAATATAATGCCATAATTTTTGTATTTGTTGCACAGTGTCTGTAAATTAACCCATACTGGAGAGGTGGCTGTTGACTCACATTTTTCATCTCAAATTGTGCAACATATTTGGAAAAAATTTAGCAAGAAGGGAGAAATCAACACTAATTTGTCAGGTAATATAATGGTGGCTCATATGGGTTCAGTATGGGAGTGGAGATAGCATAGTTAGTGTAGTGACTAAGCCAGGGCTTGGACGGTCTGGGGTTGGCATCTCAATGGAGGCAAGATGTTTTTCTTTTCTTCACGACGTCCATACCGGCCCTGGGGCCCACCCAGCCTCCTATTCGAAGGGTACCAGGGTTCTATCCCAGGGCTAAAGCAACCAAGCTATGGAGTTGACAATTCACATCAATCTAGTGCTAAAGTTGAGTGGAGATGTACCTGTGCTCCCTACATGCCTTCATGGAGTGGGGACAGGGACAGCTTTACCTTTTACTTCATCTGCTCTGTATAGACTTTACTTTTATTAAAGATCTAATCAGAGTTATCTTTCACCATTACCAAACTCGTTCATGTTCGTGATTTTGATTGTGTTCGTGCTAGTTAGTCATTATACTAGCAGCGAGTTGAACTGTGTGAACGGCAGGTAGGTAAAGTTGCGTCGTGGACACTATCAGAACCAGTTTCCCTGAAGGTCAGCAAAAACAAATGAAGATGATAAATAACCTCGGGTGACTGTTGCTGCTGTGGACACCCGGTGCTTGGACAGCCGCGGGTACTGGCTGGATGGTTACTGGATCTGAAGTCTGCCTGAATGCAACAGGGGCGGACCGGCTAAAAAGCTTTACACTAAATCGAAAAAAAAAACTGTCATTAATAGAGTTATTTGGGCTTGTTCTGCAAGGGTTAATATGTACAGTCGACATAAAATGATACCGTCGAGAAAGATAAAAACGTGTGCAAGGTAGTCGGGCCCGTGGCCCCGGGAATTTTTGCCGGCTTCACGCATCTCTTGGCGGCCCGGGGGGGGGGGGGGGGGGTTGCGAAAGGTGTAAGAGCGTGTAGTTTCACGTAACTCTGCTTGCCCGGCACGCTGTGATGACGCCCGCTAACCATCGCGATGCGCAAGGAGTCACTTTTTACTTTCCAAACGCGAGCTGACATTCCACACATTACTTTATATTTATTGACTGCACACAAATTCTTTGTTTCGCAGTATCACAGTAAGACACTGACAAACTCAAAGTATCTCATCCTTCTGTCTGTTTTAACTGAGAGCAGTCGCTACGGCGCTCGGTTGTGGGCTGGACGATGGCTGTTCGGTTCCCAGTGGAGGAACCGATTTTCCTTCTCCAATAGCGTTCACACTAACTCAGATACCCATCCAGCCGCCAGCCTGGTGGGTATTTTGGATTTTGCCCCAAGGATATTGTGGCTACAGCGTGAAGCTGACTGTTCACTTCTATCTGTTGTTCAAGTTACGAATGCGTGGAGCTATGCCTTCACTCCGCCATGCTTCTTCGGGGCATGGTGCTTAATTAAGCACAGGGATAAGTTTATGTTACTTTTCTTTGATTTCTGGTGAATATATGTCTATTTCAGAATGCTCGGAATAAAATTTATTTAGCCTGTCAAGTTCTGTAGACTATTTTCTCTTTACGTATTCTTTTGTACGATGGACCATTCTCGATGTAAGTTTTATGCGTAGCAGATATCGTATATTAGGACCTTCTGGAACGCATACAAGACACTCAGTCGAATGACTACAAAATCCCCCCAGCAGAACACATGTTCTAAACTACCAACCAGCTCACTAACAACTAATAACACCCAATATCTAACGTGGCAGATTCGTGCATTACATTTAAGCTCCATGTATAAAATTTAAAAATACCAATGACAACATGACTAAACCTAAGAATGAAAGACAGAGCCTTACCAAGCACAGGACAGCTTATTTTCTTCAACGACCACGCTCGAATAGTTGTTACAACTGTACTGTGCATAATAATCACGCTAATCCGGAATAAACTTAACAGTCGATACAAAGTTTCGTCAAAATCCATGGGATAGTTTCGGATATGGAACCTGCGGACGGGAGGACGTCCTTAATGCTGTCCGAAACGTCAGTTGCGTGTTCGGTGTCCATTGCATTCCCATGTCATAAGCTAAATAATGGTGTCATTCAATCACTGCGTCTGGCAAAACTACAGCCACTTCCTTCCTGCGGGCGGAAGGACGGAAAGACTGATCTTTGGGTAAGACGGCCTGTTTGGATGTGGGTGACATGAGCTTTCCAAAACTCAGCTCTTCCCCCTTCCATGTTTGCATTACCGGCATCACTGTAAAGAATAATTTCACGTTTTGTTTGGTTCCTACGTTATGGCTAGCTTTCTAGCTAGCTGGCTTGCCCGCTTGCTTGGACCGTACAAAAGTTCACGGAATGGACAACTTCAAAACTACGAACGTGTTTCAAGATATATATATATATATATATTCAGAGTGACAAGCAAAGGTTTCGAGAATGTGAGGACGGGTTGGTCCAGCAGCTGACAAGAGAAATACAAAGTATCAATACGACGGAACGCTTGGCAATAACACTGGGATTCCCAGCAAATGTAGATTGATATCACAGCACGACGTACTGTACCTGCTTAAAGTTAGAGCGCAGTCAGTATCGTTAATAATAAATATCACGAGTATGTGAGGCACTAATCAACGCTCTAGATGCTTGCTTAAAAGTATATATTCTAGATCAAAAAATTAAATAACTTAATATGTTTAGGTGTAAATGCCGATATTATTCAACATTTACATGAAAGAAACAATAGTAAAATTGCAACATATTTACAAAAGAAGATATTACGTTATCAACCACTGCAAAAATAAGCGCTCTTCTTTTACAGACGATCAAGTCCATTATAATATTATAAAGAAAAATAACCCGATGTTTAATATTCCATTAAGGAAGGTTCGTGCTTTGTCTTTTTGCCTTCCACAGTGCGCTGAGAGAATCTCCGTGTAGTGAAATTTCCAACAAAACAGGAAACCTTTTTATCTTTACCGACTGACGAAAGGACTGGATAGAATTGCAGGAAACACTAACGTTTGCCAAGTTCAGATTACAGAGTTGCAGAAATATTTCATAAATGTTGCAGAATTGTTGAAGATTTTGCTACTTTAGTGTGGGCCCGGCCTAATAAAGTGATAATGGTGCCTGAAGCCTTATCGCTGTGGATGAGGTAGAGTACCACAACTCATCATACCTTGCTGCAATCTACGAACAACAATGGTGGTGCTGTTTACCAAGTGTCTAGTCATAAGCAAACGCAGGGTAATAAAACACTCATTCCAGCTTATTAGACGCTACATACAAACTGCCTCCGCCCTAGAAGGAACGTTGTCTGCTGTCCGTGCATCAGTACATACAAATACTTAACAATGTAATAATGCTCTCGATTTCATAGGTCGGAAGTTGGCAGACACTTACTGGACCAATCTATGAACTTGGTCGTTGCGTGTGTATGATTACGTATGATAACAGCTGCCTCATGTAGACTGCGTTGTTACAGGGTCTAGATGTCAGCAATAATTTTAGATGCATTAGTCCAATATTTCCTCACAGTATGGTGATAAGCCTAGACACTCTGAGAGTGACTCTGCAGAGACAGGCACGTTTCATTTCGTCAACGCGTCCAGATGGTTCTGCAGCCCATTGAGCCTATCTAGGAATTTTTCTGCTAGAACAAAGAGGCCAAGATGGGAAATTCTCCATCTTGTGCGGCCGCAAAGAATTTTGGGAATATAACCAACACTCCCTCATGCCTAAGTGTTTCCGCAAAGTGAAGGCTCTGGGCATGTGTGCACTAAATCCGTAACTGCATACTGCAAAGACGATTTATAAAAATGGGTTGAAAGTCTAAAAATTGAATATTTCCAGATCACGTGTTGGCATTCATGTATTATGTAATGACAACAGTTCTATTTCTGAATGCACGTGGGCGAACACTTTAAGGAGGAGGTCAGATCGTCATCATCGGGTCGACACAGCTTTTCATCCAGATCGCTCGATGTAATTTCGCTATCCGACGCGATGGTGGGCTGCATACAACTCCCCAAATAAAACACCTGCGCAATCTGGCTACGTAAGCAGCTCATTACTGCCGGCTTACGATCATTTTCTACAGGGCTAGCGCACCATTCATTGGTGGTGCCAACTGTGGCAGTGAATGAGAATGTGGCTTACATAACGCATCGAAGGTGTTGTCTAATCACTATCTGGAGCTTTTCTGATAAATCGGTTCTTTGTCGTGTCAAAATTTTTTGTAACACATTTTTTCTTTTGCCTATTATGTACTTCCACCCCGATGATAAGAAGTATGATTACCATGAGTAGGAAGATCTAAGAAAACATACGGCAGTTTTTTTTTCTTCTTGATACTGCCTACTGTTTGCAACTCTCAGCCGAAAAATACGGATTGATCAGCAGTCTGAAACGCCATGAACACTGGTTGTGTTACACTGAAATCATGCCAAAAAAGAACTGTTTACAAACGACAGCATGTCCAAAAGACCGTGTGTCTGCTGGTACAACAGCTCTGGCTGGCAACACTTCCCACCCTTTTGAAGCCAAGCTGTTCCTGTTATGTTCCACCAGGTTTAACTGTAAAAGGTCCTACGTTCTGCCTACACAGTGCATATGTGTTATTTGTATGTACCTCAGAACAAACAGCGATTATTTTCCAATACAGCGTTAAATGGCTACTTTTCATAACCGAGACGCAAAGCGTTTATTTTATTTAAACATAGTTCAGGTATTCTAGATCTTGAAAGTCAGTTTCATTCCGCAGATGCTCCATACTCATCTTCATTGACATGCTGCTTTTAGCAGAAGGAGAAGCGGGCGAAAGCTGGGATCCACCCAAAAAGCTGATCTGTAGCAGTGATTTCAGAGCTGGACGTTTTCTGACGTTTCCACTGGGCGACAGATTGTCACCGTCAGCCAAGCGGAGACAGGCCAATCGGAGCAGCTTACTACGAGCTTGACCACAAGGCTTCCTTGCCCAAAAACAAGATTTTCCTCGAATTTGAAGTTTTTACAGCGGTGCTGATGAACATATAAGTCTCCAGAGATGTTGAGTGTTTGGATCTGAAGCTGGAGATACTACGCTCCTCCGAAACGTCGGTAACTCTTCCTCAGTCAACACCCAGAAGACTCGAGTCTTGTGCAGCATATGCATACCAGTTCTGGCCCCACTCAACCCCCTGCGCATTGGGTGACCGAGGGCTCTTTCCACGGCAATGCACGGGAGGAAGAATTCTCGAGGTTGCAGCTGACCAGTAATTTCTACCAACAGAGCGATCGCTTCCTGTCCTGAGCCAAGGGCGCACGACCTTTCCGTTTGGTCTGTTAAATGATCTGAGGGGCAGCCAACAGAAGTGCGCGCTGTGTAACGCAAGTCTGAATGGATGGAAGGCTCCATGGGGACCTCTGCTCAGTGTTGTAGTGCGTTAACTAACAGAGAATTTTTGTGTATTACACATACAGTCGAACACAACTATATTTCACCTAGTAGTACAGTAGGTATACAACTACATGTTTCGACCCTATATGTTGGCCATCTTCAGGTTGTGATTTAACTTACAGAGCAGTTATACAAGATGCGTGGGGTGTACTTTTAGGGTATTGGGTTTTGGGTGGGGGGGAACGGGGATTACGCATCTCAAAATTGTTGTGCGTTGCTTGGGCACAGAGAATGTGCACAGGGAAATCAGAAACATGCCTGTTGTTTTGTTCCTTTCTGTAGAATGTACTGCACAACAAATATTTTTTCTCCGTATTTCATTAAATTTTCCGGATTATTTCAGGCTTCCGCCGTGAAGTAGAACAGTATTGCGCTCTTCTGGGCTGTTACGCAGCAAATGGTGGTAATTTCTTGCCGACATGCGAGGATGATATTATTGCTAATAAGATCTGACCCATAGGTTGTCCCGAAACGTCGGTAAGAAATACCACTACTCGCTGCGTAATAATCCAGAGGAGCCCAGTTCTCATGTCTCCGTACTGTACAGTTACCTTTGGTCTCGCATTCCGTCAATATTTCTGAGAAACACATTTCCACTGAACACACTCTGCAGGACGGTTGATTGATTCGTGAGTCATCTAGCGACGCTGTTGAATTGCATAAGACATACATGGGGTGTGGTGGGAAGACAGTCATGGTTAGCGATTATGTATGGGGCTTGGAACGAGTTGAGGAGTTGGCCACAACCTGTTTGAAAGTACTGCCCTGATATTTGCCTGGAGAAACAGAAGAAAACCACGAACATTTAACCCGAGGTAGCCGGTGATGCGGTCAAGGTTCGAACTGATTTGTCCCCAAATATAAGCGTGCAGTGATACTATTGCATCATCTTTTTCGGTTCTGTGTATCCACTCTTTTCCTTAAGGTTATTCAGTAGTTGCTTACGTCTTCTTCCTCTCCTTCCCATCACTTCTATCCTTCCCTCTATCTTTCGTTCAGTAACGTGTTTTATAAGGCAGTTCCTGTATAGGATGTGAACAATCCAGTTAGCATTTCTTCTTTTTATTGTACGTAGAACATTCCTCTCCGCCCGCCTCTTTGTAACACTCCATTTCTCACACGATCAAGCCAACTATTTTTCTCCAGCCTTCTCCGGCACATTTCAAAACCTTAAAGATATTTCTGATTTACTTTCCGAAGTGTCCAACTTTCAGTACCGTACAAAGCTTAGCTCTTTACAAGTTTCTTCCTTAAATTTACATCGAATTTGCTGGTGAAAAGAGCCTTCTTTGTGTTGAATCCTGCTTTTGCCATATCAATCCTGGATTTAATTTCACATGTACATCTTGCATCACTTGTTATCATGCTAGCCAGATAGTTGAAATATTCCACATTCTCTGGTACTTTTCTATCTATCATAATTTATTTTGTTTCCACCCACATGGAAAGGAAATTCATTAAGTACAGAGGTACGACGAAAAGAAATCAACTAGTGGTATGTAATTGGAACCCTTATGTGAGTGTCCACATAGTCGCGAAAAGCGCCTGTAATATTTCTGTGGTCCGTCTCCGTCCGTCTGCCCACGTATATCAGCGCACGTTCCACAAGACGGATTTCAGTGAAATTTGATATTGGAGACTTTAAAAAATGTCGGTCATTTAAAATGAAACCCTAAGTACATTGTGTTGCGGCCGACATCATTAAATCGCCCTACTTGCACACGTTTCCAGTGAAATGGTACCAGGCTGTTACGAGAGAGACCAGGTATAAACTTTTTTAATTACCTTTCTTTTCATATAATAGATAAAGCACTGTGATCCGTTAGTTTTTTTTATTTGAATATGTGTACCACTGAGTAAATGACATTGCTAGTTGAGTAGATGGCAGAATTTACTCTTAGTTGGCCAGAAAAAGAAACTGCTTGTATGCAGCTGAAATATTCAGTTCTCTGTTTAAGAAAAATCTTGAGTCGGGCCCTGTCACCATCTAGTTGAGTTCATCCACACTTTCGCACTCCATTCCTCTGTGTTCCATTTCAATATTACCCTATCGCCTAATTCCTGGGCTTCACAAGAAGTCTTTTGGCTTGAGGTTTTTCTTGCAAAATTGTATATACACTCTTCACATCCTCACGCTAACACGCAAACTACTACGCCATTATGTAGGTCTACATTTCCTAATAAATAACTAAACAATTTCTCTCAACTCTTCTCCTCCCATCCGCCCGACGGGTTCAGAAACAGCATTTTAGAAATTTATCATTCACGATCTTTGGCATTTTTTAAATATCGGTACGTTTATAACAAGTCATTAAATTCATCTTCTTATTTTCGACTTACACAGCATTCCACCTAGCATGTTAATGAAATTCTAATATTGATTTTTCTACAGCTGTGTCTACATAAACTGCTTCACGCACGCCTTGTATGATAAAACATCAATCGATAGGTCTTGTAAATAATTTTAATTGGCTGGATCATTTAAAATGCAGTGCATTGACCTTAGGCCGGTTTAGACTCGTCCTTGCAGCTGCACGAACAAGAGTGAACATACCTAAATAACGGTTTCTAGAAACTTTGTTTTCTACACATGCTGTACCGTACAGCTGTTCACCATTTGACCAAGAACTGCCACCAGACAAATCGTTCCGCTAACACGCGCTAGCAGCAGGAGCATAAATACTTTTATTTGTGTCGTAACCTACAGCAGGCAACTAATTTAATATATTTATGTTTGAGTTAACCATAGGTAATAAAGCTTGAACTGAGAAACATTTGTCTATACTTTAATTTGTGGTAACATTTGCGTATTGCTAGGCGTTGATGTTGAGGTTGGCTACGCTACCTTGGCGCGTTTCGTAGCGGATCGATTTCACCAATGGCGAGAAATGTTTTCTTGTGACGTCACATCCTGGTGACTTGTCGACTGCTTCCATGTTGTCTGCTAGGACGCAGCGTCCGACATTAGTAACGATGCGTCTGAACGCATTTAATGCTTGCACAGTAGCAGTTAGTGTTTACGCGTGTAATGTGCGATTAGATGTGACGTAAGCCTCTATTTTTCTCTGTTTTACGTACTGCATGAGCAATTATCGATTTATGTATAACTAAAGAGGCGGCCGGTAATGGGTATTTGGCAAAGTGATGCATTAAATGTAGTGGTAAGGCTGTGCGTATTGGTTAATCGTATCAGTATGTATTCTGTTTGAAATTGCTAAGGTTTATTCATGAAAATATGTGTACGTTTTATTTTTCGAGAGAATGTTTTTTGCATGAGTGACTTTGCCACTCCTGCGACACCTAGCGGTTGTAGTAAGGACTAGTTTACCAGTGTAGTTGTGTGCGGAAACCAAAGTGGAGGCAAGGGAGCGTGAGGCAACGAATACATTGTTCAATAATGGTTAATAGAACACGGAAATTGTTTTGAGTGAGAAGTTCCTGTTCACAATGGAGTTTGACGGACGCTTCAAAGAATGGGCGAAGGATAAACCTTTGAGCATTTTACAACTTGATCCTGCTGACAGAGCTGTTCTTCGAATTGCCGGTAAGATAAACCATATCAGCTTTAAGTGTGGGTAACGGAAGTGAGTTTTTTTATGGATGCGTTTGTGTTTATGGCACTTGGCTTCGGTCAGTATTTCACGTAGCGTCGGTAATTTGATCATCTGAAAAGGAAGAGAAGAATTTGTTTCGATCAATAATCAAAAGTACTGCGTAGGCTCACTGCCACATGTGCTGGTACTTCAGTTGACCGCAACAGCATAAAGAGATAAATTTGTCTCCGTGCACGCTCGGTAGGAGTATAGGGAGAGAAGAGGTATAACTCCACTCATTCTTAAGCTCTGCTTTGGATGGAGGTGAGTGGTCACATTTACTCCCGGAAAAAAAGAACGCCAGCACTTATTGACGCATTGACCTAGAGCCAGTTTGGACAAATTGGAGTGGGGAAAAATCTCAGGCCTTCGCCGGGAATCTAATCACGGAATGTCCAAGCCGTAACGTGGTCCCTATAACTCTACTATCCCTGGTCGTAGGTAAGCACATAAATTTCTAAACCTTAAAGGAATACTGGCGTTCAGTATTACATTTTAAAATTGCTAATTTATTGCCTAGAGAAGACCGAAATTGATTTAAAGTATTGACCAAGTATTAACGGAACAATCCTGGTGATTCCGTCTTACGTCATTAAGGACCAGCGACAGTGTAAACAATTGGCACCGTTCGTGGATAATTCGCTAGGAAGCGTGTTACTTTTATGCAGCCGCACCGTGAACGACACTCATACCAGTACCTTGGAGAGTGCAGTTTCTGGAAAGAACAGCAGAGTGCAAATGAGTATTATCGTAGAGAAGGAGAAACTGGATATTTAGCAACATGCTCAGTTTCTGTGTGTTAAATGAGGGATGGTTACAAAGTCGTGGGAGTAAAAAATCGAATGGTTCAATGCTAACGTACGTGAAGTGCAGTTCAAGGACATGCTCATCTTCAGGAAGATTCGTGAATGAGACGCAATAGTGCAGAAGTATTCTTGCCCAGAACGGTTGCAAGCCCCCCTTACTGTGAATATCATGCTGTGTCAGTGCCAGAACTAGACAGACAGGGATACACAAATCCCGCGCACTGTGTCGCATGTTTTACTAAATTTTTTACACTGGCGCCTAATATTTTCAGCACATTATGACAGTTTTTCTCATGCGTACAAAAATTTATGTCAGGTCACGTGCACCGAGCAGAAAGCGCCAGATAACGGTGAGGTTTGCGGGTCGCTCCAGAACTGTGGGTCCTCAACACGGACTTCTTGTGACCTAGCTGGAGCCAAGAATTCGATGGTAGCTTCTAGATATTTAGAAAATTGTGGACCCCTGAGACAGACCATGAGAATGCTGTCTGTGGTTCAGTTTGTAATGTTGTAGAGTTCACCAGTCTGTGGGATGCAAAAAAAAAACACTTTGTGTTTGGTTATAGTGTTGTTTTTCTGCAACCGTTGAGAAAGACTGTAGTTGGAATCGTAGCATGGGAGCAATGCTCAGCAGTTCTGGGTCTTACCCAGCTTCTTAACCAGTGGGTACTGGGATTGTTTTTCCGGAGATAAAACGCCGGGACGTGAAACTGATTACATCACCATATGGTGCGAGCCCTAGAATGCGTGGATTTTTACATCCGCAGTCCTCTGCGCCTACAGAGCTTGCTGCATAGACCAAGATGAAACTCTACACTAACCCAACCGTTGAGAAATTTCTATTGACAGTTTTCGAAGTTAAGTTTGGTTCGAACATCGGACGGCCTGCGGTCCACATCGGCGAGCCAGACTTGAATTTGTATTTATCCCCTTTAATCGTAAAAAAAAAAAAGAAAACAAGAAAACAAGATCAGTTGGTATTTTCGTGTGACAGGTTAAGATAACATTATTACGTACACATTGCGTTACAGTGGTTAGCCACTGTTTGATCAATATTATTGCACGTGTATGCTGCATGGTGAAACGCCGTGAATATTCTATAAAAACAGGACAAGTCATGGACTGTGCTGGTGCCAGTTTGACCAGCTCAGCTTCGTCCTTTGTCGCGTCATCACTCCCGTTATTGATTGGAAGTTAAAAGTAATACTGTACTGTACGCACAGTTCAATAAGTTCCCATATTTACGTGTTGCACGTTCACTTCAGAGTGTTGTATGGCGGTGCATATGCTTAGCCAAGGTCCAGAAGCTATAGAAATTTCTTCCTTGCATTATAAACGCCATAAAGCCTTTTTATTACTCACCTCATTCTGTGTAGTTTGCGTATCGAATGGAATGTGCTTGCTGCCGCTCATACAGAGCGACTCGGTTTCACGACTGTTCATAGCAAGTGATGCTTATAAAATTTATGTCTGGTTTATTAAAGCGCACCTCTTGACTCTCTAAATTGTGTGTTGTTGAATGTTGTGATGGGATGTGAATGATTAATTGGGAGGGATATGGAAGGAAGGGAGCTTGCTGAAACTGAAGGTACTAATTCCGGATTTGGTTGGAGGAACTAAAGAAAAACCACGATAAGGTGCTGAGAAAATTTGTAGGAGTTTTACGTATTTGAGCTTCATTTAAAGTAACAGGTCGAAACAAACGAAAATTAAATTCGACTGACACAAGTTTAGCTTATTTTTCTTCTTTAGCACCACAGCCCTGGAGTTTGATTCCCCCCTTTTTTGGGGGGTGCTTCTTAACGTTTTTATTTTCCAGAATGAGCGCAAACTTATGCCGAACCCCCTACCTGGAGGCCCTGGCTTTGATTTTGGCGTGTGTTCCGCTAGGGAGGTTGAGAAACACCTAAGGAGCCCTCCTCGCCCCTCCAACAGGGCTGTACTGCACGGGGTCCAAACTTTAGATTCCCATTATTACATTTTATCGAAATGTGGTGGTTGGTATGAAACACAAACTGCGGACGGACCGACGCACCAACTGACATTGTAGTTGTGCTGTCATTTTATTCACATCGCGCACATAACGCATGAAAACATTCTCACATTTTTTAGTATTTATTGTTATATCATACTTTTATTTAACCCTTTAAAGCGTAATAGTTAGCACATGTACCGCCAGATTTAACACTAAAAGCGCTGCATTTTGTCCACACAGTGTATTTATTTGCTCCGTTTAAGCCATTATTTTCCTACAGAATATTAATGAACTGGTCTACCTAATGGAAGCACATTGTGTTCTTTGTGTTTTTATTGGTTTCCCTGTGCCCAAAAGCAAATGCTGAGATGGTTCCAAAGATTCCAAGTAGCCACTACATGCTTCTCATGTAGCCCTCCCGACCTAAATTTAGTAGTAACCAATTTCATATTTTGTATAGGCCTACATGTAAAATAATCACTGCCACCGGGTGACAACCCACTTGCAGTAATTATTATTATTATAACTCAGTCTTCGCTTTCGAGTATTGGGAAGGTGGAAACTAAATTCCGTAACACTGAAGATGTGTTTTAGCTTGCGTGATTCCAACCTTTCTCCGCGAAGTAAATGAGAACTGCGTTCTTCTGGGTTATTACGCAGCGAGTAGTGGTAATTTATTACAGACGTTTCGGACTTTTTTGGATTCATGGCGCCTGAAGATGGGACCTATAGATTGACCCGAAACGTCGGTAAGAAATTACCACAACTTGCTGCGTTATAACCCTGAAATGTGCAGTTCTCGTGCTCTAACCAGTTGTTGGTGCACAGTCGCGTAATAACACCGCAGGACCTTCGACGTGTTGTCTAGTGACTTGCTTGCAAAAGCCTGGGCTTTATAGCATCTTCATTATGCTTCAGTTGGATGGAGGTTTTGATTTCAGTTGTCCACGTGATATGCAGAAGTTACGAATGTTTTTAAACCAGGCTTGTGAAACACACGTCTCCGAAGAGCTGTTTGATGTGACTGCTCACCTGTTGATGCAGTATTTATAGAGTTGGCTATCATAATTGTCTTTATTGCATAATACACCTAAGAAACCCTGCAAGATTGAATACAAGGAGTATTTTACACCCATGCTTGTTTATATGTTGAAAAAATGTACAAGGGAAGAACGACGAGGGAATGGGACATGACGTGATGAGGCCCAAGATGCCAAGTTGGATTTCGAGTTTGGCCCGCAACCTGTTTTGAATTTCACAGGCCACTATAAAACTGTCACTGTCGCGTACTATGCTTTGAGCGGAAATTAATTTGTCGACTGTCGTTGCCTACTCCATTCTTTACCATTGAGCCATCATTTTTTCCATATTTCGCCGTTGAATTGTGAGATTCGGAACAGCGACAGTCATGTGTGTCGTCGTATTTACGTGCACCGCATCCATATGTGCTTCAGGTGGAATGTAAGGTGTCAGGATACACCGACCGTTGAACATTGTGGATGCAAAGAGCTGTTTTCTTTTGTTAAGTAAAATTTCACTCCATTACAACAGGATTCGGTTCAGTTGCGTCACATGAGGTGAATTCGTCTCCATCCTGCGTGTCTTCTAACAAAGAAAGAACGCTTTCTCATTGTTCGCTTAAACCAGGGGCCTCTCTTCTTTGGTCTTAATTTTTTTTTTACATTTGGGGCTTAATAATTTCACCAGACCTACAACCAATTCATGAAACCGGTGTGGTTCATTAAGTATGGTGATTTGCCACAGATACACGACCGGAACTGCATTCCTGGCAGGGACATTTTTCTGTTCCTTGTCAAATCCGAACGGTCTCCGGGGTCAGCTAAGCCTTCCGTCCCAAGAATGCTGCTGGGTGTTCCAGCAGCTAATTACTGACCCTTGTTCAATATCTAAGTGTAGAATGCACGGAGTTTTACTCCACGTCCACTTTACACGGATGGTTCTTACATGTAGGGGCAACACGTTTTATTGCCCAGCATTTGTCTTTGTCTGTCTCTTAGGAATCTTTGTATGCATGCAATTGGCAGAAGCAAAGATTACCCACTGTTTATGCGGCCTGCTGTATACACAAGTGCCTCTGATGAATTTTTTGATGAAAATACGTACAGGATGTTTCAAAAAGATGGACTCAATTGAAAAGTAAACGGCGCCTGAACACACGTCAGACAGTTGGTTGCGGTATCCAAGTTCTCTGCTCGCTCTACGGGTTGACTTGCGTGGGCTACGCTCAAAACTGTCTTAAATTCTCTCACATTGTGGAGTGAGAGAGAAAACCAACAAGATACAACAGTTAGGTGTTTATTTTTAACAATTTCTCAACATGTTTCGGGCATCATTATGCCCATCTTCAGGAGAACAAGACGTATGTTACTGCATGTGTTGTGCTGCGCTGCGCTGCTTCTGCTGGATGTGGTTGGTAGCAGAAGCAGCGCAGCACAACACATGCAGTAACATACGTATTGTTCTCCTGAAGATGGGCATAATGATGCCCGAAACATGTTGAGAAATTGTTAAAAATAAGCATCTAACTGTTGCATCTTGTTGGTTTTCTCTCTCACTCCACAATTTGCTCACGATGCACG
>Ga0131853_10010119_pt1 | contig 17260 bp, 18 predicted proteins | sample TergutLab28metaG_FD_92764 | JGI IMG/M metagenome (GOLD analysis project Ga0131853, IMG submission 92764) | Labiotermes labralis P1 segment gut microbial communities from Petit-Saut dam, French Guiana - Lab288 P1 (version 2) (version 2) | ecosystem: Host-associated > Arthropoda: Insects >... | reverse complement strand
TTTGGTGGCAAAACTTGAGCAAATTGAACATTCGTTTCTATAACGTTAAATCTTGGGTCTATATCTGCCACACTTTCCCAAGCATCTGGCATTAAGTTCAACATTTGAACAAAAAGCCTTTCAAGAATTACTTTTTCTATATCTGAAAAATCTCGTGTATCACTTATAAGTTCACCTTTTCCACCGAGTATTCTATCTATAATAACGTAACCTATGCTTGAAGTAAGCTCCATTATTATTCTACCCTTCAACGGCTCAAAATTTGCCAAACACATAATAGTAGGGTTAGATAAACTAAGAGAAAAGTCTTTGTAAGTGATTTGTTCTGAATTTACAACTTCAATTTCAACAGTACTTCTTAAATAACCAGTAAGAAAAGTCGTTAAAGCCCTGCCATAGCTATCAAAAATAATTTCTAGTGTTCTAAGTTGTTCTTTACTAAATTTTGAAGGTCTAGAAAAATTATAAGTTGACACAGTGCTAACAGGTGCTTTCGTTTCTTCTAAATCTTTCCCACCAGAAGCCATAGAATTTATTAAAGCGTCAATTTGTTCTTGGGATAGCGCTTCTCCCACTTTTATCACCTACTTTTATTATTTTCTTATATCTGTTCATAATTATTGAGCCAAAAGTTGTATCACGTGAATATCTACGATTAAGTTTGTTGAAAATTCACTTCTTAATCTGTTTGTAATTTCAGCAGTTAATGCAGCTGAGCCACCTAAACTATTTACTTGATCAGCAGTCATATCACGAAGTACAGCAATCGAAATGTCTCGCACAACTGGCTCTGCATCTCGCAGAAGTTCTGAAATTCTTGCACTTTCTGCACCATGCCTTGTATCTACAGCTACGCTAAAATCAAATGAAACTCTTCTAAGAACTCCATCTGGTCCTGTTTGAAGATTCGTATTTATTGGCATAGAAATACGAATAAATTCTAAGTCTTCTACTTGGGTTGCTCCAATCGCCTGAACAATTTGACCGCTTGATCCGTCGTTATTCATATTGCTAAGGAAAAACCAGCCTACACCAGCTACGACACCTATCAAAACTACCATAAGCAAGACCAATACTATCATTAATGGGCTTCCTTTTTTTTGTTGTTTCTCTTCCATTTTATTTACATACTCCTTTACTCTATTATTTCACTAATTAGTATTTCTACTCTTCTATTTGCTGCTCGACCGCCTACTGTTTCATTTGTTGCTATTGGTTGATGTTCACCACGTCCTCGCATTTCCACTCTCTGTGGAGGAATTCCATGATTATAGATGAAATAAAGCCCTACAGCTTCTGCTCTCGCACTTGAAAGCCTCCAATTATCTGGAAAAACTGGTGTATTTATAGGAACATTGTCAGTATGTCCCGTTATCATAATTTCAAACATTGGAAATTCATTAATAAGATATGCAATATAAGATAAAACATCTAAAACCTCAGGCAAAAGTGTAGCAGAACCACTTGCAAATAGTACACCATCTGTAAAAGTTATTTCTACTGTATGTTCGTCAAGAACTACTACATCAACTCCAGCTATGCCATATCCTGTTTGTCCAGCGGTTGCCTGGTCAGACCCATCTCTTTCGGCTGCAGTTCCAAATCCTAGATGTGTAAATGGATTTGAAAATTGAATAAAATGAGTCTCAAACTCTAGAACTAAAGCCTGCATATATTCAGAAACTTCGCCACCATGTTGAAGTTGTTCTTCATATCTTCCCTCATATGGAGAAATCATATAAGCACTTTCTAAGCCGATAGCGCCACTGGCAAAATCATCTACACCATCACCTGTTGGATCTTGGACTATGTTAATTAGAGGATTACCAAAAGATTGAAGGAATTGCACTAATCTAACCTCTTCTAGTGTACTCATACTAAACATTAAAATGAAAAATGTAAAAAGTACAGACATTAGGTCAGCATAAGAGGTAAGCCATTCTTTTCCGCCACCTTCATCCTCAGCCTTTCTATTTCTTCTCATTTTTATTCACCTGCCTCCACTTTGGAATCTGCTGATCCCTCTCTCATACGCGGCGATAAGAACGATTTTAATTTTTCTTCGATAATACGTGGGTTTTCACCTGCTTGAATGGATAACATACCTTCAAGTGAAATTTCTTTCATTGCTAACTCTTCATTATTGAAATATCTAAGTTTACGGCTAATCGGTATAGCAAGAAGGTTAGCTATGAAAGCACCGTATAAACTTGTAATAAGAGCAACAGCCATAGCAGGCCCTATACTATCTGGATCATCTAAATTAAGAAGCATCGCAACAAGCCCTACGAATGTACCAATCATACCCCAAGCAGGAGCTTGAGAACCGAAATAATCCCAAATTAAACGAACGTTGTTATGCCTAGTTTCTATGTATGTCATCTCTGTTTCTAAAATGCTACGAACAAGCTCAGGATCTGTACCGTCCACTATTAGCATTATTCCCTTTTTAAGGAAAGGATCTTCCATTGTGCTAGCTCTTTCTTCAAGAGCAAGTATACCTTCTCTTCTCGCTAAGTTTGCAAGCTCTATTATTTCATTTATAGAGCCTCTCGGGTTTGCTTTTAGAGGTTTAAAAATTACACCAGTAGCTTTTAATGCTCCTAAAACTCTATCCAATGGGAAGGCTAAGAATGCAGAAAAGAATGTACCACCGAAAACTATTAGAAATGATACAAGATCTATATATGCAATAAAAAACATCCCAAAGTTTAGATCAACGGCAATTAGCATACTGACGAAGAAAACCAGAAGACCTATAATAAGACCTAAAATTGAACCTATTTCCACTTGATTTACTCTCCTTTGCAGTTTGGTTAAAGTGTTATTTTACGCTATTTTGTGTTATTTTATTATATTTTTTGGTGCAGCTTTAAAAGCTACAATTCTATCTATTATATCAGCTATACTCTCCTTAGCAATTATTTTTCGCCCAGTAGTCATAGTTATTGTCGTGTCCGGAGTGGATTCGATTGTTTCTATCAAATCGCAATTTATTGTAAGTTCACTGTCGTTTATACGAGTTATTGTTATCATATATATACCTCTTAAGGGGATTGTGTAGGGGACACCAAGAACGGTTGCCCCTATATTATTTTATAACAATCCCCAAAAATTTATTTGTAATTTTTTGTGATTTTTATCTACGTAAGTTTACGAGTTCTTGTAACATATCATCTGATGTGGTTATTAGCCTTGAACTTGCTTGAAAACCACGTTGTGTTATTATCATATCTGTAAATTCAGCACTTAGGTCTATGTTACTCATTTCTAGAACGCCACCTTGAAGCACACCTATATTTCCTATTCCGTCAAAAACACCAGAATTTGCGCTTTGTCTAAATAAGCTTCCACCTACTGCTTCAAGACCTGCTGGGTTACTGAATTGTGCAAGAGGAATTTGCCATAATGGCCTCATATCTCCGTTTGAATAAACACCCATCATTGTTCCATCTTGACCTACAGCTAAATCTACTAAATATCCAGCTGGAAGACCTTCAACATCTGATACACTTGCTGAGCCTGGGAACTGCGCATACTGTGTTAATCCACCGAAGTGCATTGTTATCGTTCCATTCTCTCCTATCATAGCCGCTGGTGTACCTGACATCGTGTTAGTTATCGTTACATCCATCCCATCAGAGCCAGGAGTAACAACAGTTCCTTGTGAATTAAATACTAATGGGAAATTCACAGTACCACCTGCTCCAGAGCTTACTCCTGGGCCTGTCATAGCTAGCTCCAAGCCAGAATTAGCTGGTGGCCTTAAAGTTACTAGCCATTCTGTTTGCCCGTCATCTCCATTATCTGTTATTTGGAATTCGGCACTTATTACATGATTGTTTCCTAAAGAATCTGTAATATTCATATTCATTATTCGCGGTCCTGTAAGTATTGGCCCTATAGTCTCTGGTGGCTCTACCGGTCCTCTAATAACTTCTGGGTTTAAGTTCCCTTGGAAAGTCGTATTTAGAGTTCTTACAGGAGGGCTTACTAAGTCAGTTGGAGTAAGTGCAATATTTTGAACTGGCCCACGGTTCGTAGTAAAACGTGTGTCCATTCCCATTGAAGGATCCCAACCTGGTGTCTCCATGACTCTCCAACCTTGTAGGTGATGTCCAGAAGGGATTACTACGTTATCATCAGCATCTCTTCTTAACGCTCCGTTTCTGGTAAAGAAAACACCTGTAGCATCTCTTACTATGAAGAAGCCATTTCCTGAAACTGCAAGGTCTAAATTGATATCTGTTCGTTGGAATGCACCTTGTGTCATCATTCTATCTATTGCAAAAAGGTTTACACCTAAGCCAACTTGTGTAGGATTTACACCACCACGTCCTGCACCTTCAGAAGCTCCTGAAGCGTGCATCAAAGTTTGTGTAAAAACATCGCTAAAAAGTGTACGACTACCTTTGAAACCAATTGTGTTAACGTTTGAAACATTATTTGCTATTACGTCCATTCTAAGCTGGTGATTTCTAAGTCCAGAAACACCAGAGAACATTGATCTCATCATAATATTCTATCTCCTTTATCTACGCAAATTTACTAACTCTTGTAGCATATCATCTGATGTGGTTATTAGCCTTGAACTTGCTTGAAAACCACGTTGTGTTATTATCATATCTGTAAATTCAGCACTTAAATCTACGTTGCTCATTTCTAGAACTCCACCTTGGAGTACACCTACATTTCCTATTCCATCAAAAGTACCAGAATTTGCACTTTGTCTAAATAAGCTTCCGCCTACAGCTTCAAGTCCCGCTGGGTTACTGAATTGTGCAAGTGGAATTTGCCATAATGGTCTCATATCTCCGTTCGAGTAAACACCCATCATTGTTCCATCTTGACCTACAGCTAAATCTACTAAATATCCAGCTGGAAGGCCTTCAACATCATGTATACTTGCAGAGCCTGGAAGTCCAGCAAACTGCGTTAATCCCTGAAGATTTAGGACAACTGTTCCATTATCCCCAATACTAGCAGCAGGTGTTAAAACTCCAGGATTTACAAAGTTTACAGATAAGGTCGTTGGCGAAACTAACTCTCCATGATAGTTAAAAGTAATTGGAATAGGAGTTTCTGGTGAATTCCATGGAGAACTCTCAAGAGCAATTAATCTCATTTCCCAAACTGTATTGCCATCATTTCCATCATCAGTTATTTGCATTTCAACATTTATAGTATGAATATTTCCTATAGTATCAGTAACATTCATATTCATTATTCGCGGCCCTGTAAGTATTGGTCCTAATGGATAAGGTGGTGTTCCAGCTACTGGAGTACCTCTAATAACTTCTGGATTTAAGTTCCCTGTAAATTTTACATTTTGAGTAGTTACAGGAGGACTTACTAAATCAGTTGGTGTTAGGGAAATATTTCGAACTGGCCCACGATTTGTAGTAAAGCGTGTGTCCATTCCCATTGAAGGATCCCAACCTGCTGTCTCCATAACTCTCCACCCTTGCAAGTGATGCCCCGAAGGGATTACTACGTTATCATTCGCATCTCTTCTTATAGCCCCGTTTCTTGTAAAGAAAATACCTGTAGCATCCCTTACTATGAAAAAGCCATTACCTGAAACTGCAAGATCTAAATTAATATCTGTTCGTTGAAATGCACCTTGTGTCATCATTCTATCTATTGCAAAAAGATTTACACCCAAACCGACTTGGGTAGGATTTACACCACCACGCCCTGCACCTTCAGAAGCTCCTGAAGCGTGCATAAGTGTTTGCGTAAAAACATCACTAAAAAGCGTACGACTACCTTTGAAACCAATCGTATTTACATTTGAAACATTATTCGCTATTACGTCCATTCTAAGCTGGTGATTTCTAAGTCCAGAAACACCAGAAAACATTGATCTCATCATAATTAATTACCTATTTTGCTGTAACTTCTGCATTCCTTCCATCGTTCCGAAATGCTAAGTCTCCTAATTAGGAAAATTTTCCACAAACACTCCAACCGTTATAAATTTTTCGGTTTTTGCTCCAGCAAAAAAATCTCCTTTTTATAAGGTCCAACTTAAACTATTACAGCACCATCAATATTTGTAAATACTTTTTTCTCTTGTTCAACTGCTGTTATAACAGTTCTATTAGTAACATTTACAACAAGTGCAACATTATCTAACATTATCAAAGAATCTCTAATGCCTTTATTGCGAGCATCTTCAATTCCTTTTTCAAGACGATTCATTTGATCACCTGAAAGATTGATATTTCTAGTATCTAAACGCATATTTGCATGTTTAGAAAATTGAACTTGAGTTTCTTCAAAAACTTGACCAAAAGAGTTATCTACTTGTTTTGGTTTGTTGTTATTTGCATCATAAATTAGTGATGCTCCATTAATTTTCTGCAAAGGGTTCATAAAACACCTCCATTAATAAATTTTTTCACGCAGATTTAAGCGTTAAAAAATTTATGATTTTTGAAGCTTGGCTTCAAAAAGTTACCCCTTATTCTTCCTCTCCAGTCTCATTTGGATTAGGGAAAGGAACTTCTGTATTATTTGCTAAAACTAGCCTTGGTTCACCTTGAACCATTCTAATTCCAACTACGTTTTGACCATTCCAGTCACGTCCTAGTTGTCTAAAAGCGGCTGTAGTGTGTGTAACATCGGTTATTAAAATTCTTCCAGAGCCATTCAACCCTTCAACTTTAGCTTGAACATAACCATCGACAACTTCAAATCCTTTAATTACGCCTGTTAACTCTGAACCGCTATTTATATCTACTCCACGAATTGGCATTCTATAAAGAAGTGGTGTATGTGAAATAGACTTAGCAGCACTTGCCATGACTTCTTCATTTCCTACGATTAATACAAGTCCTCTTTCAGCGTCGAAACGTAAACTGTCAACTCTTCCTTCAAAGAACCTTGTTACAGTTCTGTCATCACCTTCACCTTCATGCTCTATAAATTGAACATAACGACCTATTAAATCAACATTTTGCTGAGTAAGTAAAGTGGAGCTAATTTGAGCTAAAAGCTCTAATGTCATATCGTTTCCAACGAATAAAAGGTCATCCATGCTAACGTGAGCCGTTCCGTGAGGTCCTTCTACTATTAGCATTGGAGTAGTTCCTTCTGTTGAAACTCCTGTTACTGTCCCTATTATAGCATCACGAATGCCTGTGGTTTCATTAGTCGTTTCAGCAATTACACTTCTTCCTACCATTTCAAACGCTTGGCCACGTTCATTGGTTCGGTTTAAATTTTGCATTTGCTCTAACGATGAAAATTGTGCAAGTTGTGCTATAAACTCCCTATCATCCACAGGATTTAAAGGGTCTTGATGTTGAAGTTGAGTAATTAGAAGAGTTAAAAAAGCATCTCTATCTAAATCATTTCCTATTGTTCTTTGTGCATCTCCAGGCCCTGCTGGAATGAAATTATCCAAAAGCGGGTGGTCTGGGTTAATTTGATTTATAATTGAACCTAAATTCATAAAATTCACCTCTATAAAATCAACTCTATGCGATTTCATCTATAATAGAATCATTCTCAAGAATTATATCTTCTTCGCTTCCTTCTTCTAAAATCATATTTACTATGTTGCTAACTCTTGCCTGTGATTTCTGTTGTTCCCTCAGGAAAGCTTCCATTTGTTCGTTGTTTTCTTGCTTTACGAACACATCTAAATCGCTAACTTCAACTCCTTGAAGCTCTAGTGCTTCTGCTAATTCTTGCAAATTCTTTTCGATTATTTCTTTAATTTTTTCGCTTTCAACTACAAATGCTGCAGAAACTAATCCATCTCTAGTTGTTAGTTTAAGCGTTAGCTCTCCTAATTGCTCTGGAGCTAAAACCATAGTCATTTCAGTTACTGTGTTTGATTTGATAACAGTTTTGATTTGATTCTGGATTTGGTCTAATATATCTGTCTGTGAAATTTCAGAAGCTGTGGTTTTTGCCGCCGGTTTATCTATTTCTAAAGTTTCTAGTTTAGCAAAACCTTGTTCTTCAAACAGCGATGTCTGAATGATAGTTTCTTCTGTTACTTCTTTTGAAACAGAAGTTTCTTCTTTTAGGACTTCTTCATTGTGTAAAGGCAATTTTTCTATCTCTGGATTTTTTAGCACTTCGTTTACATTTTCAAACTTTTTTTCTATATCTTCAATTTGTAAAAGCTCTGCTTTGTTTTCTTTTTGGTAAACTATTTTTACCAATTCAGAAACCGCTGCCGGCTCTTCCAATAGGTTCTTATATGTAAACTCTTCTTTTATTAGTGCTTCTTTCACTACAGAATAATCTGCGTCTAGTGCTGTTGCTAAAACTTCTGTTAAACATCTTTCTTCATAATAGATTATATCATCTGGTATAATTACAAGTTCTTGGTATACAGGAGCATAACAAGCTTCATAGTTTTCTGTAGTAGTCGTTTGTTCTTCTCTTATCCGTTCTTGTGGACGTTCTCTTTCCTCAGAAACTTCTGATTCTAACGCTTCTGCAAAATCTCTATTTTCAGCACTTTGTGGTATGCTAGCTTTTTGTGATGCTGGTGGTTGTATCATCATTGCGTCTATTTTCATTTTCTCACCTCCTTTCAATAATGATTAAATACCGACTATAGAGGTAGCATCCTGCTGCCCCTGCAAAGCACACTGGAATTTAATTCTATTCAGGGAATAATCTTGTTAAAATCGATGCAGCTTCTGGCCCTTCTAGTGCTGCTATTACAGCTGCTTGCCTATCAAGCGATAGATTGCTTATAATAAATACAACATCATTAAGTTGCCCATCCGCAATCATATAAGAAAGACGGCTCGCAGTATTTCTCGCACTCATCGTTTCAAATATATTAAGATAATTCTGAAGTATCTGGTCAGCAACAATATATCCCATCAAATCTGTATATATTTCAGCAGCCTCTTCTGGATTAACAGCTTCAAAAAGTACAATGAAAGCATCTGGATCTTCGGCAATAAGTTGTGGCAAGAATTCATCACGGAATGGCAAAAGTGTTGTTATCTCTGCCTCTAATGCGCTGTTCCTCTCATTAAGTAAATTATTTTGATTTAAAAGTCCTGCATTTCTATTAGTCAGATCCATATTTTCATCTATAAGACTATTAAGCATTACTCTATACTCAGCTATAGTTAAATCCGATTCTGTCGTTGACACATCACTACCGTTTGGTGCGTCATCTAGTAGTGTGTTTACTACTGGGATATTTTCTAAAACACCCCTAAGGAATCTCTCCCTAATGTTAAATGCATTGAAAACTAGTACAGAAATCACAAATCCAATAATTAAAACTAGAATTACTAGTGTCATAATAAGAGGTAGGGGACTTTTTTTCTTCTTAATATCCTGAAACTCTCTCGCATTTGCCATTGCTGCCATTAGTTCACCTCCTTAACACTATGTTTATAGCTTACTACTTCATCTATTATTTTTTGTTCGCCTTGCTTTTCAAAGAATTTGAATTCTTCAAATTTATTTTCTTTAAGCTTGTCTAAAGTTTTACGTTCTTTTGAAGCTTCTATCAAAGCTTGTCTTTTTTGCTCCAATATTATTTCAGCTTTCATTATAACATCTTTTTGGCGTTCTATAGCTTTTTTCAAATGCTCTATGTAATTGTTTAGTTGTATGAAGTTTTCAGGAAACAACTTTTCCGAAACAATTTCGCCTTTAAATTTTTTGATAGAAATGTCTTTTTCGGCGTAAAAGCCTTTCAAAGTTTCTTTTTCTTTCGCTACCAGAGCTAGAATTTTTGCAAATTCTAGCTCTCTCTGGCTTTCTATTTGCTCTTTAAATCCCAAAATAGGTTGCAATTCAAAATTAAATTTAGCCATTATTCACCACCTACTATTTCTGCCATAGTGTTTAAAGTGTCGTTAAAATGTATTTTTTCTTCTGTTGACTGAGTTAAAAAGTCTTTTATAGGAGTATTTTTAGAAATAGCATAATCAATATCAGAATTTGAGCCTGCTACATAAGCACCTATATTTATTAAGTCTTCAGAGTCTCTATAAGTCGCCATTATACGTTTTATTTCGTTTGATTTTTCTCTGTGGTCTTTCGTCGTAATATCTGGCATCACACGTGATACACTTGCTAAAATGTCTATTGCTGGATAATGATTTTTATTTGCAATTTTTCTATTTAATACTATATGACCATCTAAAATTCCACGTGCAGTATCAGTAACTGGTTCTGTAATATCATCTCCATCTACTAGGACTGTGTAAAGTCCTGTAATTGAGCCTTTATCTGAGTTTCCAGCACGTTCTAAAAGCTTTGGCATTACTGAAAACACCGAAGGCGTGTAGCCTCTTGTAACTGGTGGCTCACCCGCTGCAAGGCCAACCTCTCTCTGAGCCATTGCATATCTCGTTAAAGAGTCCATAAGTAGAAGAACGTCTTTGCCTTCTTCTCTGAAAAATTCAGCTATGGAAGTGGCAACCTCAGCCGCTTTCAAACGAACTAAAGCAGGCTCATCACTAGTTGCTACTACTAAAACGGAACGTTTCAGCCCTTCTTCACCTAAATCTTTTTCTATAAATTCTCGAACTTCTCTTCCACGCTCTCCTATTAATGCTATTACATTAATATCGGCAGAAGTATTTCTGGCTATCATGCCCATTAGAGTTGATTTACCTACACCACTTCCAGCAAAAATGCCACATCTTTGACCTTTTCCAATAGTCAAAAGTCCATCTATAGCACGAACTCCAAGTGGTAAAGGACTATCTATCCTATTTCTGAGTAGTGGATTCGGCGGTCTGTTAGTTACTGGAAAATCTCTTCCTTCGTTTACTTCTGGAAGACTATCCATAGGTTTTCCTACACCATTTAAAACTCTTCCTAAGAGACTTTCGCTAATTTTTATTGATATAGGCTTATCAGAAGCTTCAACGACAGAACCAGGGCGAACACCACTCATATCTCCCAAAGGCATTAGAAGAATTTTATTTTCACGAAAGCCAACAACTTCAGCAAGTATACTTTTATCAGCTCCACTTCGGATTAAACAAGTAGAGCCTACGCTAACATCTGGACCTATAGATTCTATAGTTAAGCCAACAACTTGGCTAACTTTACCAAATTTTTTAACATAATTCGCAGATAAAACTTGTTTATACTTTTCAAAGTCTTGTACTTTCATAATTCTCCTAATATTTAGTCGTTTTGGATGTTTGTATTATTCGCAAATATATATCTCAAATTTTCTTTTAAAGCGGCATATTGCGTATCTAAGCTGCAGTCAACATTACCTAAAGAAGTTTCGATTATACATTGAAATGGCTTCAACATAACGTCCATTACTAAATTTAAATTAGCAACGTGATCTAAAGCTTTCATTATTTCTAACTGGTCTACTTGATCATAATCTTCTGAGCTTAAATGTACTGTTATATCATCGGCTAAAGGCACTTGTTTTAAGCCTTGTTTAACTATTATGGAAGCTAATTGCCTGTTTAGAAATTTTTCACTTTCTATCATTTTATCCATAATAGACATTGTGAGTTCTAAAACTTCTGGCTCTATAGCTTCCATAAATTGTTGTTTATAACTATGTGCTTCTACTTTGATGTTTTGTGCTTCTTCTCTAATTCTGCTAGCTTCATACCCTGCTTCTTCTATCGCTTGCTTTATTCCTTCTTGCTTTGCATGTTCTAGCTCTGCCGCATAATCAAGGGAGGCTTTTTGCTTAGATTCATTTATAATTCGTTCTGCTTCTAATTTAGCATTTTGGATAATCTGTGCTGCTTCATTTTCTGCATTAGTTTTAGCATTTTCTAAAATTTCATAAGCAGTAATTTCTGCTTCGCTTGTGGTAATTTCTGCTTCATAATGCAAGGCATCTTGTGCCAAGTTTTGTGGTACAAAGGCATTTTGATTGCCATTAATTATGATGATATTATTTGTGTCCACAGTTGTATACTGTGATTTTATAATTCTAGACAAATAGATCATCACCTCCGCCTCTAGAAATAAGTATATCTCCTGATTCTTGCAGTCTTCTTATAACGTTAACAATACGCTGTTGACTTTCATCTACATCTGTACGACGAACAGGACCCATAAATTCCATATCTTCTCTTATCATAACAGCAAGACGTTTAGAAACATTGGATAGAATAAGGTCTTGCAACTCAATTGAAGAACCTTTAAGAGCGATAGCAAGGTCTTTGTTGTCTATGTCTTGTCTTAACACAAGCTGAATATCTCTATTTGAAAGATTAAGAATATCTTCAAATACGAACATACGCTTGCGGATTTCTTCTGAAAGGTCGTAGTTTTCTGTTTCCAAGGTTTCCATAATGTGTTTTTCTGTGCCACGATCTACCGAAGAAAGAATTTCTACAACTGAATCTATACCACCAACTGTTGTATAAGATTCTAGCATTAGCTTTGATAGTTTGTTTTCCAACGCTTTTTCCACCTCTTTAATAACATCTGGAGAAGTTTGACTCATTAATGCAATACGTTTTGTAACGTCCGCTTGGCGTTCTGGTGAAAGCTCTGCTAAAATTTGAGCTGATTGAGTCGGCTTCAAATATGATAATATAAGCGCAATTGTTTGTGGATGCTCATTTTGGATGAAGTTAAGAATTTGTCCAGCTTCTGCTTTTCTTATAAAATCAAAAGGACGAACCTGTAAGCTTGTAGTCATTTTAGAGATAATATCAAACGCTTTCTCTTGGCCTAATGCAGATTCCAGAATTTGTTTAGCATAGCCTACACCACCTTCTGTAATGTAATCTTGTGCTAGACAAATTTGATAAAATTCTTCCAAAACAGCATTTTTAGTCTCAGGTAAGATAGCGACAGTATTCGCAATTTCTAGAGTTACAGTTTCTATTTCATCTTCTCTGAAGTGTTTAAAAACTTCAGCCGATTTTTCAGGGCCTAGCGTTATTAAAAGAATAGCTGCTTTTTCCCTTCCTGTCAACTCTTCTATAGAAGTCTTCATTTTTTATTCCCATCCTTCATTTATCCAAGTACGCAATAATTGTGCAACTGCCTCTGGTTTTTCGTTTACAAATTTGTCAATTTGCTGTTTCACTTCTGAATCAACAGCGTATGCAAGTTCTTGCAATTTTTGTGTTTGTCGCTCTTCTGTTTCTACTTCTACTCTTGTAGTCACTAATAAGTCCTCAACTGAAAGTTCTGGTTCTACTTCTATTTCTTCGTCTCTTCTTCTTCCACGAAGTAGTCCGAAAGCTAGTAAAAGTATGAATATGAGTAAGACAGCAAAGAATGCTATAGTCTGCCAGTTAGTAGGTGTTGTTGGCGGCGTTTCAAAGAACAAAGGTCTATGAACAATTACTAATGTAATATTTTCCGCAGGAATACCAGAGGCATTCGCAGTTAACTCAACAAGATACTCATATCCTTCAAAATCCTCACTATTTATTATGTCATTTCTTCCATGGGCTATTCTATAATTTTCAAAAGAACCATAATCATCCAACACTCCTTGTTGTCTTAAAACAGATTCGTTGTGAATTACATTTATGTAAGCTGTAACCGAAAGCGTTGAATCTTCTGGAACTAATTGTCCTGCCATGTAGAATGTATGTGTTTGTGTTCTATTATGAAGATAATCTCTTGTATATGAAAGACGCTCTGCTGTAAAATCATTTGCTTGTTGCTGAGCTGTAAATATTTGACCAAAACTAGCATCATTTGCGTCCATGCCAGCAGGAATATTATTGCCAGATGTACCTTCTGACATTTCTTCTAAATGCTGAATCATAGACACAAGCCCTAAATTGCTGCCTTCTACAGGTGATGAGTAAGAAGTGGCTTGAGTAGTTACTTCTGTATTAGTTACTCTAGGTACAGCTGCAACAGATATTCCATCAAAAATTGGTGATAAAACATTGGTAACATTTGATTGCATAAGCAAAGCATGAGCTGCAACTGGATCTGGGTCCGTTGATTGACTAAATCTATCATCTCCTACTCTTGAGCCATCAAATATTGAACGCATATATTGGTTTGTAATTTGAACATTTTCTATAGCCAATCCTGGAACAGCATTTGCAACAGTATTTGCAAGTGCCAAAGCCATTCCACTATCTATCGCAATATTTGCAGTTAATACAACAGAAGCTGATGGTCTTTCTGACTCTCTTGCTAATATTGCATTTCTATTACCCAGATTTAAAGTAACTAATGCACTTTGAATTCCATCAAATTGTGTTAAGGCATTTGCTATTTGACTTTCTGTAGCACCTCTAAACATTTGATCCCTTGTGTCTTCTGATGTACTCATTCCTATTAAATCAAAAGCATCATCAAATGAAAAGCCTTGGTCTGGTGAAAGCGCTCCTGAAGTAAATACTAAAGCTCCTGCCCTCGTAAGATCTTGTTCACGAACTTCTACTCTTCTATAATTTCTGGAAACTCTAAGAGGAATACCTTCTGCTTCAAGAACTTCTTGAATATTTATTGAAGCTGCTTGCGTAAGATTATCCTCTAAAATAATCCAATTTGGTCTTAAAGCAAAGAATAGAGTTACAACTATAGCAACAAGAAGACCAGCAACTCCGAGTCCAACTCGTCTTTTAGAAGAAGGTTCCATGGATTGCCATTTATTTTGATATATATTAAATTGGTTTCGCACTCTATCTCCCATTATTCCTCCTTTTTTTATTAAACTGGCATATTAATTATAGTTCTATATGCATCCATCATGCTAGAAGTTACTTGAGCAGTGAACGTTACTAGCGTTTGTACTTTTTGCTCTGCAAGCATTACTGCAAGCATATCATCTGTTTCACCTGTAACAAATTGCAGTTGAAGTGTTGCCAAATCATTTTCCGCCCTACTTGTTTCACTAAAAAGATCTAACATACTATTAAAAATTAGGGCAAAACCGTCTCCACTATCTTGTGGTATTTGATTATGTAGATTGGCACTACTTACATTGCCTAAACCTGAAATTTGATTTATATTCATACCTTACACCTATTATTCCTTTCAACAAGTTTTTTATACCTAATCTCACTTGCCCAATTTATACCTATCTTGACTGCCCAATTTCTAGAGTTCTGTTCATCATATTTCTAGTTGTTGATATTGCAGTTATATTGGCTTCATAAGAGCGACTTGCACTTATCATATTTACCATTTCATATACAACATTAACATTTGGCATTCGTACATATCCATTTTCATCCGCATGAGGATGTGCAGGGTCGTGTACTAATGACCCTGGTGTATTGTCTGTATGTATTCTTTGTACGGCAACGCCAGAAGGTGTAAAATCAGAAATATTTCCATTCTGATTTGCAGCAGAGATTACATTTTGTGCCTCATTTCTAAATGGAAGTCTATTATTTCTGTCACCTAAAGGGCTAGAACCTAGAGCTTGATCTATCATATTATTAAAATTTTGAGGCGGATTTGATTGTAAAACTACCGCTTGTCTTCTATAAGCACCTCCTTCTGGAGTTATGGTGGTGTTTGCATTTGCTATATTTTGCGAAATAACATCCATCCTAGCACGTTGAGCCGTTAAACCCGAAGCACTCACATTTAATGAATTAAAAAATGACATAAAGACCTCCCTTAAAATTTTTTATTTTTCCTTTTTTTTTATTTTTATATATTAGAATTTAAAACCGTGTTTATTCTTCTGAAGTTATTCATAAGGCTTATTGCTATAGTATTATATCTCGCTTCATTTTGGTATAATGCCACCATTTCCATTTCGATATCTATATTGTTTCCGTCCAGCCTTAATGGGTTGTTATGTAATGTTGTATGTACTGTAGGGTGGACATTGTCAAGATTTATAGCTGTTCCTGTTCTAACTGCTACATTAAGCTCATCTAAAAGAGCATTTTCAAATTCAACTATATCTCGCCTAAAGCCTGGTGTATCTATATTTGCTATATTGTTTGAAATAACTGTGTCACGAAGTTGTAATGCAGAAAGTCCTAAACCTAAAACATTATTCGTTGCAAATAAATTGTTTAACATAAAATCCTCCCTAAAAAAAATCTATAACCAAATTCATTAATACTATTTTAACAGCTTTTCACACAAAAGTAAATACAAAATTTTTGAAATTTGCTTTACATAGCATTATAAACTTTTCACTAAAGCATTATAAGTAAGCTAGTATATAAGTATGTGTTTGTGCAAACTGCCAGAAATTTATTAAAAATTTTGACAGTTATTGCACAATTTTGCAATTTTTTTTACCAAACGAAATTAACCATTCTTTCTTGGTAATCGTGAACTAAGTCTTCACGCATATAATCTATAAATCTATTGATCAAAGCACTTGCTTCTGCTTTTGTTATTTGTCTACGTGGATGAAAGTTTCCGTTTGTATCGCCACTTATTATCCCTAGCTCATAAGCTGCTTGTAGCTCTCTTCTTGCCCAAGTAGAAACATTTCCGCTATCTGCAAAAACAGTAACAGGAGTAGGATTTGGAGCAACATTTTCAAGACCTAATGCACGAATTAAAACAGTTACTACCTCTTCTCTAGTGATTGGAGAATCTATATGGAAATTTCCATCGTTTCTTCCATGAGCAATACCAGCTCGGTATGCTGCCATTATTATAGGATATTCCGGTCTCTCTCTCGTAACATCTGGAAACACTATTCTAGCTGTTCTATTGAAAGCATTTAAGGGCTGTATAGTAGGCACTTCAATTCTTAAAGCATGAACCAATGCTACTATAAATTCTCCTCTTGTCATCACTTGGCTTGGCACAAAATGTTGTGGCTGACTCGTTAAAATTTGTTGTGCAAAAAGTCTGCTTATATCACGTTCAGCAAAATGACCACGAAGATGACTCAAATCTGGAGAAATTAACTGTTCAAATGTTTGTCTTGTCGCTATAGTGGCACTACCTTCTCTTTCTATGAAATGATACGGTGCTGGCACTATGAAAATATCATAAGCTAAAACGCTATTATTTTGCATAAAGTGCATATAGTTTCCTGCGAAACTAATAGGCGTCGGAGTTGTTGGGTTGTACATTAAAGAAGTTGTTACACTAACACTCGGTCTAATTTGGTAGCTCATTTGCCAATTTGGTGCAAGTACAAAAACATCTAATCGTTGAGTTTCTGTACTTGAATAAGGACTGTCAAAGCCATAAATCACACCGCTTACTTCTTTTATATAATCACCAGTTTCACCCATGAAAACTGCCCTTTTAGAAATATTCCCTCTATAAAAAGTGATTCCTGGGTTGTGGTCTTCTAGTATGCTTATTGTAAATTCGCTTCTATCTTCATCTAAAGTGAAAGTTTCCATCTCAGGCGTTC
>Ga0131853_10010118_pt1 | contig 17260 bp, 4 predicted proteins | sample TergutLab28metaG_FD_92764 | JGI IMG/M metagenome (GOLD analysis project Ga0131853, IMG submission 92764) | Labiotermes labralis P1 segment gut microbial communities from Petit-Saut dam, French Guiana - Lab288 P1 (version 2) (version 2) | ecosystem: Host-associated > Arthropoda: Insects >... | reverse complement strand
ATGTGGTAACCAACGCTATCGTCGTGAGCTCCTGATGATGGGCATAATGGTGCCCGAAACATGTTGAGCCCAACATAAGCATAATAAAGTAATAAGTGGCATCTAGTTGGATTTTATTCTTCAGTTATCAAGACGATGCAAGGTCCAATACACATCAAAATTCACATTACAATTAGTTAGTTTCCAAACCTGGATTCATTTTTATTTGTTTCTTTCAAAATATACAGAACATATATACACAATGGAGTCGTATCTGTCCACGGTAGAGAGAATACGTACATCAAGTGCCGTGTAAAATTTTTCATTATACTTCCTCGACATCGAATTCAACTCCAACAACCTTCTACGTACGTGAAACTGGAATGAAATTTAGTTTCCCCAAAAACATCTCATAATACAAAACGTGTGCATATTATTATAATTATGTACAGCCCTGCATGACCTTCTCCATTGCTCGACGATTTTTCTATTGGTAAATAACCCCTATGCCGAAATTCCTACACACGGCTTCGTCGCTGATAGTAGGTCAGATACAAGACGGAAGGAATGGTGGATGGAAGGACGTAGTCCCCCACACAACGTGTTCCTTCTTATTTCATAAAAAGAGCCTAATACTTAAATAACTGAGTGTATTTAGAGGGAATGGTGATTTCTGATACCTCCAAGAACCATACAAAACGTATAAACTCACTATGTGGCCAGAACGTAAGATTACTGAAAGAAAAGCTGGTGATGTATAAATAAAAAATACGTTTAAGAGATAAACAAATCAATTTCTACATCACAGAACATCACTGCCCTTATACAACAAATACCACGGATTTAATGCAGTTTAGGAAAATAATCACTGCTCATTCCGAGAGACATGTGGAACCTTTAAATACCTCTGTGGGAAAGTAAATGATTTGCACGTTTAGGCAGACAAAACAGTAATGTATATGTAGATGGTAAATTGTATCGTTTCGGAGAAGAACAATATCTCTTTGTTACAGACCGTATGACGAACCAAAGGCTCACCTTAAAATTAGATGGAAAAATTTAATTGGGTTTATGTCAGATAATTAAAACCAGAGATTTACGCACAAGAAATTAAAATCAACCTTCCATTTCCCTTCCCAGCAACACGTCATCCTGCAAATTTAGCTGGTATATAAAGTAAGCTGTTGAGGGTTTGCTGAAATCTAGTAGTTTTGTGGAAACATTATTCGGATAAGACAGCTGAATGTATATTTGTTCTTCCATGACGAGCGGGCTACTAACCAAAGAAACAACCAGCCAAAAGCTAAGGGCGTCGATTGACTCAGACCGCAAGTGATCACAGCTTGCCTCGCTTAGCCATTCCTGCCTATGAAACGCATCGCTGGTCTATGACACGGGAACGTCGTCAATGTAACGGGGATTTTGCTTTCTGTAACCGATTTCGCGTGTCGATGAGGGTACTCACGTGGTTATATTAAAGATGTCTACAACATACAACAGAGCGTCGTCGGGTGCGGGGAGGAGAACGTTAGCCGTATGGATATCTGAGGTTTGAACACCAAGTGGAAAGCTCCGGTTCGGGGAGGGGGGGGGGGTCTCTGTAAGGACAGTCGAAGAGTGCCAGACACACTTCCTTCTGTCGATTTGGCCGTCTTCTTACGGACAGCCTTGAATGGCCAGCTTATTTCATTCGCTGCCGTCAAGATCTCAGGCATCTTCCAACAGAAAAGTTCCGCGCAATATGCGGTAATAGGAGTTCCCCACGACCTATCTGAGTCGAAACTCTCATTCAAGCGCTGTGATGGTGCCGTTGAAAAACAAACCCTCAAAATCCTGGGTAATGCGCTTATTACTTACGTATCAATGTGCGTTAATCTGAACGCGGAGACATTTCGATTGTAACAAGTGTAGTTTCTTCACGTGGGTGCGGGCAATGGACCTCCAAACAGGGCATTCACAGTCCATCTTGGGAAATATGAGATACTTATAAAGCACAACATCGTTTCTGATGAACAAGCCACTTATCCCGGGAGCTGACCGCAACCAGTTTCTGGGCTACCCTCCTTCTGACCTGATTTACGTGTTTCGAACAGACCAAGTTAGTAGCACGAGTCACCCCAAGACAATGCGCTGTATGGACTCATGGGACTTGCTCCGCGAAGACTTGTACAGGTTGGGGTGTTTTGTTCCACAACGTAGTCTTCAACAAGAAAATTGTGGTGCTGTTTGAGAGGTTTTATTGCGATTACCGGTAGCTTAACGAGTGCTCGAGACTCCTGATATATATTTCCAGATACCACACTGGTAGCGTTGGCGTTCGGGAGTTAGCTATGAGGGCTCTATGATTCGCGAAAACACTTAACTCTAATTCAAAAACGCGTTCTGCATGACATTTGGAACAAAGATGACCTAACTCCACAAGCCGATTCTTTACATTCATCGAGTTAAACAAACCGCAACCTCAATCAATCGTAGTGCTAATATAGCGAGTTTGTATTATTGCACTATTCCATTCTCAGGCCGCTTGCGATTTTCAGCTGATTTGATTGCGTAAGTATCGCAGAAATACGTATTATTCTAGATTCCTCCAACGCAAATGAGGTGTACGCCTATCTGCATTTTGAACAAAGTTTCTGCAATGGAAATGGCAGGGCTGCTGCAATTCAGTACCAGCGATGATATCAGGTCGTAGAATTCAACTCTGAAATACATTTCAGAATACATAAACAACTTGAGGGAGAATGGTTTCTTCCCACAAGTGAATTCAGGAAGAGGGCAACCACGGCATAGAGAATACCATGTTTTCGATGCAGTGCAGCAAAACCCACGTATAAGTTAAAGCAGAATTTCCGCAGAAACTTCTACTGCACTGACAAAAATATGGAAGATTTTATACGTTCACGATTTTCATCCACGTCACCTTCAAAGAGAAGGAAATATTTTATGGACAGAACACGCCAGCCGTGTACAATTTTTGGAACGGCTGTAACCGCGGATACATGTTCTGCCCTTTGCTTTGCTCACAAATGAACCTCACTTTATTGTCTAACGGTATTAACAACATAAGAACTCTTCAATTTTAAGTGTAGAAAAATTCACATGAAACAATATAAATTATTTTTAATGGGACAAATGTATGGTGCGTAATTCTAAGGAAACGCCTTGGTGAAGCACATTCCATATAGGGACGTTTGACAATAGCTTATTACCACAGGTTGTAAATAATATATTACCAAGCTGTTTAGAGGAACCGCCCCTTGAAGAAGAGGAAGAATGAAAATAAAACACTACGAATGGCCTCTACATTTAAAAGACAGTTTTCAAAGTAATTGACGAAAATGATCAAGGAATATCGACAGGAAGTGGACGAATGGTATCTAGGCCGGCTCGATAACCGGTTTTAGCTTAAACCGTTAGATTTATTCCCGTGGGGTTTGCTCGCAATCTAGGATTTATCACCGGATGCAAAAAGGCAGCAGGCAATCGTTTAAAAAAATTAGGTTGTGAATATTTGACACAGTTAAAGGCTGGTTTGAAATTAGTTTGGTATTCACTGTTCAAATACCCTAGTGCCTAAATAGAAAATGGCGCCGAATCCAACAAAGTTTTCACCCTAAACTCCCTGTAGAATAGGCCCATTGCTCCAGAAATTTGGTCAACTATGTACTGAACAACCATTTATAAAACACACAGCATATGCTACTATAAAAATTGTGACAGCTGTATCAATTAGATTATCTCTGCAACAAAAGTTTAACTCTGTAACAAATTAACATGAATTTAAATTATGTACAGTCACGACTTTATCTCAGCAAGTAACCAATTTGATGTACAAAATTTTTGTTTTACAATAAGTTTATTTCATGCCTCTACATGTTTCGAGCTCGAAACATGTAGAGGCATGTAATAAACTTATTGTAAAAGAAAAATTTTGTGCATCAAGTTGGTTAATTACCGAGATAAATATACTGAGATGCACGGTCAGCAAAACGTCAAAAAAAAGTTACGACTTATTTGTAAAAAAAAAAACATTTTTTGAACATGCGATGCCCATAGTATACACCTAAAATTTACGCACAGCGAAATAAACTGAAATGTTTTTTCTGTATGAAAATAATGAAGACTTTCGTTATCGAGGAAACTACTGTGTACGTTAGCGCAGCGGTAGATCTCTAGACTTCAGTTCGAAACATAAAAAGATTGAATCTGTGTGGAATTACAGGAAATCCTCACTCGGGATTTCTGCAATTTTCCCCTTCCTCTGTAGGTGAATGCATGGTGATAAGTCTGCTTTGAACTTGATCACGTCTAACCATTCTGTGGACCTAACCACTTCTTTCATCTCACTCAACGCAATAAAATCTGCTATTGAGACAAATTTTAGGGTTTTTTTTCCGCCCAATTTCACCTGACTTAGAAAATAATGTATAATGAATTGAGCAAATTTAATATCATGCCTTCATTTACGCCATTAAAAGTGTACCTTTCGTGATAAAGTTATCAAATATAAACTTTTTCAATCGTTTACAGCAAGATTCTTCCGGAACCAAAGCATGTATGATTAATTGAATTTGAGTATTTCGTACTGTGAGGAACCACACAATATAGTGAAGTGCAAACACTACGGTAAAGTGCCCAGTTTCCTAACTCGATAAAACAACATGGAACTGGGTAATTTATCCCTCAACGAGAAACTGGAACGTGAGATTCAAGACAAAGTCACGTAGCTTCCAATTTGTTGCGCGTAGTTACAAGTAGAGTCTGTAATTAAAGTTGTAAACACCACTGGTATTCCAAGTCCGTTTATCTCGCCGGCACTACAACACTAAAGAAGAGTTCCTATATACTTCTTAAATGTCTAAAACGCAACACTTGCTACAGTCACCACCTGCTTTAGCACTGAAATACTAGGCATTTTTCTTGCACACTTTTATTATGTTTTGTTTCGTGTTTAGTGTAGAAGGCGATTATTACAGTAAACAACTACAAGTTATGGGTCACTGTAATGGAGATGTGCCATGTTTGGTGGGAGGTAGATACGGAACTCTTTGAAATATTATTTAAGTTGCGTAAAATGTTCTGGAAGTTACGAATGAAATACAGACATTCCATCTATACAACCAGGATTATGGATCTTAACTATCTTACTTAATATGCGAATTCCTTTTATTGTTTATTAAGATAGGCATGTTAGCCGACCACGTCATCGCATGAACCAATAATTTTGAACCGATCGAATGAATTTTCACAGATTTCATACCGTTGCACTCCTAATATTCTGTCAACAACAATAAACAACACCGTGGTCTTAATGTGGGTGTGAATGCAACCTGATGTTCAAATGACGCCATCTTGGTCGAAAGGTTAGCGTTCCTGTAACAGGCAATATTTGGCACGACGCGGCTCCAGATGGCCCGGAGAACGCTTAATCTAACTGAAACTTTTCGCATTTACTGTAGTTCCACAAGCCAAGTGCGGAATACAAAAACTCAAATTAGGTCCCGAAAGCTTCTTTCCACATATTTCCGAATTCATTATTGAATTTCTTTTCATTCGAATAAATATAGCCTGAAGTACCGACAGGTTAGCTTAAAACAAATATAAGGTCTTGAATAAAGTTAGACCAACTTGATGTCACTTATTTTATTATGTCAATTTACTGCTCAACATGTTTCGGATGTTAATACACCCATCTTCAGGAGCTTGCGACTACTTGGCGTGTTATTGCATAGGTTATATTGTGCTGTAATGATAGAGGTTTATGTGTTAATTTTTTTATCTAGTGGTAAGTGTTATACCTATATTATGTGTCGTGTGTTGCTCTGAGTGAGTGTGTTCCTGCAAGCGTGTGGTGTCTTGTCATAATAAAATAATTGACATCGAGTTGGTCTACCTTTATTCAAGTATCAAGATGATCCACGGTCCAATACGCATAAAATATAAGGTCTGATGTTGGGACAGTCTCTGATTCAAAAAACTTCATGCAAAATATCATAATAGCTCTGCACTTACAGCAGGATGTGGATCCATCAAGTACGGGAACACAATTGTCGTGGAGAACTTTTATCTACATACGGTTTTTTAAGTTGCGAAAAGAGCCGAATGTAGGCCCACGGTTGACACACACAAGCTAGTGTGCCACTTACAGCGTGTGGGCACAGAATTTGATCTATCTATTCCCACTTCCAAGCATTTGTTTTTCGTAAAGGTGTACATGGACTTTGAAACCACACTGCAGTTCAAACGTTACGGATAAACACAACACAACACAACACAACACACACGCAGATATGATGATACTACAGTCTAAGCTTCCCTTGGAAACTAAAGTTAAAATGATGGATCTGTGTTCCTTGTTATGTATGCATAAAAAAGATAATTCTGGTTGAAGAATTTTACGATTTAACCTATCCTCAGAGAATCATAAAAGTGCGTGTATCTGGGCTGACGGAGCTGACAATGATACTCTTTTTTTTGTCTCTTGGAAACAGCAGAAACCATCATACTTCTACTGAAGTGAGGCCCTTGCCACCAGATCGTGAATGTTTTACGGGTCCTGTTCTGCGAACATAGCCAAACAACTATAAACTGAGCTATGGATTCCTTTACACCGAATATAATTTAATAAAGGAGTACTTGTACTCTTGCTTGGGACCAAAGAATTTGCGTTTTCTCGATTTGAACCTCGGCCAGAACACAAACTATGATACGGCTGATTTTGGTTTTCTTCTTACCCTTCATACAAATCAAATAAACACGTCTGTTTCAGGCAAGGACTTGAGTCTGTGTTTTGTTCACTTGTTATCCATATAAATATATTATATTGACTTTATAATTTGCTTTAAGCGTCGACACCTCTGACTTGTTATTTAGGAGATGTCATGTCCGAAATACAGCAGGAATACTGAAGATCTTACCTGAAGTGTTTAGCGCTTTTCCTCAATATCTGCAGCAATCACCGTAATAGGAGGGCTAGTTGGATCACGACGTTTGCCACTTATGTGATTTCGAATTTAGTGTTAACCACTCTAATATTCGGCATTACAGGATATTGTTGGAGATATTCAATGGTAAAATAAATGAATAATGAACAGGAAGGTGTAAAACACCCTCGCACTACGAGCAAAGGGAAAAATGGGTGTACCTAAAAACAAAGCATATATTTGTCTAATATGTGAAATCTAAGAAATATGGCATGATGAGAGTGAAGCAAATCCATGCCCAAGAATGTTTGCATTAGCTATATTCAATTAATATACCGGAACTGGCTACAATTATATGAAATGAACATGCTGCGCGCAACAAAAAAAAATTTACACGAATGTAATATTCAAGGAAAGATATCTTGACGTAAATAGTCTAACGATATCGGAATGAATCAGAGTTCAGTGGGATGCTCTAATGGAACTGTTTTAAACTTAATTATACTCCTTCCTCGTTTTATCATCCTTAAACACGAGAAGAAAATTACTAATTACGAAGCAACTAATTACATCCTTTCATCAGTGTTCCTGTTACTGAATGTATATCCTCCTGGGCACCTTACCTACGGACCAGCACGAGCTGTGAGCTGCTTGTGAAAAACCTTTTGTTTTGTAGATTTACAGTCTCAGTACATAAAGTAGCGAGGGTTAAAAGCGAATGCATTCCGAATTTTCTTTATACTTTTTCGCAGCACGTTGCTGCTGCAGACAAAAGGTTTCTACTTAATAACTCTTTAATTGCTCAAGAAATAAACACAGCCCACCTTCATATTACAGTGTGTGAGCTTAAAACTGCATAGCAAAATACAGCGAGGAAGATTCGCGTCTTCTGCTATGTGACGCTGAGTCGGTTTGTGAACAGTTCCGGCGATAGTTATATAGTATAGTGCCTTAACTTTCATGGACTATTTGACCCCGATGATGAAGGCGCTACGAACCTACCAGACGCCGAGAACTTATCGCTAACGGATGCAGAGTTATATCCCATACGACTCGTATCTTCAACAACTGAAGCCGCCAAAACCTCAAATCTAGCACTCAGGAAGAATTAACCTTTTGGCGCCGGAATTATTATTTTTTTTATTTTAGCACATCCTGTATATAAAATGTGAATAATACAGGAACCAAATATGTTAGAATTATGAAACAAACTCCATTTTGAAGAGAAAAAAACGGAGAGTGTATACCATGTTTAAAATATTCAGTACCTATATTTGTTGAATAAATATATAAAATGCAACTTTAGAGGTTAGCGTTGCGGTACGACCACTATAGTTGACATTAGGCGTCAAAAGATTAACAGAACTTTCTTTTTCCCCTGTCTACATATGTATATGTGCATATACATAAGCAAAGGTACAGATGCATTCGACGAATCATTTAATTTTCTTCTACGCAGATCCTCGAAATGGATTTACTTACGACTCATTTTAATAATATATTCTCATATGTTCTAACGTTTTCCAAGTGCAACCCCCAACGATTTGCAACCGAAATGTTCTATGTACATCTAGAATTTCTCTACGCAATTCCATGTCTCGTCTATCTGCCTTCGTTCATTTAATCGGCCTCAAAGGATATACAAACAACGAAAAGAGAAATTCTTACTGACGAGTTCCCCCACCCCCCAAATCCTGTTAGTTCCTCTTCCCCAAGTTCTAACATTTTCGTCACAATGAACAAACCAAACAGCTCATTACCGTTAATAATATTATATTCTTTGGCTCATGGAACATGTGGATAAACGGAAATCCATATAAATATATATATATATGTGTGTGTGTGTGTGTGTGTGTGTGTGTGTGCACATATGGCCTCCTTGCTGTGATTTATTTCTTTCTTTCACTTTCACGAAAAGAACGCAAAAACACTAACTAAATTTCATGTCCGCTGCCACTAAGTTAGTCAGTGAGCTGGACTGTCATCTTCAGTTGTTTGCCAGTTATCTATCTAACCATAATAACGAGATACTTTTGGGCGTACAACTTATACTGAGAGACTGGCGATGTTCGTCAACAATTTTCTGCAGAGAACATGAAACCCGATAAAGCAGAAACAACAGGAAGATAAGCGAATTCTACAGCTAATGGCTTCATGGTTAATTCAGCGATATGACTGTTCCAGCGGTTAGCAAGTAAAATTTTCTCTGTGTTCACATAATGCAAAATAAGCTGTACGGTTTCAAGTGTTAGACGTCATGACAAGAATCACAGAAGGTTACTACAGAATTGTGAATCACAGACGCACCATAACATAATGTGGAATACTGTGGCATGTTTGGTCTAGATGCAATATGAAGGCCTACTGTCAGTGTGTTGTGTTGTTGCTCTTGGGGGTAGAACGTTAGGTGTAATTTGTTACGTCATATGACCTTCGCCTTAAATAATAGTTTCCAATATTTTATTGGTAACATAATGCGTGATTACCATTTACCTTATTGTTCTTTATGGTTTCCTTATAATCTGTGTAGAATATTTCAGTTGTGTCGATATGGGTTCTCTTCTTATGAAAGTGTAAGATCTGCACGTACTTGTATATCTATCTTACAGAAAGTGCGGTCATATTCCAGAAGGCCTTAGGCTAGTGTTTCGATTCACGCAAGCCCTTAAAAAATTACTACTACCTTTAATTTTCTTTTCTATATTACTTAATTATTTAACACTACTTATTAATTTATTATTTATCATTTTCAGGTTATTTAAAAGGTATTGCAAAGGAGTTAAAAATAACACCAATTTTGGACAAATTACTGGAATACAGGAGAAGCTGGATACAACATGTAAACAGAATGGCTCAAAATAGATTACCGAAGGTAATGAAACACTACTCCCCAACTGGCAGAAGGAATTATGGTAGACCTTTGAAGAGACTTCTGGATACGTGAGACCGAAACGGGTCAACAAGTGGCCCAACTCCACGACAGATATATGATGATGATGATGAAGATGATGATGATGATTCAAAGCTATAAAAAAGCACAGTCTCTAAAGTTCCTTTCTCCGAAACATACATAACTACGAGAAACAACCATCTACGAAAAGCCGTCAGAATAAGTGCCCACTTGTCCCCTAATTTTAAATTCTGATTTTAACTTTTACCATAATTTTTACTGACTTTCCTAAATCTATCCCTCCAAATTGTAAAAATATAATCCATTTTGTATAATCTATACATCGATGTAAGAAACTGAGATCTCACATACCACTCTCAACTGTGTGTCAATCTTCCATTCTAACTAAACTAATGATGGCCCGTTCGGCCGACAAATGTTGTTCAGGTAATACTGAATAAATTAACTGTTGTGTTAGATTGAATATACTGTGATTCGCGTTATTTGAAACCCAACGGGGATGAATCATCTTAAAAGCATGCAGTTAGACGTCATGTCTGGACGATGTTACTAATTTACAATGTATAGCCCAGCGTGAGAAATGTGCGGGTATCGCACCTTGCAGCATGCTGCGTAATAGGATTATACTACTGGGCATTATCCAGCAACTGATACACAAATTAAAATATAATATTAATGAAGTGACAACTCAAGCAAAAATGCACATTTGAATTTACGCACCGGGTAGTACAGACCCAAGACACCCGCTGAAAAATAGGATCATAAAATATTTTAAAAAATTATAAAGCTTAAAAATACAAGAAGAAAGTTTGCTTGAAGACTAGAAGAGAAATTCTGAAAAAAGTTTCATTCATTAAGAAAAAGATGAGAATCAGTAACTTGGTCTCACACGTTTAGGGAGGACCACAGTCTGAGGGTGTTCGAGAATAGGGTGCTGAGGAAGACATCTGGTTCTAAGAAAAACGAGGTAACAGGGCAGTGAAGAAGTCTATATAACGAGGAGCTTTATGATCTGTATTCCTCATAGGTGTGAAACTTGGTCGCTGAAATTGCGGGAGGAAAAGAAGCTGAGGGTGTTTGAGAACATGGTGTTGAGGAGAATATTTGGACCTAGGAGAGACGAGGTAACGGGGGAATGGAGGAGATTGCATAACGAGGAGCTAAATGGTTTGTAATCCTCACCCAATATTGTGCGGGTGATAAAATCGAGAAGAATGAGATGGGCTGGGCATGTGGCGCGTATGGGTGAGGAGAGGGGGGAGTATAGGGTCTTGGTGGGGAAACCGGAGTGAAGGAGACCACTGGGGAGACCTAGGCGTAGATGGGTGGATAATATTAGGATGGAACTCCAGGAGTTGGGATGTGGGTATATGGATTGGATTGGGCTGGCCCAGGATAGAGACAGGTGGCGGACGCTTGTGAGTGCGGTAACGAACCTTCGGGTTCCGTGAAATGCGGGGAATTTCTTGACTAGCTGCAAATCAGTTAGCTTCTCAAGAAAGACTCTGCACCATGGAGTAAGTAAGTAAGTAAGTAAGTGTTTCTCATTAAATATTATTTGGGTGATACAATAAAAAATTGTGACAGGCGAGGCAAGTAGCAAGTATGGGGGATAGGAGAAGTGCCTACAGAGTTTTGGTGGGGAAACGTGGGGAAAAGAGACCACTTGGAAGATGTAGGCATAGATAGAAGAATAATATTGAAATGGATTTTCAAGAAAAGGGATGAGTAGACCCGGATTGGATTTATCTGGTTCAGGATAGTGACAGGTGGTGGGGGCTTGTGACTTCGGTATTGAAACAGCGGGTTGCATAAAATGCGGGGAATTTCGTGACTGTGTGAGGACATGTAAGCTTCTCAAGAAGGTCTCTGCTCCATGGAATTAATTAGTTAGGACGAGAATCCGTAGAGCCTGGGTGATGAAGGGGAGGATATTGAAACTGCAGTTACCAACCGAGACACAAATTGTTCTCCGTCACCATGTCCAGATCGACTCTGAAGACTACGCAGCTTTACATCAAATGAACATCAACACCTCCCCTCCGGCGGAAAATCGGTCTGGCCGTGATGCTAACCACTCACTTCATCAAAATCCGCAGGTGACAAATAACGGCACTACACCAGCATTTCCCATTACGCCTTCGTGGTTTGGTGCTTAATGAAGTTCGGGGTTAAATTTACTTTCTTGCCTTCCACGTACTACAGTTAGGTATATTAACCTTTAGATGCCTAACGTCAACTATAGTTGACGTACCGCACCGCTAACCACTAAAGTTGCATTTCATATATTTATTAAACAAATATAGGTACCAAATATTTTAAACATGGTGTACACTTTCCGTTTTTTTCTCTTCAAAATGCAGTTTGTTTCATAATTCTATCTTGTTTGATTCCTGTATTATTCACATTTTATATACAGTGTGTGCTAAAATTTAAAAAATAATTCGGGCGCCAAAAGGTTAAGTCAACAAGATATAGATTGGACACACAATAGGCGCAAAGTGAAAAAATTGCATACAGAATTCTTCAGTACAGGATAACATCTGGGAGATTCACATACAGCTGAGAGGATAACACTGAATTTGACCTTAGAAGGCGTCTAGTAACTTATGGAAATAAGAGCTGTATCAAACATGCTCAAAATCGTACGCAGTAGTGGCCTTTTGTGTACACTACAATGAACTTTCGGTACGAATAAAAGTGGAGAATTTATGAATATCTTGGAAGTTATGAGCGTTTCAAGAAAGGACCACAGCATGGAGTTAGTTTTAATATTGAGAGAAGCGTCGAATGTTTGCGTCTGACCGTACAGCCAGACAGTGTCATGAAGCCATCTGAGCCAAAGGGTTGTCATGGCAACACGGAAGCATGGGTTACTGCATACCGTACAGACCAATGAACTAAAAGACAAGGGGTAAGCTTCAGTAGTGTTTTCTGTATGGGTGGATTGAAAGATTTCCAGCAGTGGTTGGTCCGTTTACACCGTAACTCCATTAGCACACAAATACGGGTCTACGTACGACATGCTGCAGCTTCAGCGGTTAATGTCCAGCTTCTTGTCCCTTTTCTCTATGCCATATATACAGTGTGTATGTGTATGTATTTGTGTGTGTGTTGTGTGTGTGTGTGGTGTATGTGTGTGTATGTGTATGTGTATGTGTGTGTAGTGTGTGTGTGTGTGTGTTTGGTGTATGTAAGTGTGTGTGTGTGTGTATGTGTGTGTGTATGCGTATGCGTTTGTATGTGTATGTGTGTGTATGTGTGTTTTGTGTGTATGTGTGTGTGGTATGTGTGTGGTGTGTGTGTGTATGTGTATGTGTGTGTGGTATGTGTGTGTGGTATGTGTGTGTGGTATGTGTGTGTGTGTGAAAGTTCATGGGAAGAAAATGATACCTTTTTTCAATATTCCCTTATTTGCAACTAATTATATATAACAAATCGTATGAACAATTATTGGGCGATCCCAGTGGCGGCGTGTCTAACACGTGGGTCTGCGGCCGTTCGCTTCGTGGGATAGTGGGTTCGAATCCCGCTGGGGGTATGGATGTCTGTCTTTTGTGAGTGTTGTGAATTATCAGGTAGAGGTCTCTGCGAAGGGCTGATCACTCATCCGGAAGAGTCCTACCGAGTGTGGTGTGTCTGAGTGTGATCGTGAAGCCTCGACAATGAGGAGGCCCTGACCCACTTGGGGCTGTTGCGACATGGAAAAGAAAATTAACAATTATTGGAAAACTTTAAATTACGCATGAACATTCATTAAGCTGATTAGATATGATAGCTAAACCAATAAAAACAATTAAAATTATCTTAAATTATAAAGGGACCGAAACATGTAGCAGGCATACTACATTTATCTAGAAGATACTCTTAGAATTTGATATATATTCGTTGGTTTCATTACCGTATCTATTGGAGGAATGTTGGTAAACAATTTTTCCCCGCTCTGTATACACTGTATTTGGTGCCCCCGAAAGCTCTTACATGTTGTTTTCAGTTGTGTTGTTGCTTACAATAAAGATTCGGGATTTAAATCATTATTAACAGATGACTCTATATGTCAACATAAGACTGGCGATTTTTAAGACGGCAAATCTTGAATATAGATGTTGCATGATATCATTTCTTACATTTCGGTGAGCAGGTAGCAGCATTTCGAAAGAACAACTTCGCTTTCATCTTTAGGGCGAAGATAGAAATACACGGCACCACATTCCAGAAAAGTGCCATATTGGGTGCAACATTAAGCGCTGTATGCATTAACACTATATGTCTTAGCAATTCTTTCTGTGTTTAATTTTGATCAGTATGTGTTACAGTACTTGATATTTGTAAGATAAATCCTCGAACCTTCACTTCGCCAGGCTGTCAGTAACTGGGAGTACGGAAATTAAATGCAGTGTTATTATTACATGGGAGTTGGGATTGCTGCTTGCTGGGTTGCCTTAGTGTCACATTCCAGAAAGGAGAATTCTTCGAACTCATTTTAACCCTTTAAGGACGTAACGTATTCTGTATCAGTTAAAGACCCAGTTCGTACTGCGCAGTAAACACTATCTCGGTCACAAACACCAATTAATAACATCATATAGGGCAAAAGTCGCTGTTTGTTCTGATATCCATAAAAAACACATACGTACTCTGTGGACAGAATGTATAATTTTTTTTAATATTAAACCTGATGTTACATTACGCAAATGCTATGCTTTAAAATTTTACTTGGGCTTTGGATATTACCGTCTCCTAGGTTTATTAAAACATTCCTCTTTTGAGAGTGGATCTGACTCTGTCGGGCCATTTAAAAAGAGCTGGCGTCTGCCACTTGCCCGTGGTAGTATGACATTTGCTAACAGCTTACATAGCCGGCCGAATGATAACCAGACAGCATGACTACCAGCGTACATGCAAATTCGATTAAATACCTAACTAGTTTAGTAGATGTGACAGAACAGGGAAGTTCAGCGCCGCTAAGACGGAAGCTTCCTTAGATATTTTAAAAGCTGAGTCTTAATTTCCTTAATGAGTCTTAATTTCCTTAAGGACTGGCTTCAAACGTACGGATTACAGAGGGTCAGATTATAAGACAGGAGATCGTGAGGGCTGGTTCAATATGAATTTGTGACGTAGGTGATATGAGCTGAAACGAAATAATACTATATTCTTCCGTAAAAAGAAGGAATCATATGACGGTGTTGTACATTTACTCCCGAATACAATACAAAAACGTATCGCTACAATAACTGGGACACTTTAATTCTGTTCATATTTTCTCACACTGTTTCCTTAAGTTTCACTTTCGTTGTCTTCTTTCTCCTTCTTGATCTTCGAAGTGGCGTAAGGATCCCTTTATTTACTGTTTGTATTAGCAAAACCCAAGCACAAGAGCAACAGTCAGCCCTTAATGACAATATTCATCAACTTATATATTCAAATTCAGTTCCTACTTAATGGAGTGAAATCTCAGTCTTCGTTACAAATACTAACTTATATTATTCACGGAAGTAATATCCGTCTGCTCTGATAATCATAAGGAATTCATCAACACGGTATGCGTTGGGAGGGGGGAGAGGAGAATGCATAATTTTTAAATGTTACGTGAAGTGGGTCCATGTAGTTACCACTGCATTCTAAACTGTTATAACGTGAACTTTTTATGTTGTTCTGGTTCTGGTATTATTCAAAGAAAATTGCTGCCTTCAATTAGGCAGTGTGTAGTACGAGAGATTAGGCAGTACAGTATATCACTTCTGTTCCTGCTGCTACACTTGATGGATGTTACGACCAAACGAGCGATCGATAAATCTCTTCAAAAGTGAGAACGTTTTGTGCCCCTCTTCATCTCTCTCCTACACTCGGAGTTGAATACTTCAAAGGCCTACATCAGTAGTCGCACAGATCAGCAGCACATAACTTTCAGTCAATTCCAGCACCGTTCTGCAAAACTTATTCATCTTGGCCATGCGCAATGATAAGCCAGAATGCTGTACATTATCGGCCATGGCAAACAAAGCTAATAAACCAAATGTTTATGCAGATTTCCTACTTATTATGTAGGTACAATACGCGCCAGGAATAATAAACGTCATATTTCTATATTAATGCACGTGATTTCATACTTCATTTTATTCAGAGATTCTAAATTTGTCTGAACAATTAAGTGTTTTACAAAGCATTTATTTTTTCATAACTAAACAAAACGAAGTCCTGCCGATTTGGCGTTTCAGAAACAGACTCTATATCCATGATCAGACATTCCTTTGTCCAGAAACTGTTCAACATGAGAACAGTGGAACTTAACAGGTGTAACGTTTTCCATCCTTCAAAGGCATGTCCATGTTGCTTAGCACATAAATGAGGACGAATTATTGTAAGCGGCAATTCATCTCACCTTAATATCACCTTTAAATTTTACTTAACCTGGAACTGTTTTGTGCATGGCAGCGGAGACTCGTTTGCAGAATAGCAAACTGTACGTTTTGCAATTTAAATGTGACGTAGCTGTGAATGGGTGAAGTTGGAAACTGGGTTTCTTAATTATCTTGTGGAAATAAGTAATCATCTAGAATACCGTATTTATCTTACGCCTGTATCAGCAAGCATCATGTTTTTCTCCAGTAACAGTGACACCTACTGTCACCGAAACGTTCGTTATGTAAGGTACTAGTATCTGACGGTTTAATTCCCGAAAGGACTTTATTGTATGGACTTTTAATAATAACATTGCCCATTGTCTGAATAATTAAGTCTACACGAACAAAGTTTCGGGACCTTCATGACTTCCCAATGTGAAAACTGTAACATCGTGACGTAAGGTTGTTTGCATGAAAGTCTATATTTTTTAAATTTCAAGCTCATTGCATTTAACATGACATACGTGTTGCTGTATTTAGTCTCTAGGGCAATTCGTTCGTAAATGTTGGCTACAAGTGGTGTTGTTTTCGTACGATTAAATTACGGAAACCGACGGCGGACGCTCACTGCCTAGCTTCCACCCAACACAACTGCACTGGAATGTAGACTCACCCTGCCGTAGAAACAGAGGATAATGAAGGTAAAAAAAAAATAAACATTACTACCTAACTTACACCGTTGCAATATGCAGTAGACACAACTTGCTTTACACACTGCCACAAAAAAAAAGTCTATGCATGTTATAAGTAAATGACACATTACAGCTTTAATTAGCACCAAATGTTAATGTTTTAGACATTCATCTGCATAAATTGTTGTATTCTCTTTTTGTCTCACGTTATTCGTTGTTTGCACCAAGTGCATACAATGAACGTATTTCATTAAAGACATACCCGGCTTTCTGCCTATATTATTTCCTAACTAGTTAACCGATTTTCAGCAGATTAGCTGTGTTGGGGGGGGGGGGGGGGGGGGGGTTTTAAAAGTAATTAAAAATGTAAGGTTTTGTTTTAAAGAATTCCTTTCCCTTTTTGTGCTT